>FWPU01002571.1_pt1 | contig 22554 bp, 18 predicted proteins | sample 2228361 | NCBI WGS metagenome assembly FWPU01 (sample SAMEA103939777, study PRJEB20133) | metagenome
CTGGGGGCAAAAACTGCTTCTTACCCTCTCCTCTCCGCGTGCGGGGAGGGGTGCGAACCCCTTCTTGTGTGCTCAACTGCGTAACTCTTGTTCCCCTTACTTCCCCTTACTTCCCCTTACTTCCTCACCACTCTCTTCCGCCGCAGCAGCGACTTCGCCAACCCGTAACGGTAAAACGTGCCCACTGGGTCGGGGATGCCGGATAGAATCTCGTCAATGTCCTTCTCCTCCTTCGCCTCCACAGAGGACGCAAGGGAGGACAGAATCTTCGCGCCCTGGTCTTTGACGCGAGAGGTGGGACCGAAGCAACCGGTGCAAGGCATGTTGCCTTTGATGCACAGCGCTTCGCAGCCGCCCCGCGTCGCCGGTCCCATGCACACAACCCCTTGCGCCAACAGGCACTTCTCCGGGTCAATGAGGGTCAGGTGCGGGCGCTTGAACTCCGTGAAAAACAGGGCGGTGGGCTTCGTGTCTTTGCGCGGACACTCGTCGCACAGGGCGATGTCGGGCGCGAGAACGGTTCCCTTCGGAGGCAGGTTGCCAGAAAGGAGAGTCAACACCGCCTGCTTGAGCAGTTTCGGCGTGGGCGGACAGCCGGGTAGGTAGTAGTCCACCTCCACCACCTGGTCCAGAGCGCGGACGACATGGCGGAACTCTGGGAGCGTGGCGACGTGACCGTTGAACTGATACGTCGGCGCGGGGCGCGTCTTTTGCTCGTTCATCATGCTGGGCGATTCCTCGTAGACAAACTTCAGAATCTGCTCGCGCTCGAACTGGTTGGCGAGGCTGGGGACGCCGCCCAGATGGGCGCACGCGCCATAAGCGATGAGGATTTGACTCTTGCGGCGCAGGAGGCGCGCTATCTCCTCTTGCTCCGAGGTCCGAATCGCGCCGTTAATCATCGTCGCTAAAATGGAGCCGTCGGGCATTGCCTCAACGTCCTTCCGCTTGAAGTCCAGAGCGACGGGCCAGAACACGATGTCCACCGCGTCCACGACCATCAATACGTCCTCTGCGAGGTCCACGACCGATTCTTCGCAGCCCCCGCAGGAGGCGCACCAGTAGAAAGCCACTTTCGGTTTGTCAGACATGAGCCATCACCCCCCCGATGGCATCGGGGCGCGGAGGCGACGCCCCGACATCGAGAAGTTCCATCTCTTCGTCCCATTCTCTGAAGCGGTCAGGCAATCTCAGCGGACCCAGCGCCCGCACCTTTTCCACCATGTCGTTGACGGCGGTTTTCAGTCTGTCCCCTTCGGAAGCGGAAATCCACTCGAGGCGGAAGCGGTCTTCTTCAATGCCCATCTCGCGCAGCACGCGCTTGAGCAGATGGAAGCGCCGCAGGGTTTTGTAGTTGCCCTCCTGATAGTGACAGTCGCCGGGGTGACAGCCGCCGATGAGCACGCCGTCCGCTCCCATAGCAAAAGCGTTTAGCACGAACTGCGGGTCCACGCGACCGGAGCACATGACGCGAATGACGCGCACATTGGGGGCATACTTCATCCGCGACGTGCCCGCCAAATCCGCCGCCGTGTAGGTGCACCAGTTGCAGAAGAAGGCGACAATCTTCGGCTTAAATCTATCCTGCATTGTTTCAGGCATACAGCAACACTCCTTGACAGATACCCACTTCTGCCACCGAGTAGAATTCGGTGTCTACCACACCTGAACAGAAGTCCGCTGGAAGCAGACTCGCTTGTCGTTCAGCCCTGATTCATCCCGATACATCCCGATACATCGGGATACATCGGGATTCATCGGGGATTCCCAGCCGTCGTAGACGCCGAATTCCACTCGGCGGTAAAAAGGGCACGACGAAACTGGATATCTGTCAGCAACATCCCTCAATCTGACCATTGGCCACCTTACCACTCCGCCAACTCTCCGACCAGCACTCCTTCAATCTCCCCGAAAACCTCCTCATCCTCGAACAGGTTCTGTTTGATGGAGCTGGACGGACACGCCGCCACGCACACGCCGCAGCCCTTGCACAGCACCTCGTTGATATGCACCTTCTTCTTCTCCTCCACGAAGACGATGGCGTGATATGGGCAGAGCGGCACGCAGGTCTTGCAGCCGGAGCAGTCATCTTCCAAGACATAGGCAGTGTTCGGCTCCAGTTCAAACGCCCCCGCGTCAATGAGGGCAAGGGCTTCCGCCGCCGCCGCGCCTGCCTGCGCTACGGTGTCGGGAATGTCTTTGGGACCCTGGCAGCAACCCGCGAGGAAGATGCCGTCGGTGAAGGTGTTCACCGGCGCCAACTTGGGATGCCGCTCAAGGAAGAACCCCTCGTTGGAGCAGGTGATGTTGAACAGGCGACGCACCTCCGGCGCATCGGGCTGCGCTTCCAGTCCCACCGAGAGAACCACCATGTCCACAGGAATCTTCCGCACCCTTCCCAACAGCGTGTCTTCCGCCTGCACGATGAGGCGACCGTTGCCATCTGAGTCGGGGTAGACATCCGCCACCTTGCCGCGAATGAAGTGCGTCCCCTCCTCAGCGACGCGGTTGTAGAACTCCTCAAAGGCTTTGCCCGGAGCGCGGATGTCAATGTAGAAGTTGTAGACTTCCGCGCCGGTCTTCTCCTTGATGAGGTGCGCCAACTTCATCGAATACATGCAGCAGACGCGGGAGCAGTAGGGGTTGGTGTTCGCATCGCGGCTGCCGACGCAGTGAACGATGGCGACGGACTCCGGCTTGCGCCCGTCGCGCAGGAGAACTTCGCCGCTCGTCGGTCCCGCCGCGTTGACCAGCCGTTCCACTTCCAACGCCGTGTAGACGTTCGGGTAGACGCCATAGCCGTAGTAGGGAATGCGCTTGGCATCAAACACCTTGAAGCCGGTGGCGATGACGATAGTGCCGACCTCAATCTCTTTGATTTCTTCCTTCTGCTCAAGGTCAATGGCATTGCGCTCGCCGCAGACTTCGATGCAGGTTCGCTTGCACTTGCCGGTCTTGATGGCGATGCAGGTCTCCGGGTCAATGACCACCACCTGCGGCACCGCTTGGGGGAAAGGAATGTAAATCGGCTTGCGCTTGCTCAACCCTAAGTTGAACTCGTCCGAGTAGCGGGCATCTTTGTAGACACACGCCTCAATGCACTCCAAGCAGCCCACGCAGACGTCCTCCAGCACGTAGCGCGGTTTGCGTTTCACGGTCACTTTGTAGTTGCCGACGTAGCCTTCCACCTGCGCAACCTCGGAGTAAGTCCACAGCGTAATGTTGGAGTGTGCTTTCACCGCCGTCATCTTTGGTGTCAGGATGCAGGCGGCGCAGTCCAAGGTGGGGAAGGTTTTGTCGAACTTCGCCATGTGTCCGCCGATGGTCGGCTCGCGCTCCACCAGATAGACGTGCTTGCCGGCGTTGGCAAGAGTGAGCGCGGCGTGAATGCCCGCAATTCCGCCGCCCACCACCAGTACGTCGGGGTTGATGGGGACCTCGCGGCGTTCCAGCGGCGTGTGCAGGACGACGCGGCGCACAGCGGCGCGGATGAGGTCTTTGGCTTTCTGCGTCGCCGCCTGCTTGTCCTCATGCACCCACGCATTATGCTCGCGGATGTTGACCATCTGAAAGTAATAGGGATTGATGCCGCCCTCCGCGGTGGCGTTGCGAAAGGTGCGCTCGTGCAGCAGGGGCGAACATGCCGCCACGATGACGCGGGTGAGGTCCTGCTCGCGGATGTCCTGTTTCATCAACTCCTGTCCAGGGTCGGAGCACATATACTTGTAGTCTCTGGCGACTACCACCCCCGGCAAAGTGGCAGCGTATTCCGACAGGGCGCGCACGTCCACCGTGCCGGCAATGTTAGTGCCGCAGTGACAGATGTAGACCCCGATGCGCACCGCGCCGTTACTGCCGTTTGCTCCCGCCATTTGAACCACTCCTCAGGGGAGTAAGGGGAAGTAAGGGGAAGTAGGGGGAAATAAGGGGAGGAAAAAACCTAAGTCGTTTCCCCTTACTTCCCCTTACTTCCCCTTACTTCCTTCCTCCACCAACTCCACCACGTCTCTGACCACCATCTTCTCTTCCAGCCCCGTCGTCTTGAGCGCGTCCTGGAACATCACGAGGTCTTTGGGGCAGGCGACGACGAGGGTTGAAACCCCAAGGCTTGCCGCTTCGCGTACCCGACTTTCCGCCGGGCGCTCGGTGATGCCGGGTGTATCCTCCATCCAGATTCTCCCGCCGCCCGCACCACAGCAATAACTGTGACTGCGATTCCTCGGCATCTCCACCAGTTTGACCCCCAATGCCCGCAGCACGCGGCGGGGGGCGTCATAGACGCCGTTGCAGCGTCCTAAGTAGCAGGGGTCGTGATAGGTTACGGTTAGGTTCAATTTCCTCTGAAGGGATAACTTCCCGCTAAGAATCAGGCTGTCAAGAATCTCTGTGTAGTGGAGAACCACTGCGTTGCTCTGACCGTTACCGTTGCTCCACATGTATTCATTCTTCAGGACATGGTAGGTGTGAGGGTCTGTCGTCACGACCTTCTGGAACTGCGCCTTCCCGAACGCTTGCCGGTTCTTCTCCATCAGCATTTCAAACAGTCCTTCTTCCCCGACGCGGCGGACGTCGTTGCCCGCGTTCCGTTCGCCCTCGTAGAGAATGCCAAAATCCAGACCGGCTCGCTGAAACACTTGAGCGGCGGCGCGAGTGACAGATTGCACACGGGGGTCGTAGGAGGCGTAGTCGCCGACAAACCAGAGATACTCCACTGGTTCCTTGCGGGCGTCTTTGACCTTGAACTCCAGCCCTTGCGTCCACTTGGCGCGGGCGCGGTCGGACTGCCCGAACGAGTTGCCGTAGCGCGTCAGTTTCATCAGCGCGTCTTGCAGCCGCTGGTCCACCTCCCCTTGCCCAACGAGGAAGCGGCGCATCTCCACGATGAGCGAGACGTGCTCATTGAAAACGGGACAACGCTCCATACAGGCGTAGCAGGTGGTGCAAGACCAGAGGTCTTCAGGCTTGACAACGTCCCCCACAAATTTGGGTTGGTCAAGGGTCAAGGGTTGAGGGTTGAGGGTTGAGGGTTGAGGGTTGTGTGGACGCGCCATGTCCGACTGAACCCTGAACCCTGAACCCTGAACCCTATAATTGCGGACGAGTTCTTTGACGTGATGAACCAGCATCTTGGGCGACAGGGGGAAGCCGCTGTTGAAGGCGGGACAGATGCGGTCACAGCGTCCACATTCGGCGCAGGTCAACCCGTTAAACAACTGCCGCCACGTGAACTCTTCCACACGCGACGCCCCCTCCGAAGCCGCTGGCACGCTCCCACGACGCAGCGAACCGAACAGCACACCGAAGGGTGAGGCAGCCAAGTGCAGGTGTTTGGAGTTGGGCACATAGGCGAAAAAGACAAGCCCAACAATCATGTGAATCCACCATGCCGAGAGGTAGAACCAAGACGCTGACGTCGGGGTGACCCCTAAGGCGGTGAAGTTCTCACTGAGGAAAGTCCCCACCGGCGTCCACAGGCTGGCGTGACCTTCTGCCACTGCCTTAAAGCCCTGCCCGCTAAGAAAGGAGAGAGGCATCATAGTAATCATGCCGAGAATAAAGGTGGCGTCCGCTGTCCTTTCCAAGCGGGGAGGGGTGAAGATGTAGCGTCGCACCGCCGCCACCAAGAGCGAGATTAGAGTGAACACGCCGAGCATTTCCATAGGGAAAGCCATCCACACCACCTCGTCGGCGTAGGGAATAGGCAAAAAGGGGAACAACCCTTTAAGCAGGTTCCAGAAAAAACTGCTCGCGTAGAAGACAAACGCCCAGAAGATGAGAAAGTGAGGGATGCCGATGAGGGGGTCCTCAAGGAGCCTCCTCTGCCCCAGCACGTAACCAATGAAGAGCCTGACCCGCTTCGGGATTTGGTCCCAGCGGTTCTCTGGACGCGCCCTCCGCAGAATCCGAACGTAGTACAGCACACGCCGACCAAACAGATAAAAGGAGAGCAGCGTGAAGAGCCAGAGAAAGATGTAGCCTGGCACGCCGAAATAGGTTGTCGGATTGCTCATGGCGACTCACCCCTTCTTAGCGCGGATGGCTTCCGTCAAGACGGGCAGCAGGTCTAAGGCGTCGGCGACGATGCCGTAGTGCGCGACGTGGAAGATGGGCGCTTGCGGGTCAGTGTTGACGGCAATGATGAGAGCGGCGTTTTTCATGCCCTCCACGTGCTCCGGCGCGCCGCTGATGCCCGCTGCCAGATAAAGTTTCGGTTTCACGTTCGCTCCCGACTTGCCAACCTGTCGAGTGAGCGGCAGCCAGCCCTGGTCAATCACCGGGCGCGAGCCGCACACCGCTCCGCCCAGTGCCGTCGCCAGTTCTTCGGCGAGTTCTAAGTTGTCCTGAGTTTGTATCCCGCGCCCCACCGCCACCAGAACGTCTTGCTGCGTGATGTCCACATCGCCCGCCTCCGGTTCGACGTATCTCTTGAAGCGCACTTTGGGTGTCTCCAAGAGAGAGACGGCGACCTCTACAATGGAGGGCGTCCCCTCCACGCGCCCTTTTTCCGCCGGTCGCGCACCAGGCAGGACGCCAAAAATCGTCGGCTTTTCGGTGGCAGCGACGGTGGCTTCCATCTTGCCGCCATACAACACGCACTGCGCCTCCAGCGCGCCGTCTGCCACTCGCACGTCCTTGCAGAAGTTGACGAAGGGGACGTTCAGTTGCGCCGCGAGCAGCGACCCCAAATCCATGGACAGGTTGGTGAGCGGTATCAACAGACCTTGCGGCTGTCTCTCGTTGACCAGTTGCGTCAGCGCTTGGGCGTAGGCTTCCGGCGTCGGCTCTGCCAACGTCGGATGGTCAACGTAAAGCACAGCGTCCGCCTCTCCCAGCGTGGCTGCCATGCCCTGAGCATTGTGCCCTAACAGCACCGCCTGAAGGTGGACTCCCAGCCCACTCGCCACCTCCCGTCCCAGCGCCAGCACCTCGTAGGTGATTTCGGAGATTTGTCCTCTCCACTGCTCCGCCAAGACCCAGATGTTTCCCATCATGCTTACCACCTCCGCGCCGATTGTGGATTGCGGATTGCGGAAACGGCGCAAGGGCTGACAGGGACGCACCGCCCCTACTCCGAAATCCGAAATCCGAAATCCGAAATCGTCAGAGCAGCCCACGCTCAGACAGAATAGCGCAGACCCTGTCGGCGATTTCTTCGGGAGTGCCTTCGAGTATCTCCGCCTGTTCTGCCACCACCGGCTTTGCCATCTCAATGACCTCCACCGGGGTCGGCAACGTCATCTCTGGCGCAGAGATGGATTCAATCGTTTGGGACTTCATTGCCGCCCGCACTTTAGCGACCGGCACGTAACGCGGCGGTTTCTCCGCCGCCTGAACGCCCAACACCGCCGGGAGTGAGACTTCAAACTCGCCGCGCACCCCGCCGGCGTATTCCTTGACCACGGTGGCTGTCCCCGCAGAAGCGTCCACGTCAACCTGCGTCACGATGCCCACATAGGGCAACTCCAGCAGACGGGAGAGAAGAGGAGCCATCTGCCCGTCCAAATCATCAATGGCTTGCACGCCAGTGAGAACGAGGTCGGCTGGCAGCAAGCCGGACACGGTGGAAAGAACCTGAGCCACAAGGCGCGCTGTGGCGCGGGTGGTCAGCCCCTCCTCAACATCGGAGATTTTCGCTGTCCGGTCTGCGCCCTTCGCTAACGCGGTGGAGAGAACGTCATCTATCTCCGGCGAGTCCATCGCCAGTACGGTCACCGTGCCCCCGCAGCGCTCCTTCAGGAGCAGCGCCTCCTCGAGGGCGTGGTCGTCACGCTCGTTCAGGATAGTGCGCAGAAACGAAGTGTCCAGCGATTTGCCGTCAGGAGCGACCTCCAACTCCTCCACCACGTCGGGCACCATTTTCAGGAGAACCAGAACGTTCATGGTATCCTCTAATTGGAGTAATGGAGTGATGGAGTAGTGGAGTATTTTGGAGCATTGGAACAACGGCATCACTCCATCACTCCATCACTCCATTACTCCATCACTCCATTGCTTCTGCCAGCAATTCCACCACATCCCTGACCACCATCTTCTTGTCGTAGCCCAACACCTTCAGGGCGTCTTCAAATCGGGAAACCTCATAGGGGCAGGAGACCGCAAGCACGTCCGCGCCGGTGGCAATGGTTTCTTTCACCCGCCGTTCCGAAAGCCGCTCGTAGTCCTTGGCTTTGAAGTAAGTGTCTAACCACATCCCGCCCCCACCTCCGCCGCAGCAAATCGCGTTGATGCGGTTATGCGGCATCTCCACCAGTTTCACGCCAGGGATGGCTTGCAGCAACATGCGCGGCTCTTCGTAGAACCCGTTGTGCCGCCCTAAGCAGCAGGAGTCGTGATATGTTACCGCGTAGTTCAGTTTCTTCGTGAGCATCGGTTTCAGTTGCCCCAGATGGCGGGCGAAGAACGGCGTAATCTCCTCCAGTTCGTAGTCGAATCCGGCAGCGGGGTATTGATACTTGAAGGCATCGTAGGCGTGTGGACCGGAGACGACGATGCGGTTGAACTGATACTTGTGAAAAGTCGCCATGTTGTAGTCCGTCAAGGTCTCAAACAGCCCGGCTTCTCCCACCAGACGGGCGCACTCCCCGGCGCACTTCTCCTCGTTGCCCAAAATGGCGAAGTCCACCCCTAAGGCGTGGAGAATCTTGGCGGTGGCGCGGCTGTTGTCCTGCCCACGAGGATGGTAGGAGGTATAACATTCCACGAACCACAGCACGTCCGCTGGCTTGGGGTCTTCGGAAAGGATGCGGATCGGCACGTCCGTCGTCTTCACCCACGCCGCCCGCTTGCGCGGCGACTCGCCCATCGGGTTGCCGTAGCGCAGCGTATTCTGCAGCGCCTTCTGCAACTCGGCTGGCACCTCTGGCAGGTGGACAAACGTCTGCTCCTTCACCAGCGGCAGCAGCACTTCGGTTAGATGAATGTCACGAGGACACTTCGCCATGCACGCATAACAGGCAACACAGTTCAACAGGCTATCGCTGGTGAACACCTCCTCTAACAGCCCCGCCCGCAACATCCCGATGATGCGTCGCGGCGGATAGTCCATCACGTCCCCGTAAGGGCAAGTGCCTGCGCACATCCCGCACTGAATGCAAGTTAGCACCTTCCGCCCCTCGGGAAACTCCAGAAAGTTGTCCAGCGTCATCTCACAATACGTCGGGTCAAACGTGGCTGTCACACTGCCCATGGTCACTCATCTCCTCTATCCATATTCATATTATGGACTAAAGAGCGTCAGACCCGTTATGATGGGCGTCATATCAGAAAAGTTGTTGTCGAATCACATCTGACGAACTTTCAGGATGAATCCTCCCTTGGCGACACACTTTAGCGTGTCGCAATGTCTCCGCCTTTTGCAGTCTCTGCTAAGTAAACCCAGAAGGTGGTGCCCTTGCCTTCCTCGCTGGAGAAGCGGATGTCGCCGCCGTGGTGGTCCACGATGCGCTTGACGATAGCCAGCCCCAAGCCGGTGCCGTGTTCGGCGACCTGTTTGGCATTGGAGGCGCGGAAAAACTCAGTGAAGAGGCGGTCTTGCTCACCCTGCGGAATACCGATGCCGGTGTCGCGGACTTCCATGACCACGCGCCCGTCCTCTTGCCAGGCACGCAGGGAGGTCTGACCGCCGTTGGGGGTATATTTCACCGCGTTGCTCACCAGGTTGGAGAGAAGTTTGCCCAATTCATCCGGGTCGCCTTGCACCGACAGCGGCTCTTCGGGGAGCTCGACGAGAAAGCGTATCCCCTTCATCTCGGCTTGAGGACGATAGGCGTCCTCCACCTGACGGAGCAGGGACTCCACCGGCACCGGCTGTGCCCGTTCCAGCGTCAGTTCAGCCTTTTCTCGCGCCAAGTCGAGCAGTTGACGGATGAGTTCTGCGAGAAGAGTCACCCGCTGCACGGCTCGCTCGACCATCTGTTGAGCCTGTGCGGGCAACTCCCCTACGTAGCCCCGCTGCAGGATCTCCAGCAAACTCTGCACGGCTGCCACCGGGGAACGCAGTTCATGGGTGACCATCAGAGCGAAATGGGTTTTTGCCCGGTCGAGTTCCTCCAGCTGCTTGTAGGCTTGCCGCAGGTTCTGCTGCACCTGCGCGACTTGTTGCTCGCGGTCTCTCAGCGCATATCGTATCGTAGAAGCCAGATACGCTGCGGTGGTCAGCAGGGCAACGAACCCCAGAAATGGGAGGAGGAGTGCCACCGGAGGCGAGGCAGCGGTGTCAGGCAGTCGCCCGCCCAAGTTCTGGGGGGACAATCGTCCGCTCCGCTCCACCCAGACCATCAATCCAACCAAAACGATTGCCAGTCCCGCTTGCAGAAACACGTCGCGCCGTCGCAGCAACAGCGAGGCAATCATAATGTGGAAGACCGCAAACGACAGCAGCGGGCTGTAAAGCCCCCCCGTTAAGTGGATAAGAGCCGTGAGGGCAATCAGGTCAGCGCTGACCTGAGCGTTGGCTAAGTGGGACCAGGCGGTTTGGGGTGTCGTGCCCGGCTGCAATCGGCGGATAGACCACCAGAAGAGAACGTTGTAGAGCAACACGAAAAGCCCGACTGCCTCGACCGCGAGCGGCACCTGCCAGCCCAGCCCCCAGCGCAGCGCCGCGCCGGTGGCAAGGACAGTTACCCCCGCTATCCAGCGCAACTGCACGAACCATCGCACGCGGTCGCACAGTTCGCGTTCAACGGGGAGGAGTCCGTTGCTGACTTCGGGCGACTCCATCGGGGCATTTCTCGCCAATGCATGAATCGCCCTCTTCTCCCGTCAACGAAGAGATAACGAATCAACGAATGAGTTCGGTAAAGTGCCCAACCTATTCGCTAATTCGTTTCTTATTTTCGTTGACAGTCCGGCGAAAGGCTTTTCATCCGCTGGCAAGAGATTCCGTATAAAGCGCGTGTTCCCACTTATCGGGCGCGACTCTTTGCATCAACCACTGGCACCACTCGTCCACGCCTTCCCCCGTGCGGCAGGAGACTTTGAGCATCGGCAGGTCGGGGTTCAAGTGTTCAAGGTCGTGCTGGAATTGCGCTTCGTCGAAGTCCACGAACGGCAGCAGGTCGGTTTTGTTCAGCACGAGGACGTTCGCCGTGTGGAACAGTTTGGGATACTTCGCCGGTTTGTCGTGACCTTCGGGCACGCTGACGACGGCAACGCGCTCGCTTTCGCCCAGGTCGAACTCGACGGGGCACACCAGGTTGCCCACGTTTTCGATGAAGAGCAAATCCAGACTCTCAAGGTCGAAACTGTCCAGCGCGCGGTGAACGAGGTGGGCGTCCAGATGACATCCGCCCGCCGTGTTGATTTGCACGACCGGCGTTCCCAGTCGTTTGATGCGCTCCGCGTCCCGCGTCGTGTCGGGGTCGCCTTCAATCACGCCGATTTTCAGTCGGTTTCCCAACGCCCGAATCGCCGCTTCAATCAACGACGTCTTGCCCGAGCCGGGCGCGCTGATGAGGTTGAGGGCGACGACGCCCGCCTCTTGCAGCCGCGCCCGAATCATCGCCGCGAACTCATCGTTCGCTTTCATAATTTTGTGAACGACACGCACTTCCGTCGAGCCGTTGCCGTGGGAATGTTCTCTATGATGGTCGTGGCTGTGACCTGTCGAACGATGGTTTTCACACATGCCCTCATCCCTCCGAACATAGCGTTACACTCTCCAAAATCAACTCCTCGCCCTCCAGCACCTCGCCGCCCGCCGCGCCGCAGGAAGGGCAAGACCAAAACCAGTCTTCCTCTGGCTGAAAAACCGTTTCACACTGGCGACAGCGCACCCGCGTCGGGACTTCCTCCCAGACCAACGCCGCGCCCTCCGCGAGCGTTCCTTTCGTCAGGGCGTCAAACGCAAACGTGAGCGCGTCCGGCACCACCTGACGCAGCCGCCCGATATGCACGCGCACGCGCTCCACTGCTCGCCGGTCGTGGCTCTCTGCCACCTCCAGCGTGGCTTTCAACAGTTCCTCAGCGATGCTGAACTCGTGCATATAGTATGGAGTAATGGAGTGATGGAGTATTGGAAAACAGCATCACTCCATCACTCCATCACTCCACCACTTCACCACTCCATTACTCCATCACTCCACCACTCCATCACTCCATGCTGTGTCCGTTGGCACATTTCATCCGTTGGAAGATGTCTCCGTTACACTACTGTTTTCTTTTGCAGCAATGAATTGACCTTCCGTATCAGGACTTCGGGCTGAATCGGCTTTTCCACGAAGTCGTCCACCGGCAGGAACTCGCTGTCGGTTTCGGGTGAGAAGGTCATGCCTTTTTGTTTGCTGATGGCGGTCAGCATGAGAATGGGCACGTTGCGGTAGGCGCAGTAAGGCGACGTCGGGGCTTCGCTCCGCAACTGATACGCGACGTGGAATCCGCTCGTGTCGGACTCCATCATCACGTCCAAAATAATCAGGTCGGGAGAGAACTCTGCAACCTTCGTCATCCCCTCCGCCGCGCTGCGAGCTTCGCCCACCTCGTGCCCACTCGCCTGCAAGACGAGCCGGATGGCTTCGCTGATGTCAGGGTCGTCGTCAATAATGAGAATCTTAGCCATTCTGGCTTCCTCCTTTTGCTAACCAGTCGCGAATGAGTCGGACGGCTTGAGGAACGGAACGCTGCACGGGGAGGCTCAACCCCTCGCCGAGTCGCACCGAAGCCGGTTGAACTCCCAGAATCCATACCGGCGTCTGGCAGCCCAGCCACTCCAACCATTGAAGAACCGCCCCCAGTCGGGTTTCGTGAAGGGAGAGATGACACAACTCTCCATCGCGTTGCACTGCCTGCGGACGGAACCATCTCAGAGTGCCCGGTTCTGCGCCCATCTCTACCGCGTCCACAAGCAGAGCCACGTCCGATTCTCCAATGAGATGCACAAGGTCAAGCCCGCCCGTGCCAGCGTCCACCACCTCCACGCCCTGCGGCACAGCCTCCCCCCAGAGTCGCTCAACAACGGCAATGCCCACGCCGTCGTCGCCCATCAGCGGGTTGCCTACGCCCAGAACGCGAATCATTCTTGTCTCTCTTCGTTCGTAGTCAGGCACGCAACATAGGGGAGTGCCGATGACACGCCACTTCGTCCGATTGCATCGGGACCGCGTGGCTAACTACGAACGATTCATTCTTTGAACTCCACTTCCAACAAATGCACCGAACAGGAGATACACGGGTCGTAGGACCGAATCAGCATCTCCAGTTTGTGTCGAATCGTGTCTTTATCCGGGTAGTAAGTCTCCATCAACTGCGGCGTGAGGGCGCGCAGGTCGCGGTCAATGTTGCCGAGGTTCTGCGCCGTCGGGATGATGCAATTCGCCTTGACGCAATGCCCTTTTTCGTAAACGTAGTGGTGGAACAAGATGCCGCGCGGCGCTTCGACAACCCCCACGCCGTCGCCGTCCAGACGCGCTGGCGGCACAGCCTTCTCAGGCTTGACCCCTTTGTCCAGCAGTGTGTCAATCAGCCCCACACTATCTTCAACGCAATGCACCGTTTCGACGACTTGAGCCACGTTGTTCATGTAGGGGTTCGCGCACGGAGCGGTCAGACCCAACGCCTCGGCGACCTCCAACGCCTTTGGGTGCAACTGCGTGTGATTGTTATTGAACCGCGCCAATGCGCCGACGGCGTAAGCGTCGCGGTGCCAGCGGGCGTGCTTGGCGGTGGAATGGGGCACGACATATTCGTTGGTCACGGAGCGATACTCCTCCGGCGGAACGACGAACCCCTCGCTGGATTTGATGTCGCCTTCGTAGAAGGCGTAGCGATTCGGGTCGGTCAACGACACGTACTCCGTTTCCCGTATGAAGTCAGGCAGCGGCAACCGCTGGCACAGTTCAACGGTGGCTTCAAGGTCGGCTCGCGCCGCAATCAACCGTTCTTTCAGAGCGACCAGTTCCTTCTCCGTCGGGAAGTAACTGAACCCGCCCGGCTCCATCGCAATCGGGTGGGTGTGTCGTCCGAGCACAATGGCGCACTGGTCGTAGAACAGTTTTTTCAGCCGCATGGCGCGCCTCACCACCTCGGGATGAGTCGCCACCAGCGGCACGACGCTGGGAACGCCCAGCAGATCCGGCGCGGCGAGGAAGTAGACGTGCAGAACGTGGCTGGATGCCATCTCGCCGTGAAAAGCCAGCAGACGCAGCAGGCGCGTTTGCTCAGAAATCTCAATCCCCAACGCCCGTTCCGTCGCCCGCAGGGAAGCGGAGGTGTGGCTCACCGCGCAGATGCCGCAGATGCGCGAGGTGATGTGGTGCAGTTCCTCGTAGGAGTGCCCCTTAACCATCACCTCAAACAGGCGCGGCGCTTCGACGATTTTGAAATGCGCCTCCTCCACCGTTCCGTTCTGCACGTTAATCACGAGGTTGCCGTGACCCTCCAGACGGGTGATGTGGTGAACGTTGATGTCCAGACTTGATTGCGCCGCTTCGCTTACTACGGTTTCTACCGCCATGACTATCCCACCTCCTCGGAGGGAACGGCACGGCGTCCGTTCCCGACTTGGGCTAACTCGGTCTTTGCTACGTAGGAGTTGTAAAGTCCAGCGCGTTCCAGCACGTCCTCAACCGTGTAGCCGTATTTCGTGAGGACCTCCTTCGCCGCGTATAGGTTGGGCTGCTCGACCACGCCCCGACAGCCGAAGCAGGTTTGACCGAACCGCGTGCAAATCGCCCCGCACCCGCAGCGTGTAATCGGTCCCAAACAGACTTTTCCTTTCTCGTAAACGCAGACCGTTTCGTTGAACTTGCACTCGTAGCACACCGCCCGATTGGGAACCGTGTAAGGCTTGCCCATCAGAGCGTGCTGAATCACCATGAGGAATTCCTCTTTGTTAATCGGGCAGCCGTGAACGAAGTAGTCCACCGGCACGACGGCGTGAATGGGTCGCGCTTCGGCGGTGTTGAAGTATTCCGCCTTCTCTCCATACACTTCCGCCATCGCCGCGTCCAGCCTGAACTTGTTCTTCATCGCGTTCACGCCGCCCAACGTCGCGCACGAACCCAAAGCGATGACGACCTTCGCCGTCTCGCGGATTTTCTGCAATCGTGGGACGTCCTCCTCGCGGGTGATACTGCCCTCCACAATCGCCACGTCGTAATCGTCGGAATGTTCCGTCATCGCCTCGCGCCACTGCACGACGTCGACCAACTGAAGCAGGTCCAGAATCCGTTCCTCCAAAGCCAGCACTTCCAACTGACAGCCTTCGCAGCAGGCGAAGTCGAAAAACGCCACGCGTGGTTTGCCGTTTGTTGACATAATTCTCGCCCCCCCTTCAACGCCGCACCGGCGACCGCGCCTCCACCGCTTCCCACAGCACTTTCAGCATGGGGAAACTGAAGACGGGACCATCTTGGCACACGTAGACCCCGTTAATCTGGCAGTGTCCACACTTGCCGACACCGCACTTCATCCGACGCTCAAGGGAGAAGTAAATCTGGTTGAGAGGAATCCCCTTCGCCAGCAACTCCAACAGCACGAAACGATACATGACCGGCGGACCGACCACAGTCGCCACCGTTTGCTCCGGGTCGAATTCAGTCTTCGGGAACAGCGTGGTAATGACGCCGACGTTGCCCTTCCAGGTATCGTCAGGACGGTCAACAGTGACGTGCAACTCGACATCGCTGCTTTCTGCCCACTCTTTCAACTCGTCCTTGAACAGCAACTCAGCGGGCTGTTTCGCGCCGTGCAGGATGATGAACCGCTTCACCTTGTCGCGGTTGGCGAGCACATGCCGAATCAGCGAGCGCAGCGGCGCGAGACCGATGCCGCCCGCAATCACCAGCAGCGTTTTGCCCTCCATCGCTTCGACCGGGAATCCCTTGCCGAACGGACCGCGAATGCCCACAGAGTCGCCCGCTTTCATGTTGTGCAGCGCGGCGGTTAGCGTTCCCGCGCGGCGCACGCACAGTTGAAACGTCGGCGCGTCCTCCGGCGCGGAGCAAATCGAAATTGGCGCTTCGCCAAAGCCGAACAGCGAAATCTCCACGAACTGCCCCGGACGGTGTCCGAGCGCTTGCCCGTCGGACAGTTCTATCTCAAACAGTTTCTCCGTTGGCGTCAGCGTCTCCACGCGCCGCAGCGTTGCCGCTGTCGGCACGTAAAGCGACGGTTCCGCTTTCTCAAACACAGGTTGTGTGGAGCGCGCGATCATGTCCCTCCTCCTTTCCCAACAGCCCCAGGTCCAGACCCGTTTTCCCGTTCGACTGCCAAGTCGTTGAGCACCTCGACCAAGCCGATCTTCGCCGTGCAAGCGCGCGCGCAGCGACCGCAGCCGACGCAGAACGCACGTCCGTAGCGAGCCATCAGATAGTAGAACTTGCGATACCAGCGATGACGCACGCGCCCCACGCGCTCGCCGCGGAAGTTGCCGCCCCCCGCCACCTTCGCAAAGTCCACGAACTGGCAGGAGTCCCACGTCCGCACGCGCTCGCCGCCCGTCAATGTCATGGACATTTCATCGCACACGTCAAAGCAAAAGCACGTCGGGCAGACAGTCGTGCAGGAGCCGCAACTGTAACACTTCTCCGCCGTTTCCGCCCAGATGGGGCTGTTGATGGAAGCGTCTAACAGCAGCGGCAGCGACGAGACCGGCGTTGTGAGATGCCGCTGCACGCGCCGCTTCTTTTCATCCGTGAAGTTCTGCGCGTCCGTGAAATCTTTCGGCTCTGGCTCGCGTGTCGTCGTGAGCGATTCTAACAATTGCTGCCCCTTCTCCGTGCCGATTTCTACGAAGTAGCCAGCAGCAATCGGCGTCAGGAACAAGTCGTAACCGCCGCGCGGACGGGTGGTATCCACGCTGGTGCAGAAGCAGTATTCATCGGGGAAACAATCAACACCGATGACGGTGGCGGCGTCCCGCCGCGCCCACCAGTGGGGGTCCACGTGCCCCTGCGAAAACGCCCAGTCCAACTGAGCAATCGCCTCAAGGTCGCAGGGATGAACGCCCACCAGAACAAAAGGCTCCGTCTCGAACACCGGCTCGGCTTTCGCCGCTGTCCCGTTGGAGCCACCGCGAAGCGGAACGCTTTGACGAAATCGCAGCAGCACATCCTTCGTCGGAAAGAACGCTTTCTTCGGCGGAAGAATCGTGCTCACGTAGTCCAGCACTAGTTCGTCCGAGCTGGCGAGCCAGTCGAAAACGTAGTAGCCCGGCTCTTTCTGTTTGGGACCCATAACGCGGTGCTGCTGCACGAGTCGTTCCCAGAAAACAGTTGCCTGTTCCTTTTCTAAGACCACAGATGCCATCGGGACCTCCTCAAAATCCCCCCGATTGAAATCGAGGGCTGACGCTGCAAAGTCCGCCTCCGCGGACTCAGCTTGTGAACCCGTTTACGCCTAATCCCCCGTCGGGATTTTGTAACGGCAGACCTCCATTTCAATGGGGGTTTTTCAGATAGGCTCTTATGACGATTACTTGTGAAGTAACCCCACCGTAAACAGGGGAAGGATTGACGAAAACCGTCCTCACTACACTCTCCTTTCGCTATGTTGAGACAAGGGCAAGGCGACTCACTGCCCGACAGCCTTCTCTTGTGATTTTTTTCACTTTTCATACATCAATACAGCCCAGAAAAAGTTGCTGCAAAAGCATTGCCTTTGATATTTTGTGAAAAATATCACAATATATGAGGCAGAGAGTGACAGTGTTGAATTTCACCACAGTTGCGGAAACCGAAGAAGATCTTATCAGGCAACAGCAGGCTCATCATTCCCCGTCGTTTCCAAGTAATTCATCGGCAGAGGTTGCAGTTATTTTACAGCAATCCCTTGCGCTTGCGCAGGACCCACTCCGTCGTCAGCAGCAGCGCAAACAGCAGCAGCGGCAGCGGCGCGCTCCACAGGTCGCTTTCAAACTGGCGAACGACTTCGAGGGGTTTGCTCTTGATGAGCGCGGGGAGGGTGTGAACGTCACGCCGCTTGAGGTAGCGTCCGCCGCTGGCGGTGGCGATTTGTTTGAGGAGCGGTTCGTTCAATTGCGGTTCATCTAATTCCAGAGAGGAACTTTCAGCGGTGAAATGCGCGACGGCTTTGGCGTTGGGGTTCGCGGGCGAGGCGATGGAAACGACGTAATTGCCGTCGCGCTCCACGAGGAACTCGCCCGAAAAAGTGCCGGGACTGGCGGGCGTGCGCTCCAAGCGAACGGTCAGGGGCGCGCTGCCTTCGCGCTTGACGGTGGCGGTTGTCTCTTTGTCCTTCACAGGAAAGAAGTTTCCGTCTAACAGCCGCGCCCGAATGACGACGCGCTCGCCGACGCGATAGCGAGTGCGGTCGGTGCCGACTTTGGCGAAGCGGTTGTCACTGGGGAGTTCGTGTGGGATGAGCGAGCGGATGACCTGCCCCCAGAAGCGGTAGAAGTGCTTGTCGCCCACGCGATACCGCCAGCGCCAGGTGCTGTCCGTCAAAGACATGAAGCATTTCCCTGAGCCGAACGGCTGCACGACCATCAACGGCAACTTGCGTTTGGGATGAACCGCTAACACCGTCGCGCCCGGCTTCGTCCGCTGCGCCGCTGCGCACCAAAACACACCGGGCAGTTTCTCCCAGATTTTCGCGCTTTCGTCGGGCGTGTCGGCGAGCAGCATCGTGGGGTTGAGTATGCCGTCCGTCGTCAGTTCCAGACGAAATTCATCATCGCTGTTGACCTCTTCGCGGACATCGCTGAAGACGACGGGAAAAACGTCCGCCAGCGGCGTGTGCCGATACGCCCACGGTAAGTGTTTGTCGCCGACGATGACCAGCAAACTCCCCCCGCGCTCTTCGACGAAACGCTGAATGTCGCGCAGTTGAGCGTCCGTGAGGAACGAACGTGGCACGTCACCCAAAATCAGGATGTCGTAGGCGAACAGTGCGCGGCGGTCTGCGGGAAAACTGTAAATCGGCTTGTTGCCTTCTCCTCCCTGCTTGAGATCCGCCGTCGTTAGCAAACAACTCAACTCAATTCGCTTGTCGCGCAGAATGGCGTTTTTCAGGTAGCGATATTCCCAGCGCGGCTCACCTTCAATGTAAAGCACTTTGAGTTGTTTGTCCACAACGCGCAGGTTGAAGGCGCGGCGGTTGTTGCGGTCGGTGCTTTCGCCCGCTTGCGTCGGCGCGGAGATTTGAAACGTGAATTGCCCCACTTTATCCGGCGTGAACGTGAAAGCGACCTCCTGTTTCGTCTTGTCTGCGCCGAGTCGCACGCGCTCCTGTCGGATCACTGTGCCTTCCCGCGTCAGCGTGACGGGAATCTCGCGCCCCGCGTAGCCGCGCTGCGTGACGCCGACGGAAACGGTCACGGTGTCGTTGACGCGCACGGTGTCATCCGCGAGAACATCGGCCAGCGCAATGTCCCGCGTCGGCGTCGCGTCGCCGATGCCAACGGTGAAAATGGGAATTTTTAATTGCCCCGCCCGCCTCGCTACGCTCACCGGGTCGGTGCCCATGTTGTTCCCGCCGTCCGTCAGCATCACGACGCCCGATACGGGCTGCCCGGTCAACTCGTTCAGCACGCACTCCAACCCTGTGCCCAACTGAGTTGTCGCGCCGCGAGATAGGTCAATTGATAGATTGCGCAATTGGTCAATGAGTCGGGCGTCTGCGCTGACCGCGTAAAGCCGAACGCGGTTCTTCGCCTGCAACCGCGATAGCAGGGGCGACGCCTCCGTGCCAGCCCGTTGCTCTTGGGGGCGTCCCCGAAGCAAATCCCTCGCAACGTCCAGTCGCGTTCCTCTGTTCCCTCTGTCCCTCACGCCCATGCTCACCGAGTTGTCCACCAACACCGCCACCGTGGCGGGCACGGTGTTCACCTGTCGCACGCGCAGCATCGGCTGGAACAGCACGAACATCAGCACGGCAAACGCAATCAGGCGCAGAAGGATGAGAAACGACTTGAACGGAAACGACGGCTGCCGTCCATCACGATAGTAGCAGATGCCCACCCACAGCAGCACGCCGACGACTACCAGCGCAGCGAGCCACCACGCCCACGCCTCCACGAAATACACCCGCGCCTCGTGGAGATGCTGCTGCATCTGGGCATCTATGTTTAAGAGTTTATAGAGCAGAGGTTTCACTAACTCCTCCTCCCAAACTTCTGCGCCAGCCACGCCTCAATCAATACCAATACCATCGCTGCGCCGATGAGGTGCCGCCAGAGTTCGATGCCGAGGCGCGATTTTTGAATCGCCGCGCGGAGGTTGTCGGGGTTCTCAATGACGTGAAAATGCGCGTCGGGAATCAGCCGCGTCAACTCGCTGGAGTGCATCGGCGTCAAGTTGGATTCGGCAGTTTGAAGGTTCACGGCGAAAGACTCAGCGATGACGTTGCCGCTCCCTTTCCCAATTTCCTTCATTTCCCAATTCCCCGCCCGGTCCGTTTTCGGGAACGTCAGGAGGCAGCCGCGCTTGTCCAGCATAGCGCGAATGGTCACCGCGCGACCATCCGGCGCGACCACGCGCGCTGTGCGTCCCGCGTCTCTCACACTCAATGACTTCAGCAGCGGCTCGCCAATCGCCACGTTACGCCGCCCTTCTGCACCCTGTCGTAGATAGGCAACCAGTTCGTGCAGCAGTGGCAGATACGCCGGTTTGTAAGGAAGGTTGTTCCACTCCGCATCCACCGTGCTCGCGCACATGACGACTTTGCCCAAGCCGACGCTCTTTTCGACGAGAGCGGGCGAACCGTCGGAGAAGCGGCAGAGGACGCGGGAGGAAACGACGGGAGAAAGACTTGTCGTTCCCTGTTGTTCCCTGTTGTTCCCCGCCGTTGCCTGTGGTTCCCTCAGTCGGAAGTAGCGATAGAACCGCCCCGACTGAATCTCCACGTCGGCGGCGTCTTTGAACAGTTGCAGCGCGGGATGGTTGATGCTGTCGGCGTCAAGGGTCACGAAGTCGTCGTGAGGCAAACTATCAGTTTGCGCTACGGAGCGCCCACCGCGCACATCCGCTAACTGCGCGGGCAGGATGCCTTGACCGTTCTGATAGAGCGTTTCGTTGTAATGTCTCACGTCCACTGCGCTGCCCAGAAAGATGAGCACGCCGCCGCCGTTTTGCGCATATTGCCGCAGCGCGTCGCGGTCTTCGTCGCTGAGGCGAGAGACGTTGGCGAGGATGACGACATCGTAATTGTGCAAATCATAGTTTCGCAAACTGGAAGTTTGCGCGACTTCCGGGGCAATAACGGCTCTCTCCTCCTGCGCGCTTTCGGCGGGTGGCGAGAGGGCGGTGATGAGATAGAAAACCTCATCCTTCGCTGGGTCGCTGTTCGGCTGACCGTTCACGCACAGCACGCGGACGCGATCAACAGCGCGCACAGCAAAGTAAGCCGCGTCGTCGCGCGGCAGCACGTCATCCGCCATCACGCGCACCGCGCCGCCCTGCGCTCCAGCGCGAGAAAACAGGTGCGCAAACTGCGCCGTCGCCGTTTCGTTCGGCGGCAGGTTGACGCGAGTAGATTCAGCGGACTTCCCGTTTACTGAAAGCGTGACCATCACGTGACTCAAAGCGCGCGGCGACAGATTCCGAATCCGCGCCCGCAGCCGCGCCGGCGCGCGCGTGCTGACGATGCCGCGCACGATGTCCACGCGCTCCACGACGACGTTATCCGTGCTTGGCGTAGAAAGCGGAACGAGGTTAAGGCGAGCGAGACGCGACAACTCACGCCAGTAACGTTGAGTTAATGAGTCAATGGGTAAATGGGTCAATGTGCTCCTTGCCCCATTGACCCATCCGACTCGCTGATTATCCGTGATGAAGTAAATCTCCCGGTTCGGGTTCTTCACGCGGCGAAGGAGGTCGGCGCAGAGGCGGGCGGTTTTGTGGAAGTCGGTGCCGAAGTCGGACAGCGGCGCGCGGCGGATCTGCGCGGCGGCTTGCGCAAGGTCGAAGGTCGGTTCGGCGATGACGGCAGTGGGCGCGTCCGACGCCAGCACGAACGAAACCGAATCGCCCGGCTTGAGTTGGCGCGTCACGACATCAATAGCGACTTGCTTTGCCCTATCAAACAACGTGGCGCGGGCATCCTGCCCGCTGGAAGCGGGCGCTACAGCACGGCTGCCCATGCTGTAAGAGTTATCCAGCGCGATGACCGCGTGCGTGCGCCTTCCGCCTGCGAACGTCGGCAGCGTCGAAGTCTGAATCGCCGGACGCGCTAAAGCGAGCGCGAAAAGGACGAGAGTCAACACGCGCACCAGCAGCAATAGCAGATGTTCCAGTTGCAGCCGTCGCCGGTTCTGCTTCTGTGACAGCAGTAGAAACTCCATCGCCGCCCACGGCACGACGCGAAACCTGCGCCGCTGCAGCAGATGGATGATAATGGGAATCGTGCCCAAGCCCAGCGTGCTGAGGAGAGCCGGGTTGAGGAAGGTGATGCCAAACATGGTCAGTTTTGAGTTTTGAGTTTTGAGTTTTCAGTTGATGTTATTCATTCAAAACGGGTGCATTACGCAGAATTTGCCGCCCTGTTGCCACCGAATCGAATTCGGTATCTAAGAGCCTATCCGAAAAGTAGCGCCGACATCCCCCCGTCCCCCGCTGGCGGGGGACAGCCCCCGCCCCACCCCTGCCCTCCCTCTCCCAC
>FWPU01005457.1_pt1 | contig 22550 bp, 22 predicted proteins | sample 2228361 | NCBI WGS metagenome assembly FWPU01 (sample SAMEA103939777, study PRJEB20133) | metagenome
AAGCCTTGTCAGGCAGGGTTTTCAGTCATTGGGGGATCGTCCAGCGGCAGGACTCCAGACTCTGGATCTGGCTACCTAGGTTCGAATCCTAGTCCCCCAGCCAGCCCGTCAACCATCGCTTCCTTCGGCCAAGAAGGTCCCATCGTCCAGCGGCCTAGGATACTGGCCTCTCACGCCAGAGACACGGGTTCGAACCCCGTTGGGACCGCCAAGAAAATCCAGAGGGGGCCAGCCCGGGTCGGCTGGCCTTTCCTTTCTTTTTTGAGCGGGTGAGCCGCCCCCGGGGCGTGCTGAGGGAACAGCGGATCAGGAGTTCGAGGCTTTCAGGATTTCCTCGATCTGCTTGTCCGTGTCGCGATAGTTGTCGGCTTCTTCGCGAATCTGCCGGAACGTGTGCAACGCGTCCTCGTCGCGGCCGAGGGCCCGCAGAGTCAGGGCCATCTCGTACCGGATGCCGCGGCACTTCTCCGCGTCCTCCCCGGCCAGAGAGAGCGCATGCTCGTAGTGCTCCAGAGCCTCTGGCCATTGCTCCAGTTCGGCCGAGCATTTCCCCATCAGGAATCGGGCGTCCGCGGCCAGAGCCGGATCTCCGGACGCCAGTTCGAACTCCTGGATCGCATCTTCGTAAAGGCCCATTTCCTGATAGGCGATTCCCAGGTTGTAGTGGGTTTCGAAATCGCCGCGGCTGACCTGTTCGCGGATGCCCTCCTTGAAGGAGGAAAAGAGATCCTCGAACTGGATTCGCTCGGGCTGGCCCACCGGCTGCGACGCCCCTGCCGCGCCCTGTGCCCTGTCCTCGGCTCTGAGTTTCTGGTCGTCGCCTTTCTTGCGCAAAAGCTCGTAGACGTCCGCTTCCATCTTCACCCGAACCTCGCCGGGGCGGGTTTTTGCCTTCTGGGGCGCCCTTTCGCCCAGAACGTCCTGAGCGGCAGATGCCTCCTCCTGCTCCCCGGGCTCGAGCTCTCGCAGAAACTTCTGTTTCTTGTCCAGCTCGCCCCTGACCACGTAGATCTGCCTGAGCTTCGCCAGAGTCTGAGCGAGCCGGGCCCGGTCCCCGCTCTTCTTGAGCAGCACCGCCAGAACCTCATATCCCTCGGGCGAATCCTTGTAGGCAGAGGCCAGCCACCCCGCCAGAACATGCGCGTCGCTTACCAGCTTCTCCTCCTGGGCCATGGAACCGGCGATTTCGGCCAGCCGTGCCGACGGTTCGGTGAAGATTCCGGACGGGTCCGGGAAGAGCGCCTCGAACATGAGAGCCTTGTAGCGAAGATCGCGAATCGGCAGGTTCGAGATCTCCTGGAACAGGGCATAGAGTCTCTCCCCTCCCTCCCGCGGACGGAGCATCTCGGCCAGGCTCTGGTAGTACGGGTACGCGTCCGCATACAGACCGTACTGGAGACAGAGCTGGCCGATCCTTCGCAGCGCATGAGCGGAGCGAGGCTCGAGCTTCAACACCTGGCGGTACAGGGCGATCGACTTCAAATGAAAACCGGCCTGGGCGAAGATTTCCGCGCAGGTCGCGTACTGATCGACCGCCTCCGGGATTTCTCCCAGCTTTGCGTGAAGATCCCCCAGTTTGAGCCGGCTGCGGGTGTCCTGGGGGTTCTTCTTGATCTGCTCAAGGAACTCCCGCTTGAGGCTGCCCGATTTCTTTCTCTGGATGAGTTCTCGAATTCTCTTGATCATCGAAAGGACCTTCTCGCTTCGCGCCGGGCTGTGGCCGGAGCCGCCCGCACATGTCCCATGATGCGTGCCTTTCGGGTCATACCTGTTTATCGGTATTCTGCCGGTTTCTCCTGAGCCATTTTACGAGGCCCTCCAATCCAAGCAGGTAGCTGTCTCCGCCGAATCCCGCAACCACGCCCACAGCAACGTCGGACAGATAGGAGTGCCTGCGAAAAGGCTCCCTCGCGTACACGTTGGAAAGATGAACCTCCACAAACGGTACGGAGGCCGCCAGGAGGGCGTCCCGCAGGGCGACGCTCGTGTGGGTGTAAGCGGCGGCGTTGATGACGACCCCTGCCACTCCCTCGGCAGCAGCCTTCTGAATCCTTGAGACGAGTTCTCCCTCGGCGTTGCTCTGGAAGAACTCCACGCTCTCGACGCCGAGTTCGGCTGCCTTGATCCGAATCCGTTCGTTCACCGACGCAAGCGTTTCCGCACCGTAGATCCGGGCCTCGCGAGTCCCGAGGAGATTCAGGTTCGGCCCGTTGACGACGAGAATCTTCATACATCATGCCCTTTCCGCTTCCGACAGATCAAATGCCGCTGCCGCCCGCAACCGCCTGCGGCCCGTGTTTTCAGTTCCTTCCTTCGTTCCGCGGCTTCCCCCGCGACGAGCGGGCCGTCGCCTTCTGTCTGAGTTCCTCGATACGCCGCCCCAAAGATGGGTCGGCAGGATCCAGGATGCGGAGTTTGCAGTAGATTTCGATCGCCCTGTCATAATACCCCTGCGCCGCGTAAATCTCCGCAAGGGTCCTTGTGACGATCTCGCGGTTCTTCCTGCCTGGGCCGCCCGCCAGAAATCCCGATGAGGGCTCTCCATCCCGCTCCAGCGCGCTCAGCTCAGCCAGGGCTTCCCGGTCCGACGGGTCCAGGGACGCGATCGCCCCGAGAGCCCTCTTGAGTCCCGCGCTGTCCCCCTGATCTCGGCAGATTGAAGCCAGAAGCCTCAGGGCAGCCAGGTTTTCAGGGGCGGACTTCACCACGGCTTCGGCTTCCTGCCTCGCCTTGTGGATCTCGCCGGCGTCGTACCATGCCCTTGCCAGAGCGACCCGGCCGCTCAGAAGATTCGGATGGTGCGAGAGCCCCTGGAGGCAGACCTCGATCGCCCGGCTCAGCATGCCCCTTTTCCTGTAGGCCTCAGAGAGCCGAGCGAACACGACCGAGGACGGCTCCCGCGCGAGAATTTCCCGGTACCGGGCAATCTCGCCCCCTTCTTCCCCCCCGGCGCCTTCGGAGGCTCCTGGAAGGTCCCCTTCTTTCCCCTTATCGGACATAGGCGTCTTTCCCTTGAGAAAAACACTGCCGACCGCATCTTGCGAAACAGACATCCCGGCGCCACGGGTCATTCTATTCGCAAAGGGAGTCAAATCAAAGACGTATTTTTCCGTGCCGGTCCGCAAGTCCATCAAGAAAGCCCGCAGGAGCGCCCGGACTCATCAAGTCCCGAGCCGATGGTTGTTGGCACAGCTCTTGCCCCATCTCAGGTCCGCCTGGAATCTTCGGAAGCCGGACACAAAGGTCTCCACACGCTTTCCGGTGGAAAGAGGATCAGCGAGGCATAACCGATCGAGGAAGAAGAACTTTATCTACAACATGATATTTCAGTTGCAATTTATTGAATCGATTAAGTTTATTCTAATTTGTATATACCTAATCTTGTTAGCGCCTGTAGTATGACATCTTGAATGTCTCTTGCAACGGCCTTCTCGACAAGCCCGGGAAGGTCGCCGGCAGCGAAGGTCTCCGGCGCTGCGGCGGTTCGGTCGGGAACGAAACCGAACCTGGAGTGCAGTTTTGAACGTCCTCTTTCGTAACTGGGCCCCTCTGCTCCGCTTGGAGTCACGGGCCGGGAGGCACCCATGAGGATTTGCTTTGTCCCTTTGCTTCTTGCCGCGGCCTTCGCCCTTTCGGCTTCGTCCACAGATGCCGAGGGACCACGACAAGGGTCGAACGGCCCGGACAGCCGGGCCAGGCTTGTTGAGGGCAAGCTCACCGGTTACGGCAAGAACTTCGTCGAAGTAGACGGCGAAAAGGTGCGCCTCTGCAAGGATGCTGTCATCCTGGACCCGGAAGAAAACCTCATAACGGTAGGCGGCCTGTGCGCGACCGAAACCGTTCAGATCACCCTGGAAGGATCCTGTGCCGCAAAGGTGCAGGCGCTGGTTCTGCGGAGGTGACATGAACCGGAAAAGCATCGTTTTCTTCGCAATCGGCTTTGCTCTGATCTTCCCCCGGACCGCTTATGCCGAACCCACCATGGCCGACTATACGGCCTACCCGCCTTTTCTCATTGTCTCGCCAAAACCGAACGTGCTCATCCTCATGGACAATTCCGGATCGATGTTCTACTTCGCCTACAACTTCAACGGGTCCGGCACCAGCACCGGCTTCAACCCGGACGTGCGCTATTACGGGTATTTCAATCCCGACAAGTGGTACGTCTACACAGGCACCCTCTTCGACGAATCCGCGAACAAGACCGACCGGGCCAAGCAGGCAAACGAATGGGACGGGAATTTCCTCAACTGGCTCACCATGCGCAGAATCGACATCGCCAGGAAGGTTCTGATCGGGGGCAGGTGCGTCTCCCGCTCCCTGCCCGGAAACCCCCATGACCTTCTTGCGGAAAAGGCGGACGCAAGCTCCAGGGGGTATCGAAAACAGGTCGATAACGCGGAGCTCTACACGCCTTACTCCGGCACGCGGTGCTTCGAGTTCTCGTACGGTTCGGCCGGCACGTCCGATTTCACGGTCGGATCCTCCTCCTCGGCCTGTCCCTGCGCCGGAAGCGACAACTACGTGGTCAAAGTCCATCTCTCCACCGAGCCCACGGGCGTGATCCAGGACGTGGGAGACAAGGTCAGACTCGGTCTCATGTTTTACAACACCGAACAGGGCGGCCGGGTCGCGAAGGAAATGACCGACGACATCGTGAGCAGCATGGTCACGGCCATCGAGGGCGACAGGCCAGGCACCTGGACGCCCCTGGCCGAGGCCCTCTACACGGCCGCAGGATACTTCGCCCAGGACAGCACAACGGGTGCCACGGGCCCGAGGTACTTCAACCCGAACGCCCAGTCCTACCGCGTCGGCTCGGCCGGGGATCCATTCAACTACGGCACGGGCGGCACGCCCGACTACATCTGGTGCGCAAAAAGTTTTGTGCTCGTCATCACGGACGGCGAGCCCACCCGGGACGATTCGATTCCGGCTTCCATCAAGGGGTACGCGCCTGCGTACACCGACGAAGCCGCCCGGGTGCCGTCCTGGGCGGGGCCCGCGAGCCCGAACTATTTCTGGTACGACCCGAACAACGGGTCCCATTACCTGGACGACGTGGCTTTGTGGAGCCGGGTGGACCTCGGAGCCCACAAGTACCGGGACCTGAGGGGCGATCTCCAGGGCGACCAGTATCTCACGAGCTACTTTGTCTACGCGGCCTTCGGCGGGGCATCCCCGGACGGCCGCAGACTCCTCAAGCAGGCGGCCCGGAACGGCGGCTTCGAGGACCGCAACGGGAACTTCCTGCCGGATCTCGAGGTCGAGTACGACCGCGACGCGGACGGAAACCCTGATACCTACTACGAGGCCGACGACGGAGAGGCGCTGGCCCGGGCTCTGATGGCGGCCATAACGGACATCCTGCGCCGCACGTCATCCGGCACGGCGGTCTCCATTCTCTCCACGAGCGCCCATGGCGAGGGCTCCCTTTTCCAGGCCTACTTCAAGCCCAAGGAAGTCCGCTTCATGGGAAGCGATTCCGTGGAGCTCAACTGGATCGGCTTCCTCCACGGCCTCTGGGTCGACGACCACGGCAACCTCCGGGAGGACAACGGCGACTAACGCCTGATCTACGAGGAGGACAACATCGTCAAGTTCTACCTTGACGAGCAGAACGAGACCCGGCTCAAGAGGGATTTCGTTTCGGCCGATCAACCCTATGGAGACGGATCGTACGAGGAGACGAACATCTCCCTGGAGGACACCCGCTCTCTCTGGGAGGCGGGGAAAAAGCTGGCCCTGAGAAATCTCAGCACCCGCCCCCGCAAGATTTTCACGACTCTCGATGGGGTGAACCTTTTGCCTTTCGAGCCCGGACAGGCGGCCGCCTTGAAAAACTACCTGCGCGCCTCTTCGGAGGCTCAATCCGAGGACATCATCCGGTACATTCGAGGCGAGGACATCGCCGGGATGCGTTCCCGGAGAATGTTCGTGGACACGAACGGGGATGGCATGCCGGACACGGAATGCACCTGGCGCCTGGGCGACATCGTGTATTCAACGCCCGCCGTTGTCTCCAGGCCCATGGAGAATTACGACGACATTTACAGCGACAAGACCTACGGGGAATTCGAGCGCAAGTACGCCCGCGGCACCACCGCTGAACCGCTGCCCAGACCCACGGTCGTTTACGTGGGCGCCAACGACGGCATGCTCCATGCCTTCAACGCAGGCACCTACCGACCCGGAGAGGACGCGGGAACGGCGGAAAGAGAGCACGGCCGCTACACGGAGGATTACCCCTCGTATTTCACCAACGCCCTGGGCTACAGCCCGGAGCTGGGAGAGGAACTCTGGGCGTTCATCCCTCACAATCTGCTCCCCCACTTGCGATGGCTCACGGATCCAGACTACACGCACGTCTACTATGTCGATCTCAAGCCCAAGGTCGTGGACGCCAGGATCTTCGCCGATGACAGCACCCACCCGGGCGGCTGGGGAACGGTGCTCATTGGCGGCCTGGCCTTTGGTGGCGGAACCTACTCCGTGACAGACTTTGACCAAGACGGAAGCTCCACGGATCCCAGGACGTTTTCCTCGTGCTACTTCGCCCTGGACATCACGAACCCGGGAGCGCCGCAGCTTCTCTGGGAATTCTCGCACCCGAGCAACCTCGGGTTCACCACATCCTATCCCGCCGTGGCCCGCATCGGCGAGCCGGATGAAGGCGGGTCCTGGTACGTTATCTTCGGCTCCGGGCCGACCGATTACGCGGGATCGAGCACCCAACCCGTGTCCGTTTATGCACTCGATCTCAGAACAGGGGCCTTGCTCAGGCGCTTCCAGGCCGACACCAACGGCTTTGCCGGGGGCGCAGCCACCGTGGATCTCAATCTGGACTACAACACGAACGCAGCCTATATCGGCGCCAGCTACCTCGTGAGCGGCGTCTGGCGCGGCAAGATGTACCGGATCCTGATCGGGACCCCCGAGGGCGGGTACGGCGCCCCCAACACCTGGACCGCATCGCTCCTGGCATCGACGCGAAACGGACAGCCCGTCAATGCTCCGCCCGCGATCGGAGCCGATCACCTCAACACCCCGTGGGTCTATTGGGGGACAGGCCGGTTTTTCGCACCTGAAGACAAGCTCGTGCTCACCACCCAGAGCTTTTACGGCGTCAAGGACCTTACCCTGGCCCAGGGCGCTGCCGCACCCGGAAAATCACCCGCCGAACTGATCGACGTCACCAACGTGGCCGTGACCTACGGCGAGCCCAACAGCACGGTGACCGGCTCCACCGTGGTGTCCGGAGGAGCCTCCTGGCAGGAAATGCTCGAGGCGATGCGGGGCACGGGCGGCACCACGACCTACGGGTGGATTCTCGATCTTACCGACACCGAATGCCGGAGAGCGCGTCCTGGAGAAGCCGAGCGTGTTCGGCGGGCTTACCATGTTCACCACCTTTCTGCCCAACGTGGACATCTGCGGGTTCGGCGGGCAGGGAAGACTTTACTGCCTCTACTACGAAACCGGCACCGCCTACAGCAAGAACGTTTTCGGGTTCCAGCAGCCCCAGCCCGGAGACGAGGTGGAGAGGTCCTTCGATCTGGAGATGGGCAGGCCGTCGAGCCTGGCCATCCACATCGGCCAGGAGAAAGGCGGAAAAGTCTACGTGCAGCAGAGCACCGGGGAAATCCGGGAAATCATGATGCAGACGCCGTTCCACCAGAAGAGCGGGAACGTCGTCTGGTACGAGAAGTGACATGAAGCGCGAACGCGGGGGCTTCTCTCTTGTCGAGCTCATGGTCGTCCTGGCCCTGATCGGCATCACGTCCACGATCGCGGCCGTGAGCCTGAGTTCCAGCGACGCAGGGCTTCGGTCTTTCACAAGAGACTTCCGATTGAGCCTCGAGAAGGCCAAACAGGAAGCTCTGGCCCGTGGCCATCCCGTGGGGGTGTCGTTCTACGACCCGGCCACCATTGACTGCAACGGCGACGGACAGGTGAACGACCGGGACCGCTGCTTCCTCGTCTATGCCGAACAGGACGGGCTGGACGGGTACAACCCTGCGCAGGACCTCGAACTCGCCCGGACGTCCATTCCGCCCGCCCTGGTTGTGTCCAACGCGACCGGCCTTCGGTTTTCCCCCTTCGGGGCAAGCCAGGCCGCCTCCCTGGAGATGAAGGCGGCCTTTCGAACCGACTCCCATCAGTGCGCCAGCCAGTGTATGACGTTTTCCTACCCGGTCAGGGTGAACCACGTGGGACGGATCGAGATCGGAGAAAAGGAGGAAACGTGCGCAGACTGTTCGCTGTGCGGATCCTGCCCCTAGACCGAGGCGGCTTCAGCCTGACAGAGCTTCTGGTCGCCCTGGTCGTGGCGGGCGTTCTCGTCGTCGGTGTCGTAGGCGGCTACGTTGTTCAGAAAGGGACCTACGAGAGCGAGGCCAATCTGCGGGACCTCCAGATGAACGGCCGGTTGGCCCTCGACCAGATTGCCCGGGTGGTCCGGAACGCGGGGCTCGGATGCCGGGAGAACTTCCCGCCCCACGGGACCGACACCCTTCAAGGGGCGTTTCGAACCGTCTCGCGCGTATTCACGGCGCAGAACCGCGCCGACGGGCCGGACACCCTGACCGTTGTTTCGGGCCTGGCAAGCAGGGCACGAGTGCAAACCAGCACCGAAGGGGCCACGTTTCGACTGTCGAGCGTCGATGGATTCGGCCTCACGACAGGGAGGTACATCTTCATCGCCCCATGGGAAAACAACCGATTTCAGGAGGTCTTGGCCATCAGCGGCCTGGACGTGACCGTATCTTCGTCCCGCCCGGTCTTTGCCGGAGACAAAGTGTTCCGTGTGAACGCCTACACGATCACCCTGGATCAAGAGGACCGAAACACGCCCCTGGACGTTGACGGTGACGGGGATACGGACGACAGTGACGGAGACGGAGTCCCGGATCTCGTTATCTTCGACAATATTGCGAACCTGGCTGACGAGACTCTTGCGGAGACGGCCGAGGGTATCGAGGATCTCCAGTTCCAGTACGGCTGGGACGCGGACGAGGACGGCGTGATTTCGGACGCCGAGTACGTCGACGACCCGACGGGAAACGAGGAACGCGTCCGGGCCGTGCGCATTTTCCTTCTGGTCCGGGGACTGCGGCCGGACCGGCACTTCACAGATGCCAGCGGCAGTTACACGATCGCCGATCACACGATCAACCTCGATACAAACGACGGCAACGGGATCGATTCCGACTTCGACCATCACTTCCACCGGCAGCTTTTCGTGGAGACGGTCATGGTCCGAAACCAGAACCTGTAAGCGGCAAAGGGAACGTCATGCAGATCCGGCTCAAAGGGCCCGCCAGCGGAGGTGCAAACCTGTTGCAGCAGGAGCGGATCGACCAGCGGGCCGGCTACACGCTGCTCGAAATTCTCGTGGCCCTCGTCGTCCTTTCGGTCGGAGTTCTCGGGTACATGGCCCTGCAGTTTCAGAGCGTCAACGGCAGAGCCTTTGCCCGCTCCATGAACACCGCGAGCACCGCCGGCATTGCGAGCCTGGAGGAGATGCGCACGATCGACTTCGACCAGGTTCAGGGGTCAGGCACCACTTACCGCTTCCGGGCCGACGGCGCACCGGCCAGCGAATCCGATTTCGAATCCGGAGACGCCTACAAGATCGAATGGAACGTGGGCGACTTCTCCGGAATCTCGGCCAACCCCAACGTCCGGCTCCGCGAACTCAAGACCATCTATGCAGTCGTCCGATGGAAAGAGAAAGGCGTGGAGCACTCCATGACCCTCACCACCTTCGAGAGAGGATTCAAGACCGGAGACCAGACGTGAAAAAAGCCGCAAAGCAGGGTCCATGTGCGAAAAGGCTGGTTGTTCGAAAGGACGGCATGGTCCTTTTCTCCACCCTTCTTATCCTGGCCTCGGTTTCCCTCATCGCCCTCGGCATGAGCAGCGATACCACCTCGGACGTGAGGATCGCCGGAAACCGCAAACAGATCGAGCAGGCTTTCCACCTGGCGGACGGCGCAGCCGACCTGGGCGTTCAGGTCACCCTCGACCACATGGACGACGCCGTGGACCCCGAGGAGGACTACCCGGACACCAGCACCTTCACGCTTCTTGACGGCAAACTGTATCTGCAGAACTTTCGCATGGACGCCGACGTCTATGCCGACATCCAAGGGTACACCGAGAACGACAACGAGGCCGACCCGGGGAACGGAAAACCCGACGTCGCCGTTGCCTTGACCGCCCCTTCGGACACCACTTTTGCGGCGACCGACGTCACCGTAGACATCGACCGTCTCGGAGCGAACTATGTGGCCGGCTCCAGCATCGAGTTCGCCGCAGGCTATGAAGGCGTGGGCAAGGGTGCGGGAGCAGGCTCGGTTGCCGTATACCTGGCGGTCCACACCCGGACAAACCCCCAAGCCAACCCTGCGCTCACCTCGGAGGTCACAACCGTGTATCGCAAGGTTTCTCACGTCATCGGAGGCGGCCAGTGACATCGACCTCGACTCCACCATATCCTCGTCCTCGCCAAGGGTTGGGCAAGCGGCGCCCCTGGAGCACCAAGGCTCTCAGTGTGGCCATGGTGTCCGCTCTACTCGCTTCGGCAGCCTGCGGCTCCTCTCAGGCGCCGCCCGGCCAGAGCCGGCCCGTACCCCCTCCCTCAGCCGCAGTCCCTGACATGTCCGGCCCCTCGAGTCAGGAATCATCGCAAACCAAGGAGCCCGCCCGGCCAGAAGCACCCCGTTCCGAAGCGTTTCAAATCACGCGGGTCACGCTCCTTCCGAGGGCGCCGAGGGCAGGCGACACCTTGACCGTGGAGGTGGAGTCGAACGATCCTTCCCAGAACGCCTTCCTGGCGTACCGGTGGTTCGTAAACGGAGAGGAGAATCCGGGGTGGAGGGGAAACACCTTTGCGGGTACTTTCAAGCGGGGGGACGAAATTTCTGTCGCTGTTCTTCTGCCGGGAAGTTCTGCCTCGGACTCCGGCATGACAGACTCGGTCCGGATCGGCAATGCGCCTCCGCAGGTGGAAAAGCTCGAAAGCCCTCGCTTCGAGGACGGGAAATATTCCACCCGCATCGTGGCCTCGGACCCTGAGGGTGACCCCCTCACCTTCGCCGTGGTCAAGGGCCCTGCCGGCCTCGCCGTGGACGACGCGGGCAGGATCACATGGACGCCCGGCGAAAACGACCTGGGCAGGCAGGAAGTCGTGATCTCGGTCAAGGACGATTCGGGCGGCGAGATCGTTTACACGTACGCCTTCACCGTGGACCGCCAGTAGAACGACCTACCGTTCCCCACCGAAATCCACGCCCCCCTTGTGACCGCTAGGTTCCTTGGAGGGGCACGCTCCGTCGTGCCCGCGGGCGGCGGGGATACGGGGCCAAACATTCGCAACCGACGAAAGGCCTTCACGGCCACACGGTGAGGCCTCAAGACCTCTTTTGGAGGGGCACGCTCCGTCGTGCCCGCGGGCGGCGGGGATACGGGCGAACATGCGTAGCCGATGAAGGGCCTTGACGGCCCCGCGGTGACGCCCGAAAGACGGACGCGACAGAGCGCGTCCCTCCAGGGACCATGGATGCGCTTGCCTCATTGGAGGGGCACGCTCCGTCGTGCCCGGGGGGGATGCGGGGCAACATGCGGAACCGACGAAAGGCCTTCACGGCCACATGGTGACGCCCAAACACCCCACGGTCAGGCCCGAAGACGGACGCGACGGAGAGCGTCCCTCCAACGAACAAAGACGGACGCGGCAGAGCGCGTCCCTCCAAGGAACCTGTTGGGGCCTTTTGAGCTGGTGCAGGAACAGCCCGGCCAGAACCTGCGGCCTATCCGTAAAGGGAAGGACTGACCACTTGGGACGTCAGTCGCAGTTGTCGTAATTGTCGATCAAGGCGGCAGTGGCGGCCTTGAAGGTGAACGTCTCGCCGAAGATATTCTCTCCGCGGAACGTGTACCGCACATTGTACTCGCCCTGCGCGACGGCCGGCACCCAGTAAGCACCGACCCAGAACCAGGAGCACCGGTCCGGGTAAGGAACCGTGGGCGCGGCGGCAGGCCACGAAGGATGAAAAGAGGCCCCGCATACCCGTTCGAGGTATTCCTGTTTCTTCTCGATGTGGAAGAACTTGTCAAGAAAATACTCGGTGGCCGAGCAGCTCGACTGCCCCGGATCGCACGGAGGAATCCCTCGGGTATCCTGGACAGGAATATTCACATAACCGAGAAGATCGGGCAAGGGCCCGTTGAACGTATCGTCGATGGCCTCGTAGGTGATCGTGTAGGACCTGATGTACACAGGGCTTGCCGTCTGCTGGTCCGTGTTGGGCAGAGGCCGGTTCGTGACTTCCACCCGAGCCAGGTGGTCGAAGAAGGGCTCGGGATCGATTTCGCCTTCTCCGGCTTCGCAGGTTCCCGGAACCACATCCACCGTGTTCTTGTCCTCCTGGTCCTCCCACCCCGTGACCAACTCCACCCTGAGAATCGACCCGGTATCGTCCGCGTCCCCGGGAATGTCGCCGCAACCCACCGTCAGAACAACCCCGAGAAGCAGAACCCCCAGCAACGCCTTGCGCGGATCGCGGTGCCTACGCCTGTTCATGGGCCTCGAGCCTCCCTCTGAGCGAAATCGACCTCACTCGATCCATTCCCCGGCGTTTTCCTGTTTGATCGGAATAATCCGGGGCGTAATAAAGATAATCAGTTCGGTCCGGATATCGGCCCGGCCTTTCTTTCGGAAGACGCTTCCCACGCCAGGCAAATCCTTGAACCAGGGCACCCCGCCGACGGTCTCGGATTCGTTGTTCGTGAAGATCCCCCCGATCACGGCCGTCTCGCCATCCTTTACAAGCACCGACGTCTGGGCCTCTTTCTTCTGAATAATGAAGCCCACCGTGGGGTCCTTGATGGGCGTATCGTTGCTCACCACGATATTCATGACAATGCTGCGGTCGAAGGTGATCTGGGGCGTCACAGAAAGCCGGAGCTTGGCGTCCTTGAATTCGGTCTTGGTCCCCTCGTCCGAGGTCGTCTGGTAAGGCACTTCCTGGCCCTGCTCGATCCTCGCCTCCTGATTGTTGAGCGTGGCCACTCTCGGGCTCGACAGGACCCGCGCTTTCTTCTCCTTTTCGAGCGCGCTGAGCTGCATGTCGAGCTGGAAGGACTTGGTGAGCGAACCCAACGAGAGTCCGAGGGCGCCCCCGGCGCTGCTATCGATGGCTGCCGGCAGGTTCACCACCGGGTTCGCGATGCCCGGAACGGCCGCACCGCTAATGTTAGACGCCGCGCCCCCGATGTCCACCGTGTGCGGGAAATTCATGCCCGTCGGATTCCCTGTGGCCGGGCCCGCCCGGTAGAGCGTTCCCCACTGAATGCCCAGCTCGCGCTCGAAGTCCACGTTGAGCTCCACGATCTTGGCTTCGATCAGAACCTGGGGCGTCTGCGTGTCGAGTTCTCGAATGACCTTGACCATTTCCTGAATGTTGGAGGGCAGGTCTCTCAGGATGACAGAATTCGTGCGCGTGTCCACGAGAATCCCCGCGTCGGTCCTTTTGCTCTTGAACCTTCCGAGCAGGCCTTCCAGGTCCTTGGCGCGGGCATAATTGACCGGCACGATTTCCATGCTCAACGCTTCGACGTTCTCCCGCGCCTCGTCCGCCTTGAGGGCTTCTTCCCGCTCCTTCTTGAGCTGGCTGTAGGGGGCCACCCGCAGGATGTCCGGGCCGAGTTCCTCCTTGTCGAGAGCGTATGTTTTCAGGATCACGTCCAGAGCCATATCCCAGGGCACCTGCATCAGGCGAATCGTGACCTTGCCCTGCACGGCCTCGCTGATCACGATGTTCTTCCCGCTCACCTCGGCAATGAGCCTCAGGACGTTCTGGATGTCCGCGTCCTTGAAATCGAGCGAAATCTTCCTGCCCGTGTACTGGGCCGGTGAGAGGAGCGGAGCCGAATTCGGGGCAGCCGGTGGAGCCGTAGCCGTCCTGGCCGCAGCAGGGGGCGGCGTCCGTTCCGCGGTTCTTTCCGCCACCTTGAGCGGCGCATCGGGCGCCCGGGCCGGCCCTTCCGCCCTCGGCTGCTCTGCAGCCGCTGCCCTGGGCATGGGTGCAGCGGGCGCAGGCGGCGCTGGCTCAGGAGCTGGAACCGCGGCAGCGGCAACGGCCGGCACCTCGGCCTTCCTGGGCGGCAACTGCACGCTCAGCCGCAGAGTGCCGTCTTCCTGCTGGACATGGTAAGGGAGCTTTTCGCGCAAGCGCACCCGGATCCGGGCCTTGCCCGCCGGCCCGGCCCCCAGCTGTTCCGGAAGCACCCCGAGAACAGCGCTTTCGGGCGAGCCGCCCGCTTCCAGGGGCCGGAGGAGAGATGCGGCAACCGCCGCCCCGGGAAGCACAAGCTGGACACCGTCCGCAGTCTCCTCGATCTCGAAGGCCGCCTTGCCCTGGGTCGTCACGACGACTTCTGAGGCCTCGGAGGTTCTAACGACATCGATCCCTGTAACCAAGACAGGCTTCCACGCCTCAGACTTCGTGCCTGCTGCGGCTTCTGCGGAAACAGGCCCGCCTTCCACGAGGCCCGCCACGGCGGCCGGAAGGGGCATCTGGCCCGACTGAATCACGAGGTCCGGGCCTTCGGAGCGCACAGTGGCCTCGCCGCTCTCCTGCCGAGCGTCCAACACGAACCGAACCTTCTCCGGATACCGGCCCACGCGAATCTGCTCGAAAGCACTGCCCTTCAAAGGCAGCCTTTCAAAGGGCGGCTCGACAGCCGGGCTGAGAACGTCCACGACGAGCCTGGACGGGTTTTCCAGGCGGAAGTACCGGTACCCGCTGTCGCCGATCACGCCTTTCACCGTGATTCGCGTCATCGACGCCCCGTATTCCTCGAGCACGCCAGACTCTTCCCACTGGTCGATCCGCGGCTCGGACAGGGCCGCCGCCCGGCCAGGGTTACGGGCCGTCTTCTCAGGCCCCTCCCCCACGGCCTCGGCCAGAACCTCCTGCGGTTCACTCGGGGAGCGCTCCAGAACCACCTTGAGATCCCGGCCCTCCTCCCGCACGCGGTGAGAAAGCGGCTCGGCAAGTTCGATCACGATCCGGGTCAGGACAGATCCGCCTTCCTCCACCGCTTCCGAATACACGCGATGGATACCGTGCTGGTCCAGGGGGTCAGGGACACTCAGGGTCCCCACCTCCGTGTTCTGCAGGTAGACCAGAACACGGTCCGGGTCCGTGGCCGGGAACAGCGTGTATTGCAGCGGCCGTCTTCCCGTGAAGACGACAACCGTCGCGTCGTCTTCCAGTGCGACCCCGACATGTTCCAAAACGTTGGGTCCGGCTGGCTCAGCCTCCTGCGAGACCGCCGCAATCTGGCCTTGGCCGGCGGCACAGCCGAAAACCGAGATCCAGACCGCCAGCACTGCTGCCAGGGTCATCGGCCGCGACCGCCGCCCGAGGGCCCTGAAGGAAATTCCCGTTCCGCCTCCCCCGCGGGCGGTATGGCGGCTGCCTGCCCGGCAAACGTCGAAGAACGGGAACCAGGTCATGGATTCTCTCCTTCCTCAGCTGCGTAGAGCCTTTTCACGATGCGCCTCACCTTCGGCTCTCCCATTACGTCCCGGTACGACTCCTCAATCACGAGCCTGTCTTTCTCGATGGCCGTGATCTTGCCCTCCTGGTCTCCCACGAGATCGCCCACGGTGACCACGTATCCCTTCCCCACGTCGTCCTCGAGAAGCGCCTTGTTCGTCTCCGCACCCATGACAATCCCGACCACCTTGAGCTGCTCGAGCTTGTAGCGCTGTAAAGGGGTCAAGGCCTTCGAGGATTTCTCGGTCAAGGCCGGCGCTCGAGCCTCCACGAACGACTTGAACGGGTCCCGTTTGAGCCGGGCACGCTCCGGAGCGGTTCCCTCTGCTCCTGTGCCGGTCTCTGCCCCTGCCTCGGCCTCCGCAGTCGGTGCTTCAGAGGCCTGAACGGCCTCCGGTGCCGCCTTGACCGCCGCGGGCTGCGAAGCCTGTCTGGGAGCTCCCACCCGTTTCTTCACCTCGACCGGCTCCTTGCCCTCCCTGCCGCACCCCCAAAGCCCGCCTCCCAGACACACCGCGGCCAGCAAAACCAGAAGGCCCGCGACCTCGAACCATCCCCCCGGCAAGAACCGATGTCTCTTCGTTGCCTTCATGGTCCTCACTCTTCCTTCGGCGTCGCCCGTTTCTTCTGCTTGGAAGCCTTTTCGGCCTGGGCAGCCCGCTCTGCTTCCTCCAGGAACTTGTACGTCGTGGCCTTGCAGGTGGCTTCCAGGGAGTTCGGGCTCTCTTTCTTCTTGGGCTGTTCGATCACGAGGTCAGACACGGTCACGATCCGGGGCAGCGCCCCCACGTAAAAGAAGAAATCGAGCATGTTCTGGAAGGAACCGAGGAGCTTGATGTCGATCGGAACCTCTGCATAGAAATCCTTTGGCTGCTCCACACCAGGCCGGAACAAGGGAAGTTCCAGGCCCGATTCCCTGCCCAGGTTCGAAATGTTCTCCAGAAGCGTCGGGATTTCCTTCTTGTTGGGCAACTGGGACATGGCCGTCTGCAGGGACCGCTCCATCTCCTGGTATTCCTGTTTGAAGGCCTCCAGGTTCTGGGCGATCGCCTCCTGTTCGGCTTTCTTGTTGAGAAGCTGGGTGAGCTTCGCATCCAAACGCTTCATCTCCGCCCTGAGCGGGACGAAGAAAAACCAGGTGTAGGCCAGGCAGACCAGGACCAAGGTCCCTCCGAGGATCATCATCTTCTTGGGCCGGTCCAGCTTCAGCAGCATCTGCGGGGAGAGTTCCATGGCAGTCCTGTCAGCGCCTCACTTCGAGGCTTGGAGCCTCACTGGGGTTTCGGAGCCGCGCCCTCCGGGCTCGACGGAGCGGAGGCGGCTCCGGCCTGCCTGAGGGTGGCCACAAGGGAGAAGTGCTTCATCCCGACGCCCTCGACGGTCTTCTGCTCGGTCAGCAGCAACTCGATGTTCCGGAAAGACTCCGACCGCTCGAGATCCTTCATGAAGTTGGCGATGGTCTCGTTGTCGATCGCGTAACCCTGAAGCGAAAGCTGGACGCCCTTGAAAGAAAGCCTCTCGAGCCACATCTTCTCCGGTATCCGCTCCGCGATGCCTTGCAGCAGCTCCGCAGCGAGCATCTTGCCCTTTTCCAGGGTCTGGATCACGGCGAGCTTGGTCTCGAGCTCCTTCTTGGCCTGCTTGTACCGCTCGACCTCGCCCACCTTGATTTTCAGCTCGTTGAGCTCCTTCTCCACGGACTGGATGTCTTCTTCGATGCCTTTTTTCTTCTGGTAAAGCGTGAAGTGGATTCCCCCCAACACGACGAGAGCCAGGAGAATGCTCAGCAGGTAGATGGAAAGCTGCTGCCGCACGCTCTCCCGCCGGATCGCCTCCCGGTCAGACAGCAGATTGATCCTGATCATTGGTCTCCCACCCTCCGGATGGCCAGCCCCACGCTCACGCCCATCAAGGGCGCAATGGCCCGCAGATCGTCCGGCTTCCAGCGGTGGGGGTCCGCAACCACGCGCCGGAAAGGATCCGCCAGTTCCACCGGGATCCCAAGCCGCTCTTCGGTCTTCTCCGCAAGGCCGGGCAGGCAGGAACAGCCTCCGGAAAGGACCACCTTGTGGATCCGCTGCTCTCCCGACGTGGCTGCAAAGAACTCCAGAGAACGCTGGATCTCGTTCAGGAGCGCCTCGGTCACATGCTCCAAGATGGGCTGGATCTCGGCCCCTGCGGCTCCCCGGCCGGAGGAAGCCCCGAGCTTGAGTTTCTCCGCCTCCTGGTAGCTCACGTTCAGGTCTTTCTGGATTTCTTCGTTGAACTGGTTTCCGCCGAAATGGATGTCCCGGGTAAAGAGAGAAACGCCCCCTCGGAAGACATTGATGTTTGTGACGCTTGCGCCCATATTGAACGTTGCGACCAGCTCCTCGGGCTCGGACTCGTAATTCGCCTCGTACATGTTCTGCACGGCAAAAGAATCCACGTCGATCACGACAGGCCTCAAATCCGCTTCCCTCAGCAGGGCCGTGTAATCCTCGACGAGATCCTTTTTGGCGGCCACCAGCAGCACGCTCATCTGATCGGATCCCTCCTGCTCCGCGCCGGGCTGCTGCGGCAGGATCTGGTAATCCAGATTGACGTCATGAATGTTGAACGGGATGTACTGCTCGGCCTCCCACTGGATCGACTGAGCGAGTTCCTCCCGGCTCATCACCGGCAGGCTGATCTTCTTGATGATGACCGAATGCCCGGAGACGGAGGTGGCCACGTTTCGCGTCGTGGGCTTGTGAGCCGCCAGAAGGCCCCGGATGGCCTCCACCACGGCCGAGGCGTTCATGATGGCGCCCTCGACAATCGCGTCCGGCGGCAAGGAGGCCATCCCGGCTGCGACCAGCTGGTACCCTCTCGACGTCTTTTTCACTTCTGCAAGCTTGAGGGAACTCGAGCCGATGTCGAGCCCGAACAGGTGGCTCCTCTTGCCGAACAGCATGCGGCTTTCCTCACAAAGGGGTTTCAGCCCCCTCCCTTGCCATGCCCGGAGGGGAAGATCTTGTCCTTGTCCTCAAGCTTCAAGCCCAGGGCGAGAAGGATCTTTCTTTTGGTGGACATGCGGCAGTTCATGCCTCTCTCCACGCGGTTGACCGTTACCGGTGAGAGGCCCGCCTTCTTGGCCAGCTCGGCCCTGCTGAGCAGCAGGTCTTCTCTAAGCTTCCGTACCCGGTTCTTTTCACCGGCGCCATCCCTGGCAAGTGCGCCTCTCGGAGGGTACACTTCCGTAACCCCAGGGGGTTCACTCTGCAGCGGGTCAGGGCCCAAGTTTTCAGGGATCATGTATGAAATTCGCTATTTTTGTCAAGGGGAAAGTGAGCTTTTTGAAATGAAAATGAACGATCGTGAACGATTCTGAAACGGGCGTTTCCGAACTTCGACCGTCGACGCCCGAAAAAGCAAACGCGATCTTTCCGTATATCGTCGGGCACGGCGAATTTTATCAAGGAGTTCCAATGGGTTGCGCGCAAGGTCTACTCCGAAATCTAAACGTGCGGACATTTTCTTTCTGCAATACCTGTACCACGGCCGGTGAAAGCGGGATAGAGCAAGCGGCGGCACCGGGCCCGGAGGAAGTTAAAGGCAGAGATCCCGGGGAGAGAAAAAACCTGTTATTGAGGCTCCCACCAGGCCAGAGGGTTCCAGTCAGGCGGACCATCCAGGAGAAGACAGAGCCGGCGGGTCTGGTTTTCGGCCATAGACCCGGTGGATACGAGAAGGATTCCGGAGTCTCGTTCCAGGAAGGGCGCCTCCTCCTCGCTCAGATCGTACGCCCTGACCCTGTATCTGCCTCCTTCAAACGGAATCCAGCGGTCGAAGGGACTTTCGTCGCCCGCGCCAGGACAAGCACCCGGCTCCTCTCCTGCCCCGCATTCTTCTGTGGAAGTCGGCGCAGAGGCTGAGCCATGGGATCTCAGATAGACCCGCGCCCGGGCCAGGCCGCTCTCCGCGATGTAAAAGACCCGCAGCGCGTCCGTCACATGCCGGGCAGCCCGCCTGTCGAGGGCTAGCTCGGTCGTTGCAAGGAGAACCAGTCCCGAGAGCAGGGCCGAAAGAACCACCACAAGCAGAAGCACGCTCCCGTCCGGCGTGCGCGGAATCACTCCCTCGCCTCGACAGAAACGTCCCATCGCCAGCCTACCCCGCTCAATAGCTTCCAACCGAATTTCGAACCAAGACCGCAGTCGAACCGCTCAGCCTTTCGGCCGTTCCCTCCACGCCCAGGTTCAGGCAGATCGAGACGAGAGCTCTTCCCCCGCGTCTCCGCACGGAGAAAGGGGGTCCCCCGTCCACATTCGGCAGCACGTTGGTCGCCAGCGGTTGTCCGTTGCGCGACAGGAGATGCCCGGCGGCATGCCATCGATAGACGATTTGCTCGTCCGGGTCCTCGGCGTCCCCGTCCGGCAGGCTCCCCACCGACGTTCCCCGAATGTCTCTTTCGATACTGACCTCAGGCTCCCCGGAAGACAGAGCCTCCAGATCCAAACCTCCGGCGCCCGCCGTACCCATGGGATTGCAGCCCGCTGTCCGCAGATCCCTTGCCAGGTACGCAAGGGACGCCGCGAGCACATGACGGGCCAGCAGGGCCCTTTCACAGCTTTCCATGGTCCGCCGAATCGCCAGGGCGCTCTGGATGACGAACGCCGACAGCAGGCAGCCCAGAAGCATCGCAGGCAGCATCTCGGCCAGGATCCAGCCGGAGGGTTTTGCCGGTCCTTGAGGCCCGCTGCGCATTTTCAACCCCTTCATGCCGAAAGGCGGCAAGCCTATCCCCCGTCGGCCACCGCAAGGCAGACAACCAGCTCGGCCTTGCGTTCTCCCCTCCACGTGTAAGCGCATTCGGACTCCAGTCTCCACAGTCCGGGCTCCCCGGCCACCGGAACGGATGCCCAGACCCGTTCCATGCCCCGGTACGGTCCCTCCAGGAGGACCACCCTGCAGTCCTGGCTTTCGCCGGCTCCGGTTTCGACTTCGTAGCGGAGTTCCTCGAGCTTTTCCTGTGCGCACAGGGCGGCCCGCACAGCAAGACCGGTTTCCTCCTGGTAGGCGGCCATGAATCCCAGGGCTGACACTACCCCCGAAAGGGCGACGGCGGCCACGGCCACCGCCACCACACATTCAAGAAGCGTCATGCCCTTCGGCTGCAAAATCCTGCAGAGGCTGCTGCGGGCTCTCCAGGGCGGCTTCAGAACAGGGGGTGCCATGCTCCGCCTCCCGGGCACGAGGAAGGCGCCAGCGGATCGTATGCCCAGAGCCGCACCCTGCCGGTCGCCAGAATGAGGCTCAAAGCCCTCATGCGATCGGACCGTTCCGGCAGGTCCCTCCGGGGAATCAGGTACAGGGAACCGCAGCGGTCGCTCGTGCCAGACGGAAGAAACCGGACCGAAGCCTGCAGAAAATGGACTCCAGACGGGTCCACCGGCGCGCATCCGCTCGTCCTGGGCACGGACCGAGCTGCACCCAGGACCACGCCAGGGTATTCGGCCCCGATGTTCAGGATCCGAACCTGTTCCTGCGTTTCTGCGCCTCCGCTCTGGGTTACGCGGTAGACCCGAACCTGGTTGTCGCCCGATGCGAAAACCATCCGGAAGGAAACTCCCTCGCGCACTGCGCTCCAACGGGTCCACTCCACGAGTCCCGCAAGGCCCCGGGCTGCCCGGTCCGTTCGCATCGCCGGCACCATTTCCACAAGCCCCTGGGCAGCCGCGGCGCCCACAATGCCCAAGATCCCCATGGCCACGACAAGCTCGACAACTGAGAAGCCCCTGCGGGCAAAAGCGACCGGAGAAGGCCTTGTTTGATCCATGAGAATCTTTCCCTTGGCTGCGCACACAAGCCAGAAGAAAGCAAGCCCGGGGCCGAATGCCGGCAATGGGGGAGGACCAGGGGAGATTTCCCTTGTGGGCCGAGAGGATGGCTCCTTCAAGCCTCACAAAGAGGCCAGGAAACCCCGGGGGAAGCCGCGGACTTTTTGTGGAAAGCCGGTCACGGAGACGTGTTCGTGTCGGGTCTCAGGTTTGGCTCGAAGGTCGGGCAGGAAAACGTTCTCACCCGGACCGGTCTGCGCCGAAAGCTTGAAAGCCGACGCCCGACAGTTCACATCTTTTTACGCCTGGATGCCGTACTCCTCGATTTTGTAAAGGAGGGTTCTGTGGCTGATCTCAAGGAGCCGGGCCGCGTGGGTGCGGTTGCCGCCCGTCTGGGCAAGGGCTTTCTGAATGAGGTCCCGCTCGATCGCGCGTGTGGCCTTCTTGATCGAAAGACCGTTGTCCGAGAGGGGGGAGCCTCCTGCGGCCCCGCGGTCCAGGATGCGCTCGGGCAGATGCTCGAGCCGGATCTGGTCCGTTTCGCTCAGCACCATGGCCCGTTCGATCGTGTTTTCCAGCTCCCGGACATTGCCGGGCCACACGTATTCCATGAGCGCGTTCAACCCCTCGGGAACAATGCCTGTGACCGCAGTGCCCAGCTTGCGGTTGTACTTCTGGATGAAGTGCTGGACAAGCAGGGGAATGTCCTCCTTGCGCTCCCGCAGAGGAGGCACGTGAATGGGAATCACGTTGAGCCTGTAAAAGAGGTCTTCCCGGAACTGGCCTTTCTCCACCTCCCGTGCCAGATCCTTCACAGTGGCCGCGATGATCCGCACGTCCACCTTGGAGGCACGGGTGTCTCCCACCTTGCGGATTTCCGAGTCCTGAAGGGCTCGCAGGATCTTGACCTGAAGGAACTTGGGAAGCTCGCCGATCTCGTCCAGAAAGAGCGTCCCTTCATGGGCCTCCTCGAACAGCCCCTTCTTGGTCCGCGTGGCGTCCGTGAAGGCGCCTTTCACGTGCCCGAACAGCTCGCTTTCCAGCAGATTGTCCGGGATGGCGCCGCAGTTGATCGCGACCATGGGCCCGGTGCTCCGGTCGCTGTTGTAATGGATGGCCTTGGCGATGAGCTCCTTTCCGGTGCCGCTCTCCCCTGTGATGAGCACGGTGGACTTGTAAT
>FWPU01006696.1_pt1 | contig 22542 bp, 19 predicted proteins | sample 2228361 | NCBI WGS metagenome assembly FWPU01 (sample SAMEA103939777, study PRJEB20133) | metagenome
TGTGCTCCTTTCTTGTGTGATAACTTGAAGGATACACCAGACCTACCGCTTTTGGGGCGGTTAGAAATTACAGAAAGAATGATACGCTAACGAGCAGATGTCAAGTGGGAATCTCTTGTGATTACCCATAACTCAAGTATCAGGGAAAAGATGATGCGGGAACGGCTGAATGGCAATCCAAGAGAGTGCGGCGACGGTTTGCCACACGGCACTCAAGCCGCACAAGACGATATACGGACCATCCCGGTCTGTGGGCAGTCCGAGTGTGCCCCCCAATATTCGCAACCATAGCACCGTTTTGGAGGACCAATGCTTCATCAAGCAGAATACAAACTGGGCTGCCAGCAAAACCAGGGCAAACAAGCGGCGCATGCGTTCCAGGATTTGCACACGCAAGTCTTCGACATCCAGGCTCTGTTCCTGATCAAAGTGGTAACCACGTTCGATACGTCCTCGCAAGCGCCAATCCGCATAGACCTCTTTCGCCGTGGCTTCGTCCTGCACCGGCACATTGGTCAGCAAGACCAGTGTCAGGTCATCTTCTGCCACCAACACCCACAGTTCTTGTTGCGTTTCCGGCAGGCGCAGGCGAAACCAGCCCATTTTGACCTGGGCGATGCGGCTGCGCCCGGCATGCTGGAAAAATGTTTGGAATGTGACTTCCCAGGGCACATAAGCGACCAGGTCTTGCAGTTGTTCTGTCTCCCAGCGGTCCAGCTGGGGTTTGTAGACTTCCACCAGACGCTCCAGGTGCGTGGCGGTGATCACAAATTTGGCTTGGGCCTGCTCGATCCAGGTAAACACCTACTGATCATCGCCGCCGCTACCTATCAAGAATCGCAGGCGCTGATTGGAAAAGACCTAGCGGGTGGTGCGGATCGAGCGCTGGATCTCCCGGTTCTAACTCAGGAAGTCGGTCGTTTGATAGGAAAAATAGTTGGCATCCCAGATCGCCGGTATCAGGGTGTTGACCACTGTAACCTTCATCGCCAGGTAACCCCGGGTCAGGTGAGCCTTGCCTTCCAGGTTGGGCGGCGTCTTCTTATACACATTGCTGACCCCTTCCAGATATTTGGTGTAGGGCTTCTCGAAGTTGACCGGAGCCAAGGCGACCAGGAGGTAAAGGAAAAGCAGCCTGCTTCACCGTCCGTTGCGCCACCCGATACGAACCTTTGAACAGGTGATGATCATTGAAACGTTCATTCTCCAAAAAGCGATAAATACATTTTGCCGCTGCCCAGTATTCCGCCTCTTGCCGCGAAACGCTTTGCACCATGGCAGTAACCATCTGGGTCTTGTTGGTCAGAATGCCTTGAATAGCCAGGGGCACGACCCGTCGCAGCCGTTTCTCTGGCAATAAGTCGCTCAGCGGGTTCACAAATGCATCCAGCGTTTGCTCCATTTCTTCTACCAGTAACTTGGAAAGGAACTTCGAAAGTGCTATTTTCAACATGACTCTGCGTCCTGTGGAGGTTTGTTTGGCAACAAATATTTGCCACAGTTGGCAGAGCTCACTTTTCACACTTGTGGGTAATCACCAGTTATTCCGCTATTGACACGCGCAGGAGAGTATAGCTTAAAGTACAGTCTTCTAGGCAGCCACCAGAGTTGTCTGTTTCCCGGATGTAGCCTGTGCCTACCGCACTATCATCCGGACCGTTGAGCATACCCTGCCAGGGCATCAGGCAGAGGTTTTCCAGTATCTGTCCTGGCTATATAAGGAAATTCGCCCGACTGTGTGTGGGGTGTTTGGAGAAATAGCCAAGATCCATTTATAAACCGACAATTTTGGGTATAAATATCACCTATGGTGGAGCCTTGCTGCTCATTAACAGCCTGAACAATCGAGAGACCACTGGTTAGCCTGGAACGAAAGGTGTCCGATCTCTTCAGACTGACCGGGAGTGGCGGGCGTATTCGCGTGCCTTATTGCGGGTCATTCGCACCAGGACGCTGTCCGGCGGGCATGAGCTGGCGGGCGGCAATCTATCTGGTAGACGCAGCAATTTGCGATAGAGCAAAACCAGTACTGCCCCGGTGGCGATGACCAGAACGACTACCAAGAACCAGTAATCAATAAGCCACCGCAGCGCGTCCTGAATGGCAAACAGTTCTGGCAGATTGATTAGGAGACAGGCGTCATCTTTTTTTACCGGCTGTCTCTCGTTCTGGATATCCACTTCCTGTTGCTGGCATGTCTCTTGTGTCTCCTTCAGATGGGCAATTATGAGCGTATCAGCGTTGTGTTGGGCAATAAGGCTATCGATCTGGGCGAGCATATCTGTGATTTTCTGCTCAGTACTGACAAGCTTTTCCTTAAGCCCCGCAATGGTCCCTCGGGCAAATTGGAGATCATTGTTGACCTGTTCGAGATCGCTGCTACACTGGTTATATTTCTCCTGCAGCTCACCGGAGTTCGCCTTGCACGCCTGTAAGAGTTTCAGTACCTCCGTGTACTTCTCATAAAAGTAATATGTGGAAAAACTCAGCAGACCAACAAGGATTGCCAGTGTTGTAGCAAGCCGGTAGCTCTTATGGAATGGCTCGAATATCCCATTCATCTCCTTCTCTCCCTAGGCGCTGCTCATCCTGATTCACTGGCTTCCCCTGAAAGCTTGCTGGCGGGTGGTCTGATACTTGTCATTGCATTGTTTTCCTGTAAGGATAGACGTTACAGCGCATGAAAGATTAAGCAAAAACAGCCCCGGAGGGGCTGTTTTGCTTGGGGCGAACTAATATTAAAGTTTGAGCGTGATACGGATGAGTATCCTGGAAAGCTCCTGGTAGCGGTCACCCAGGGCATCTCCCAGGATGCGCAGGTTCTTATACACCTGTATGGGAGAGGCGACTCCCAGCTCAGTGGCTAACAGTAGGTCTTCATCAATATCGGCATGTTCAGACAACTCTGCAAGGCTCATCCCTTGTTCATGACGTAATGCTCTGACCCTTGCCCCGAAAATTTGCAAGGGCTTTGAACTTTTTTTCTCTCCTACACTGCTCGCCAGCCCGCCTATCTCAATTGCGCGGATGATCCGCTCAGCGAGATTTGAGGGCTTGTTCATTTGTGTGCTGCCAGTTGTTCGATCCTGGGGTTGGGAACAGGTATTAAAAATCGTTTCATAGTGCCTCCATGGGTGATCATGACCTGAATGAGGATACGGTTGATCAGGAAAAAGACAGAGATGATCTACCTCCTTTCTTTTACTGGAATAAGGAAGATTTGTCCATGCGGTTATCAGCCAGGATACATCCATCCCTTCATCCCTCCCAGGCTTATGTAGATTCACCATTTCAAGGCTGTTTGGTCGATCCATTCTGATAATCCCGCTGACCCGCCTGATCCAGGAAAGCCCGGGCTTTGTTTTTCATTTTTCGGAGGTGCTGATTAACCGCCGATGGTGTCACACGGAGTTTATCGGCGATCTTCTTCTGAGAGAAATCCTCCATCCGCAGGTCAAAAATGCGCTGTTCCAGTGGGGTCAATCCGGCGCGGAATTCTTCGATCCCTTGCCTGTTGATAAGCGCCTGCTCAGGCGTATGGCTGGATATATCGGGAAGCCGTTCAAACGGGGATAGCTCTTTGTCTGGGTTTTCAGGGTCGGGCGTCATGTCACTCTCGAGGATTACATGTTCGTGGGAATGCTTCTTTTTGCGGAAATAATCAAGCAGCTTATTGTAAGCCAGCCTGAACATCCAGCCATTGGCAACTGCTTCCGTATTGCCGCCGACTGGGGTTTTTCCGGTGTAGGAAGAGGCCCCTTTCCAAATACCCAGGTAAACCTCCGCCAGGACATCTTCGATTTCACTCTCGGGCAAATAGGGAGCACGACGCTGAAGATAATTCCTGATTCTTCTTTCGGTCAGAGAGTACAGATCCGTGAAAGCGGCTTTATCCTGCTCCGCAATCTTGCGGAGCAGGCTGTCGAGCTCCTCGGGCCGAGATTTGTCCATGGCGTTTTCCTGGGGTAACCATATCACTCCGCGGGTGTCACCTGCCTCCCGCTGGCATTGGATTTTGATGGCGGATTGCAGTACACATCATTCCACCTCCTCGGTGATGGTCAGGCCTCAGATTGAACATCGTTTCCTGATTATATAGACGCAGGAATAGACTTAAAGTTAAGCCTGATTGCATTAATTGTAAAGGTGCAATTTTCCACACGGTGATTGCCGCTACAAATATAGACGAATTTCCGGATGAAAAATTAAGTGGCTGATTTTAAACCATATGCTGATCGTTGGGATATGGTTAAGCGGCTAGTGATGGACAATATTGCTAAGCAACTCCTCCTAGTTCGTAGCAAGCCATGCAATAGTTGGGGGATCGTGGTCATAATCAGGAGGCTGCCAGTGTTGCATGGTACGGCAAGCGGTACAGTTAAGAGAGTGACATATCGTGCTGTAGGCAGGGTTCGTAGTAAACGGCAAATAAATCGCACGTCGCGCTCAATCAAATCTATGGTGTGCGGATAAAACCCATGACCCTGGTTTTCCAAGTCCAGGTGCCTCGTTATATTCTCACAGGCTGGCTGGGAATGGGCACTCAAAACCGGATAGATTGTGTTGTAATTTATTGCTTAAACCATAGGCGCATCATCAGCCGTTTGGACTGGCACGGGGCTGGCATAATTTACATGCCAGTATATACAAAGAAAATATGTTGGCTAGAGAAAACCAGTCTGCAAGGTTATCCCTGGCAGCTGCTAGGTCCGCATATCAGTAAATTTGCCTAGCGGATTCTTAATTACCCAATAGCACCGACACACCGCTAAGATCCGGCAATAAAACATAGGAGTAATACTTGGCATAATCGCCCTGGTTCTTTTCGCGGTTGATCCAGACAGCTTTCCACCCCAAGTCATGGACGGGTGTAACGTTTTGCTCATATCCGTTGGAAACGTACAAGATGTCTTCATTCTCGCAACCCAATTTCTAGAGCGTGTTTTTGAACACAACAGGGGACGGCTTGTATGCCCGCGCCTGTTCGGTATTGATGTAGTCATCAAAGGGCACAGCCAAATAATCTACGGTGTATGACATTTCAATAATAACGATCTATCGTTTCATAAATTGTTCAATTTGGTGACCTTGATGTCTATTTTGGCACAGTTAACGCTTATATTGGTGTCATAAAAACGCATCAGCGGATTGAAGTTATTATCTGATTAGTGCGAACAGCACCTTTCCGATTCAGGGGAGGTAGCATATTGTCGTGAACCAGTATTAAATTGAGCTCAATTTAGAACAGAACGACGAAACCTTGTCAACCAGCCAGCGAACTATCGCCCCAAGAATCATTCTGTGAGCAATTGGTGTGCAATTCGAGTAGATTCCATTTACTTTCAGCAGTGTCAGTGGACTGAAAACCCGCCAGATGCAGACTCCAGTCACCCCCATAGCCCCAGATATGCCGGGAAGACGGGAAATCGTACGCCTTCGGATCAGGCGGTTGAGCGTTCGAATCGCTCCAGGGGCGCTGTTCCTTGTTATTAACAACTTCCCCGATGGGTATTATCCCCTGCTGGCGACCACGAACGTGCAGGGGGTCGTGGCAGAAACCATGTTTGGTTCAGCGGCGCTGGATGCGCCTTTCGCGCCTCCGTTCACTCCTTCCTTCGGTGGGTGCAGCAGCGCGCTGTGCGTTGAGCCAGGCCTGACAGTTTTCATCCACCCCCATGAGAACATCAGCGGCCAGTACTGTCTTGCGAATGTTCTCATCCAGAGGGTTAGTGATGGCGCAGGTCATTCCTGAGGCGATAGCCATGGCAAGAAATGTGGCGTTCAGCGTCTCCCGGTCCGGCAGGCCAAAGGAAATATTCGAAGCGCCGCAGATGGTGTTGCAACCCAGCTCTTCACGTACCCGCCGGACAAGTCTGAAGAGAGAAGTGCCTGCGGTTCTAACTGCACCGATCGGCATGGCGAGCGGATCGATGATCACATCCTGGCGCGGGATGCCGATCGCTTCGGCACGTTCCACGATCTTTTTGGCGATGGCAAAGCGGACATCGGGATCTTCCGAAATACCGTTCTCGTCATTGGTGATCCCGATCACAGCTGCCCCGTAACGCTTCACCAGAGGCAGGACCGCTTCCAGCCGCTCCTCTTCGCCAGTGACGGAATTTACCAATGGCTTGCCCTGATATGCCGCCAGGCCAGCCTCTAATGCGGCCACGATCGATGAATCGATACTGAGCGGCACATCCACCACGCTTTGCACAATCCGAACAGCTTCGGCCAGGATGGCGGGTTCATCTGCCAGGGGGATTCCAGCATTCACATCCAACATCTGTGCGCCTGCTTCGACCTGGGCGATGGCGTCGGCGATGACCCGATCGAAATTCCAGGCAGCCATCTCGGCAGCCAGCCGTTTTCTTCCGGTTGGATTGATGCGCTCTCCAATGATCACAAATGGGCGGTTGGGACCGATGCGAACCTCTCGAGTGGGCGTGGTCAGGATAGTTTCCATCAGACGGTTTTCTCCTTGGTGATATCGTGGTTTTTTTGTTTCCTTGGTTGCCAGCGGCGGGGCAGCAGCCCGGCGGCTTCGATGATCTCTGCGACCAACTCCTCCTGGCGGTAAGCCATGACATGCACACCGCTGACCCCTTCGATCTCACGCACGGCCTGGATAATCTCGATACAGATCTTACGTCCTTCTTCGCGTTGGTGTTCTGGGGGCACCCCTTTGAGGCGGCGGATGATCTCATCCGGGATGACAACCCCGGGGATATGGGTGCGCATCCACTCCGCGGCTTTGGCAGAACGGAGTGGACCAACTCCAACCAGGATGAATACCAGCTCGTGCAGTCCTAAGTCACGCACCTGCTCCATGAATTGGCGCAGACGGGAGAGATCGAAACAAAACTGAGTCTGGATGAAATCAGCTCCGGCGGCGATCTTCTTAGCCAGGCGGAGGGGACGAAAATCGTAGGGAGGCGCAAAAGGATTGCAGGCTGCGCCAAGGAAGAATTTTGGTGGAACTTCCAGCTTGCGCCCGCTGAGGAAGCGGCCTTCCTCACACAGGATGCGAGCCGTCCGCAGCAGGCTGATCGAGTCCAGGTCGAACACCGGCTTAGCCTGAGGCTGGTCGCCAGCCTGGACGCCATCACCAGTCAGACAAAGGACATTGCGCACACCCATAGCTGCCGCGCCGAGCAGGTCGCCCTGAATGGCGATGCGGTTGCGATCGCGGCAGGATACTTGCATGATCGGCTCATAGCCCGCGCGGGTGAGCAGGGCGCACATCCCCACGCTGGACATGTGCACATTAGCGCCGGATGCATCCGTGGCATTGATGGCGTCACACACCTCGGAGAGCACCAAAGCGCGATCGTAGACTGCCTGGGGGTCAGCGCTGTCGGGCGGGTTGAGCTCTGCAGTAACTGCAAAGCGCCCCGAGCGCAGGACGCGCTCGAGACGCGAACCCGATTTCATCCCAACCAGCCGCGTGGAACCATCTCTTCTTTTCGGTGCAGGTCGTTGATCCATGCAGAAGTACCTCGGAGCTGATTGTTCAATGGCGCCTGGATATGAAGGATATCCTGGCCGAAAATCGGCATGCTTTTGGAACGTTCCCAGGCCTGGAGCCAGACGCACATCATCTCCGGTCGAACCTCACAGTGACCGTTCGCCATCACCCCTCCACAGGGGCCATTGCGCAGGTTCTTAGGGCAGGTCATCGGACAGGTCATGCCGGTGCTATGCAGGATGCATTGGCCGCACATCGTGCAGGCAAATAGCGGGCCTTTGCTCATTTTCTCGAGGAATATGAACGCGCGCTCAGCTGCACTTCCGGGGCGCAGTTGCTGGCGCCAGGGGTAAATCAGACGATGAACTGTTCGATAGGCGATCTCGAGGAGATGAGGATATCTCTGCAGGTAAGACATAGATAAGCACCGTTCATCTGGACGAATCAGCCAAGCTTGTTTTCATGGTTGCGGTTTATAGCCCTTGTTTGCCACAAAGGTTTTTAATCGCTCAGGCGAGAATTCCGCTTCGAGAGCGGTTATCAAATCGATGGCAAGCTGCTCGAGCTCGCCGTCCATTGACTGCCATTCGCTGGTGCGCCAGTCCTCCAGGTAGGATTCAGTGCTGGTAGCGCGTGAAAGCATAGCGGCCTCATCGATAGCCTCCTGGAAGCGCGGTGGGAGAGAATAAGAGCGGCGATCTCGGCCAGCGCGCAGCCTGATCTGCGCCGGGATGTCTCTCCAGTAGACGATTTGATAAAGTATCTGTCCATCCATCTTTATTCCTCGCTTATTCCCCCATCGTCTTGAGCTTGAAGCAATAACTCCTGCAGGCGGGTTTCCAGGCTGCCGTATCCTACCTGTCGGATCTCAAGCGGTAGGTCAAGCTGGCTGGCCGCCCAGGCGGCTCTCTGCCTGAGAGTCTCATCGTCCCTTTGGGCGAGATAGACAACGCGGGTATAGTTTCCGAAGTAAGCCTGCCGCAGCTCTGGATGTTTATCCAGCCCCAAGCCTTCCAAAACAAGGTGATCGAAAGAGCCGACGAGATAATCTGTGAGGAAGAATGTACCAGGCGCCTCAGCCATGAGCTGATCGAACATTCCATCCGCATACATCTCATAGCAATGTGGACCGGTGATTCGCTGCACCCCAATGCTTTCCAGGGCTTTATCGAGCAGACCGCCGGTGCCGCAGTCGCCATAGATCACAAACACGCGATCGTACTGCTCACGGATCTCTTCGATTCGTTTCAGGACAGCCCCTGGGATGCGTTCTGGGCGGTTGTGCAATAAGGAGGGCAGCGCCAGGATATCCACATTCCAGGCATTTTTGTTTTTCAATGCCAGAACCTCGCGCGCCAGGGCGCCACAGACGATCAGGGCGGTTTTCATCCTTTCTCTCTCTGTCCGGCGAGCGCGACGGCAATAGCCTCAATATGGGCGGGTGTACTCCCACAGCATGCACCGATGATGCGAGCACCAGCTTCAAAAGCTTTGACCGCATATGCTGCCATGTCTGCTGGTGTCGCGCGGTACACCGGTCGACCGCCGATCAACTCCGGGATGCCTGCATTGGCTTTGGCGACCAGCGTAATCTGTGGGGAGACGGCGTGCATCTTCTCTATGACGGTAATGATCTCCTCAGGACCATTGCCGCAGTTTCCACCCACGGCTGCTGCGCCTAAGGCACTCAGGGTCTGCAATGCCCGCTCAGGGGTTACACCCATCATGGTACGCCCATGGGTATCGAATGTCATGGTGGTCACGATTGGGATCTGGTTTGAGACTTCCCGGGCGGCTTCGTAGGCGGCGCGTACTTCTTCGAGATCGGACATGGTTTCGATCCAGATCAGGTCGACGTCGCCATCGATCAGAGCGGCAGCCTGTTCGGCAAAGGCTTCTTTCGCCTTATCGAAGGTGAGTTCTCCATAAGGTGCCAGCACCTGACCTGTGGGACCGATATCCCCGGCGACAAGCGCTTCATTTCCATAGCTCACAACGGTCTCGCGCAGCAACTGCGCGGCAGCCCGATTGAGCTCGGTCACTCGATCCTGAAGTCCATGCATCATCAAACGATAGCGGTTGCCGCCAAAGGTATTGGTCAAAAGGATCTGCGACCCCGACTGCAGATAGCCGCGGTGCACTCGGGCGACTTCCTCGGGGTGTTCGCGGTTCCACAGTTCGGGAGGTGCGCCATGCTCAAGGCCAGCGGAGAACAGCATAGTCCCCATAGCGCCATCAGCCAGGAGGTAGGGATATTCTTGGAGAAGTGATTCGAGTTTGTTCATGTCATTCTCAGGTAAGCTGACCACGCCGGATAGCCAGCAGTTTCTTAGCGGTGTCCACGGCAACGGCAGCGTCCCGGCAGTACGCGTCGGCGCCGATCTCCTCGGCGAAGGCGTCGTTGAGCGGCGCTCCGCCGACCAGCACAATGATCTCATCACGGATGCCTTTCTCCCTCAACGCTTCGATGACCACGCCCATATAGGGCATGGTGGTGGTCAGCAAGGCGCTCATGCCGAGAATATCCGGTTTGTGTTCTGAAATGGCGTTGAGAAAGGCATCTGCGTCGACGTTGATGCCCAGATTGACGACATTGAACCCGGCGCCTTCCATCATCATGGCGACCAAGTTCTTGCCGATGTCATGGATATCCCCTTTGACGGTACCGATCACCATCGTTCCGATCTGGGGCGCGCCGGTTTCAGCGAGTAGAGGGCGCAGCACCTCCATGCCGGCTTTCATCGCTTTAGCTGCCATGAGAACTTCGGGGACGAAAAGAACGCCGTCGCGGAAATCCACTCCAACGATCTCCATCCCGGCGACCAGTCCCTGGGTGAGGACATCATACGGCGTCATCCCGCGACTCAACAACTCCTGTACGCTGGCGACGACCTCATCGGCAAGTCCGTCGTAGAGATCATCCTGGATAAGCTCCAGCAGCTCGGGTGTTTCCAGTTTGGTGATGTCGATTTCATCGTTCATGACACATAGGCTCCAAGAGTGTTTTGAATAACCTCATCCGATCTGCGGCTAAGGAGTGGCCGGCAGCCGATGGCGGTTGCGGTGTTTATTGTTCGTCTTTGTCTGCGAAAGCTCCGGCAGGCGTTTCTTCAAGGAAGGGAATGGATCACGCGCATGCGGTAATGCCAATGCAGCGACGAACTCATCCTGAAAAGAGGATTCCAGAGGCGTGGAGACATGCACTGCCCAGCGCGCCAGATGGGCAGCCTGATGCCGCAGGTTTCGATTGAGCAGGGCAAAACGCGCCCCATCTCCAGCGGCATTACCAGCCGCGATCACCTTATCCAGATCGCAATCCGGGATCAGCCCTAAAACCATGGCATGGAAGGGGTCGATGAAATTGCCAAAGGCACCTGCCAGAACGATTCGGTCCACGCGCTCGATACCAAGCTGCTTCATCAGCAGCTTGCTCCCGGCATAAAGGGCAGCTTTGGCGAGCTGGATGGCGCGAACATCGTTTTGAGTGATCACAATGGGCGCGCCAGTTGCGGATTGGGTCTTATCGACCAGCAGGTATTCTCCGCTGCGCCCGTTGAAACGCACACGCGGTGAAAGGGCGGCAGCCGATTCCTGAAACAGACCGCTGGAATCGATGATGCCGCTCAGAAAGAGCTCGGCGATTGCTTCGATGATCCCACTCCCGCAGATTCCGGTCGCTCTCGCATGCGTTGGGGTGGATTCTCCCATGTCAGGGGTGATCCACTCCGGAAATCCGATCACACGCAGGCGCGGTTCGAGCGTCTCAGGGTCGATGCGGACACGTTCAATAGCACCGGGCGCGGCGCGTTGCCCATGTGTGATCTGCGCTCCTTCGAATGCCGGGCCTGTGGGGCTCGAAGCCACCAGCAACTGTTGGCGGTTGCCCAGGATGATCTCGGCGTTTGTGCCAACATCTACCACCAGCATCATTTCATCCTGATCGTGCGGGGTAACTGCGAGCATCACGGCGACGTTATCTGCGCCTACATGGCCTGCGACCAGAGGAAGGGTGTGCAGGTAAGCGGCTGGGTGGAGCGACAGACCGATCTCACGCGCTTTGATGTCCAGCGGAGAATCGGTGGCTGGAGTGAAGGGAGCCACACCAAGCTCTCCGGGGTGCAACCCCAGCAAGATGTGATGCATGATGGAATTGCCGACTGCGACCATTTCGAGGATATCTGCCGGTGTTAAACCAGCCGATTGAGTTGCCCTGGAGGCGAGTTCGTTGATAGTCTGTACAACCAGCCGATGGAGACGAGCCAGCCCCTGAGGTTCGGAATTGGCATAGCTGACGCGACTCATCAGGTCTTCGCCATAACGCACCTGGGGGTTCATGGCGGATTCGGTGGCGATCACCCTGCCGGTGCGCAGATCGCACAGGTGGGCGGCGATCGTGGTCGAGCCAACATCCACCGCCAGGCCATAGATGCCCTCCTGATAGCCAGGCTGAACGCGTAGAACCTCCTTGTTTTGCCAGATCGTGACAGTGGCTTTGAAATCCCCTGCCCGAAGCGCGGATTGAAGGTGGGAAAGTGCCTTCGGATCTATGGTCAGACTCTCGAGATCCCATTGGGAACGTAAAGCTTCGAGCAGCCGCTCCCAATCGCCGCGAGGTTCACTCAAAGTAGGTGGCTGGACTTCCACGTAAACCTGCCTGATGGCAGGGTCGACTTCGATGGCGCGTTCGCTGGCTGCCTTGGCGATGATCTGCTTGCGCGCCTGGCTCTCTTCGGGGACGGTGATCAGCAAGTCGCCCAGAACATGCGCGGAACATGCCAAGCGGCGCCCGTGGATACCATGTTCCTGGAAATAAGCGATCTCCTGCGGTGTTGGAGAGGTGAGGTGGTCCGCCCGAGAAGTCAGCCCGTGTTTTCGAAAGGTGCCTTCTTCAACGATCACCTGGCATTTCCCGCAAGTCTGCCTGCCGCCGCAGATTGACTCCAATTCGACCCCCAGGCTGCGAGCCGCCTGAAGCAGGTTCTCTCCAGCGTGGATTTTGCCCTTTCGGCCTGAAGGCATCAGGACGACGGTGAACTCAGGCGGGTACAAGTCATTCGAGATCGACATCATCAAAAAACCTGCGAAAAGAGGTCATCGAATCTCTATATGGCTATCCTGCCACAGCGCGCGCGTGTCTGCGGCGGTGACGACTCTCACGCTGAGCCTCTTCAACCATCGACTTGGCGGAGGGCGTCCAGCCTTCCGGTGGACGTGAATCCCCAGAGACGATCCCGGCGAAGGCAGCCCGCACGCGTGCGTCGACTTCTGGCGAGAAGACCGCCGGGTTTTCCCTGGTCAGGATCTCCCGTGCACGCTCGAGGGCTCGGGCTTGAGCGTCCTGAGCGCCGCGCTGCTGCCAGAGCTGCCGTGGGTCGCGATCGGCGATATCCGGCAGGTACATGGTTGTCCGCATGCGCTCGATGGTATGTTCGGTAGCGGCAAACATACCTCCGGGACCAACTTCAGCGATCAGATCGAGGGCGAGATTTTCCTGGCTGAATTCCATCCCCTGCCGGATGCGTTTGAGCATCATGGCGATCTCATTATCGATGACCGCCTTGGCGAAATCGAACGCCATCAATGCATCCAGCAGACCAGCCATATTGAAGATGTGAACCCCGCCAAGATAGCCTGCCACCACAGACATGCCGGTTTCATAGCCTGATTGGGCGTCGTTGACTTTTGAATTGGTGAGTCCAATATAACCGCCAGCAGTGATATTATAGAAGCGCGCCATCTGGGCACAAGCCATATGAAGGATACCGGTTTCGATAGCGCCAGGAGCGTAAGCGCCAGTGCGCATGTCGGCTACGGTGGGCAGTGTGTTATAGATCAGCTCGCTCTCTGGCCAGATCATCTGGCATAGAACCGCTGCAGCCAGGAATTCCGCGTTACATTGTGCCAGGGTCCCCACCATAGTGAGGGGAGAAGTGAGCCCGGCATTGGGGACGATGGAGAAATAGCTGGGCAGGCGCTTCTCGTGGAAGTAGATCAGATCCTGGGTGGAGTCGAAATCCATGGTCAGCGGGGAGACGACCGGGCAGTAATGAAAAGTGACGAAGGGGTGCTCCCGAAATGCCTGCTCGCTGCCGGCAACCAGGGACACCAGGCGCAGCATATCGTCTGCCTCGGTGGGCGGTGTGTTGGCCCGTACTGGTTTGACGGTATTTTTAATCGAAGGATAGAAGCGGGATAGGCTGAACTGCCCGGGAGGGGCGTCATCTGCGAGGGTGGAGATAGAAAACACATCGTAGCCTGGCAGCTCGTTGACCAGGTGTGCAATACGAGCCAGATCGGCGGAAGTGGCGCGGCGTTCGTATCCGGTAACCGGGTCGATGATATTCGGGGCAGAGCTACCGGTGAGGATCAATGGGCTGTCATCCGGGATGACGCGATCATATTGCGGATCGCGGGCGAAAAAATGGAATTTTGGCGGAAAAGCTGCCCGGAACTCCTCGACGACTTTTCGGGGAATTTTGACGATCTGCGTTTCGGCATCCACATGAGCGCCATGGTGGGCAAATATCGAGCGGGCGGTCTCATTGCGGACGAGCAGTCCCACCCGTTCGAGGATTTCCAATGAGGCAGCATGAATCTGTTCGACTTCTTCCTGGGTCAAAAGGGTGGCATAGGTGTGGATCATACGGAGCTCCTTGAAGGGGTAATGATACTCTGATTTCTTCCATTTCTCAAAGGTGAATCTGGTTCTAGAGAGGTCTCCTGCCAGTCGAAGGGAGCTGCCTCGGTGACGAATCGAAAACGGTCACCACGATACAAATCTTTGCCATACTCAACTGGCAACCCCTGGTCATCGAATGACAGACGGCGCTCCAGCATGAGTGGAGCACCGATCGGAATGTTCAGCAATTCTGCTTCGAACTCGGTCGCCAGGACCGGTTCGAAGCTTTGCCGGGCGCGCGCGATGCGGACACCATAGTGGGTTTCCATGATCTCATAGATCGAACGCGATTCAAGGTCGTGCTGATCGAGACCGGGAAAACGCCTCTCTGGGATGGCATAATTTTCGATCAATACCGGTTCCTGGTTGATCGTGCGCAGGCGGACGATGCGGAAAATGGGGGAAGAGACAGGCACCTCGAGTTCCCTGGCAAGCGAGGCATCCACCATACTCTTTTCCAGGGAGATGATCCGGGCACCAGGGGAATATCCGCGACTCTGCATCCCGCGGGTGAAGCGAAAGACCACATTCATCTGGCGGTCGATCTTGGCCTCGGCGATGAAAGTACCCACGCCCTGACGGCGCAGGATCAGCCCCTGGGCTTCGAGCACGCGTAGAGCTCGTCGCAAGGTCATGCGGTTGACGCCTAATTTTTCGCTGAGCTCGCGCTCCGGCGGCAGCTGAGTGCCGGGGGTTAATTCTCCTGTCTCGATCTGACCGATCAAACCTTCCGCGATCTGAATATAGAGCGGTATTGAAAATACCGTTGGGCGAGGCGGGTTGGGGGAAAACATTGTTATTGGGACATAAACATTGGTTTATTGGTGTACATTTCTTATACCACATTATATCATTCTCACCGGAGGGGATCAATCCAATTAAGGGGTTTATAATTGCTGGAAGCCCGGAATCATTGCGTCTCAGGAGGAACAATGAACGATAAGTCAGCCGCGATCGGTGTGCACCTCGAATCTATGCAATACTCTGTTGCCCCGGGGAATTCGGTGAATATCCCGATAAAGGTGGTCAATAACACTGATCGCGATGGTGATTTCCGCATCATTGTCGAAGGCGTCCCGGCTGCCTGGGTTTCGACAACGACCCCTCATATGCACCTGGAGGCAGGGGCGGAGCGAGAATCTGTCCTCACCATCCGTCCGCCGCGCAATCCGCGCAGCAAAGCCGGCCGATATCCGTTCAAGGTTACAGTCTCCAACCAGGTCATACCCACCCAACAGGTCAGTGTAGATTGTCTGCTGACCATAACGGCATTCAGCGAGTTCAGCTGCGAAGTTCAACCCGCGCGACTCGAAGCTGGCAAGCCGGGGCGGGTGATCGTGGACAACGCGGGCAATATCCAGGAGAGTTATCAGGTCACCTTGCAGAGTGAGGGCGATGTGTTGATATTCGAGCCGGAGAAGAGTCAGGAGCTGCGTGTTCCCCCTGGTGGACAGGGGATCGTGGCATTCTCTGCCCGACCGCGTCAGCGTCCGCTCATTGGTGGCGAAATGGATTATGGCTTCACAGCCCTGGTGACATCGAGTGAAAAAGAAGCATTAAAAGTTGGTGGGGTGGTCAAGGCGCGCGGCTTAATTCCTATCTGGGTGCTGCCGGTCGTCCTGGTGCTCTGCATTGGGATCGTCTTTCTGGGTTCACTTTTACTCTTCCAGGGACAGTCGGAATCTGCCAAAAGCACGCAGACTGTTCTGGCTGCGCTCAACGAGATCGTGGCAGGAACCCAAACTGCGGTTGCGAACCAAACTCAGGCAGCTATCCTGGGTGAACAGGATAGAGACGGAGACGGTTTGATCGACCGGCGCGAGGGGGAGATCGGCACAGAACCTGAGAAGACCGATACAGACGGAGATGAGCTCTCTGACGGTGAGGAAGTGTTGCGCAGAAACACCAACCCGCTCAATCCAGATACAGATCAGGATGGCCTGACCGACGGTGATGAGGTCTTGCGCTATGGTACAGATCCACTGCTGACGGACAGCGATGGCGATCGGTTGAACGATGGCGTCGAGGTGCGCGGGGGGACGAACCCGCGCGATCCGGATACCGACAAGGACGGGTTGTCGGACGGGGACGAAACACCTCCATGCCCGCACCCTGCCAACCCGGATTCCGATGGGGATGGTATTCTGGATGGCCGGGATATCGATGCTTGTGATACAGGTAACCCCTCCCTGACAGCGACCGCCATCGCCGGGCAGCCGACGATAACGCCAACTGCCTCGCCGACTGTCACACCGACCATCACAATGACTTCTCCACCGCCTGCGCCGCCGGTCCAGGGCACGATCGCTTTCGAGACGAATCGAGCCGGGAATCCGGGCGTTTTTGCCCTGACTTCACCAGCCTTGAACGTGACGCAGCTCTCTTTGAGCTCGGGAGTGGATACCCAGCCGGTATATTCGCCGGATGGCAGTCTGATCGCATTTGTCTCCAACCGTGATGGCAACAACGAAATCTATCTGATGAATGCCAATGGCAGCAATCAAAGGAACCTGACGAACCATTCTGCCAATGACCTCTATCCGGCCTGGTCGGCGGATGGCGCTCATATTCTCTTCACATCTGACCGGGACGGCAACCAGGAGATCTATATCGTCCGGTTGGATGGGAGCGAACTGCACAACCTGAGTAGCAACCCGGCAGACGATTACCAGCCGTTCTGGGTGTCGGATGCCGGACTGTTCCCCACCACTGGAGATCGGATCGCTTTCACGACAACGCGGGATGGGAATCAAGAGATTTATGTCATGAAGACCGACGGCACGGAACAGACCAATCTGACCAACAATCCCAGCGAGGATTTTTACCCGCGCGCTACCCGCTCCGGAGCGTTGATCGCCTTTGCCACAACGCGGGATGGCGATCAGGAGATCTATGTCATGAACGCCGATGGCACAGATCAACATAATATCACCAACAGTCCATCCCAGGACACACAGCCCTACTGGTCCCCGGATGCTGAATGGATCGTTTTTGCAAGTGATAGAGACGGAAACTTCGATATCTACGTGATGCGCCGGGATGGACGGGAGGTATTCAATCTGACGCGCAATCCAGCGCGCGATCTGTACCCTGCCTGGCGGTGATCGAAAAGGAGGTCAATCTTGGAACTCTATGATATTGGTTTGATCGGCCTGGGGGTTATGGGACAGAGCCTGGCTTTGAATATCGAGCGGAACGGTTATCGAGTGGTGGTCTACAACCGTTCAGCGGAGGTCACCCAGGCTTATTTAAGAGGAGCAGCTGCTGGAAAAGCCATCATTGGGTCTGAGACCATCGAGGCGATGGTTGCACGATTAAAAAGCCCCAGAGCCATCCTGATGATGGTCACGGCGGGCAATGCTGTGGATGCGGTGATATCAGCTGTGCTTCCGTATCTGGAAACCGGTGATATCCTCATCGATGGCGGTAACTCTCATTTTCGGGACACGGAAAGGAGGGCTCGCCAGCTCGCGGAGGACGGGGTCCGCTATCTTGGGGTGGGCATCTCGGGGGGTGAGGAGGGCGCCCTGTGGGGTCCGAGCCTCATGCCGGGAGGCGATCACCAGGCATATGAACACCTGACTTCCCTTTTCGAAGCGATCGCAGCCAGGGCAGCCGGCGAGCCCTGTGTGACTTATATCGGTCCGGGTGGCTCTGGTCATTTTGTCAAGATGGTGCACAACGGGATCGAATATGGCGTCATGCAGCTGATCGCAGAGACCTACGAGGTGCTGAAACGAGTCGGGGGATTGTCTCACAGCGACATGCAGCAACTCTTCTCAAAATGGAATGCCGGACTGCTCCAATCCTTTCTGATCGAGATCACCGCTGAGATCCTTGGTTATATCGACCCCGATACGAAAATTCCGCTTATGAATGTTATCCTGGATAAAGCCAGCCAGAAAGGGACGGGCAGGTGGACCAGCCAGGAAGCGCTTGAGCTAGGCGTGCCGATCCCGACCATCACTGCTGCGGTCGAGGCTCGCAGCCTTTCTTCTGATAAACTGATGCGGGAGAAGCTCGCCAGTCTGTACGCGGGAGCTGAAAAACCTCAACCCGAACCATCAGCGGATATAATCGCTATTGCAGAGAAAGCTCTTTACGCCGCGGAGCTGCTGACATACACACAGGGGTTTCATCTGCTCTGGCGTGCCAGCCGTGAGTATCAATATGACCTGACTTTGAACGAGATCGCTCGAATCTGGCGGGGAGGGTGTATCATCCGAGCGCGGTTGCTGGAAGACATACAGCAGGCATATGCCAGCCAGCCGGAACTCGAGAATCTGATGCTCCATCCACTCATTGTGGAAAAACTCCAGGGGGCAACAGGCGAATTGAGGCAAATGGTCTGCTGTGCGGCTTCAACGGGCATCCCTATCCCTGGGCTGGCAGCGTCACTGGCGTATTTCGAGAGCTACCGCAGCGAGAGGCTGCCAGCCAACCTGATTCAGGCGCAACGCGACTATTTCGGTGCGCATACTTACCAGAGGGTTGACCGTCCTGGTAGTTTTCATACAGACTGGAAACGATCTGAATAGTTATAACTTCGGCAGGTGATTTTAGTGAACATGATGAGAGTAAAACTTCCAGCTCTTCTCGACCGCATCCAGCCATCTGAGACGATGGTGATTCTGGGCACTGCGATCCTGGTCGGCGCAGGGACGGGCCTGGGTGCCGTGCTGTTTATCGATCTGATCGCTTTGTTACAGAGATTCTTTTTCGATGGTATCGGTACGCTGCTGCGTTTCTTAGGACGCGGGGTGTTGATCCTTATCCCTGCATTAGGTGGATTGCTGGTGGGGCCGATCATCGCGTATTTTGCGAGCGAAGCCAAAGGGCACGGCGTTCCAGAGGTGATGCAGGCGATCGCGCTGCGCGGTGGACGCATCCGTCCAAGGGTGGTGGTGGCAAAGATCCTGGCATCAGCATTGTGCCTGGGAAGCGGCGGTTCCGCTGGACGCGAAGGGCCTATCGTCCAGGTTGGAGCCGCTCTGGGTTCTTCCGTAGGACAGTGGCTACATCTCTCGGAAGCGCGCATCCGGAATCTGGTCGCATGTGGGTCGGCAGCCGGGATCGCAGCGGCATTCAACGCGCCCATCGCAGGTGTGATCTTCGCCATGGAGATCATCCTGGGGGAGTTTCATCTGGGCGATCTGGGGAGCGTGATCCTGTCAGCGGTCACAGCGAGCACTCTGGCGCGGGTGTTTCTGGGGGAAGCACCAGCTTTTTCCATCCCTGAGTATGGAGTCAAGACACCATGGGAGGTGCTTCTCTATGCCCTGCTCGGAGTCGGCGCTGCACTGATTGCGGTCTATTTCATAAAGGTGCTCTACTGGTTCGAAGACCGGTTTGAGGAGTGGCGCATTTCGAATACTCTCAAGCCAGCCATCGGAGGTCTGTTGTTGGGTGTGCTTGGCTTTGGGTATCCTTTGCTGCTCACGGCAGCCGGTCTGGTTGCGCCAGAAAATGCCCCTGCGGGTCTACCGATCACGTCTTACATGCCTTATGTCTTCGGAGCGGGGTTTAATGTCATCGAGGACGCCCTGTTGAATAAACTTGCCTTGAGCGTGGCGTTCGCATTGTTCCTGCTCAAGCCGCTGGCTACTGCTTTCACGCTGGGCTCGGGGAACTCTGGTGGTGTTTTCGCGCCGGCTTTGGTCAGCGGAGCAGTCTTAGGGAACGCCTTTGGGCAGATCGTCGAACGCCTGCTGCCAGGTACGACCGGTGGAGCGGGTGCATTTGCGCTGGTTGGGATGGCTTCGGTCTTTGCTGGAGCAGCGCGGGCGCCTTTTTCGGCGATTCTAATCGTCTTCGAGATGACAGATGACTATCGTATGATTGTACCGCTCATGGCAGGTGTGATCGTGAGTGTGCTGGTGGCTGAACGCCTGCATCGGGAATCGATTTACACATTGAAACTGGCGCGCCGCGGCATCCATCTGCGGCAAGGGTTGGATATTGATCTCATGGAGGCAGTCAAGGTTGAGGAGGTGATGGTTCGGGAACCGGTGACTGTCCCTGCTGACCTGCCTGCCATCCTGCTGCCGGAGGAATTCATCCGCACCGGACGGCATGGTTTTCCAGTTTTGAACCCTGATGGGACGCTCTACGGTGTGGTTTCGCTGGAAGATTACCGCCGGGCAGCCGGTGATCACAAGCAGCCACCAGATGAAATGCTTGTTAAGGATATTGCCACGCGGGATGTGGTGACCGTCTTTCCAGATGAGACGGTCGGGGCGGCGTTACGATACATGGCGCCACGTGATCTCTCCCGTTTGCCAGTCGTCTCACGCGAGGACCCGCGCAGACTTGTGGGGGTTGTGCGGCGCAACGACATCGTGCGCGCTTATGAGTTGGGGGCGCTGCGCAGGGAGGAAGCTCGCCGGCGGGCTGCCATCCTGCCAACGGATGGCAAGGAAGGAGCAGTTTTCGTCGATATCACCCTGGGAGAAGGTTCGAATGCTGTGGGGAAAAAGATCGCCGATCTGTCTCTGCCGAGGGAGGCTGTGCTGGTTGCCATCCGGCGAGAGCGGAAGCTGATCATCCCGCATGGTGATACGCTCCTTCAGGCGGGGGATACGATCACAGCACTCTGCCGAAGTGATTGCACGGAGCGTTTCAAAAGCCTGATCGCAGGCGCAGCAGATCAGAGTATGGCAACCGGTAGAGCCAGTGACACTCCATCGGACAGAGAAAAATAGCAGCCAGTAATAGCGATGTCTCGCCTCACTGGCTGGTGATGATGGGTTGGTGATTTATCGAGCGGTGTGATCTACTTCAAGCCGATCGGCAGGAAGACCCGATAAATCAAATCAGTTCGCCGAAAGATCCAGATGAATTTATGGACTGATGTGGTTGGCAACTCATCTCCGGGGGGATCCGGTCCAAATGCGTAAGCCCAGACTTGGTTAAATTGTGTATTCAAGTTAGATGGATCGAATCTAATTTGATATGGTGATTCACTGACCTCGCCGATGGTGACATTCTCTAAATTGGCATAATCCCAGTAATAAAACCTGACTTTGCTGATTGGTTCCTGGCCAACGCGCTTGACCTTGAGGAGGACAGGCGCCAGGGTGGTGATTTCGTAAATTCCCCCATCTGATTCGGGAGAGACCCAGGTGATGGTGGGGGCATCTTTGTTGGTGACGTTTAGGACTTGTGTAAACCCGCCATAATCGGTATCTCCGCTTTCCGCCCGAATCGTAACTTTGTACTTTTTGTCCCCATCCACCAGGGTGTCATCGACTCCCATGATAACCAGGTTATAGGGGTTATTCGGCTGCCAGCCCTCAGGTGTGATGGTTACCGGATCTGTGGGGACGATGCCCTCGGTTGTGTCCGAACTTTCGAAGGTCAGGATGACCGGGTTAAGCGGGCGCGTCTTGAGCAGGATTTGCACCGTGACTGAGACTTCGCCTTCGGTGGTGATTAATCCCTCATTGGGGACGATGGTGAATCCGGCTTCGTCGTTATCAGCGTTTGTTACGAAGACATCAGAGGGATCGATCCCTTTGTAATTCGAGTCGTTGCTGGTTGCAGGGTCGAGCAGGATGGTGTAAATCTGGTCGCCATCGTGGATGTCATCGTCTACACCTGTCACTGTGACGGTCTGGGAGGTGTTCCAGGTCGAGGGCTTAAAAGTCAGCGAGTTAGTGCTGACGGTAGCCTCAGTGGGATCATTGCTGCTAAGCGTGATCCTGACATTGGCGGTAGGCTGGCTGGCAAGCACTATACTAAATTGTGCGGTTCCCCCACCTTCGGTGGTGAGCAGTCCAGTGGAGGGTTCAACTTCGATCTCAGCCACATCGTTGTCTGTGTTGGTGACCGAGACATCAGGGGGATCGATGGCGGCATAGACTGGGTCAGTGCTGGTGACGCTGGTTTGGATGGTGAAGTCAACGGGACCATCGATGATGAAATCATCCACGCCGGTGATGGTCACGGTTTGCAGCAGGCTCCAGTTCGCTGCGGTGAAGGTAAGAGCGGCAGGTGAAACCGTCCCTTCGCTGATGTCGGAGCTAGTCAGGTTGATGGTGACGTCGGCGGTGGGTTCGCTGGTCAGGACGACAGTGAAAGTGGCGGTGCCCGAGTCCTCGGTGGTTACCAGGCCGGAGGTGGGGTTCACGGTAACGCCGGCGGTGTCGTCGTCTGTGTTGGTGACCGAGACATCAGGAGGATCGATGGCGGCATAGACTGGGTCAGTGCTGGTGAGGCTGGTTTGGATAGTATACGAGATATCCCCGTCATCGATGGCGTCATCCACGCCGGTGATGGTCACGGTTTGCGGCTGGCTCCAGTTCTCAGCGGTGAAGGTAAGAGCGGCAGGCGCAACCGTCCCTTCGCTGGTGTTGGAGCTGGCCAGGTTGATGGTGACGTCGGCGGTGGGTTCGCT
>FWPU01006697.1_pt1 | contig 22541 bp, 22 predicted proteins | sample 2228361 | NCBI WGS metagenome assembly FWPU01 (sample SAMEA103939777, study PRJEB20133) | metagenome
AAAAAATATATTTACCTATAAAATATATAAAGGATTTTTAAACATAAATTTATACACTGGTATTATGGGTAATTACTATTTTGATAACCGAATAAGTGATAATCTAAATGATAAAACAATCTTTTTATATGGGATAGGTATGACAAAACTATATATTCATTCAACTAAAAGATATAACTATTATGGATTATTTGAAGCAAAATATATAGGAACTGCGCACATAGGTAAAAATACTATTAACACATTTTTCTATGATAAGGAAGATATATTACAAGAAAGTGGGGAGTTTTTTATATCCCAGCGGAATAATTTTGAGCTGGGTTATTTTTCAATTGAGTATAACATATATCAAGAGCTCTATACAAGGGAAAATATTGTAACAAATCAAACATCATTTTATCCTTTTGAATTTCTTGATAACTTCAGCACAACAAACCAAAGGGCAAAAAGTCATGTTCAAGATTTAAAGTTTAACATAAATGATTTTAGCCTTGGCACCAGATATGAAAATAGCTTCGGAAAATTGTTTACCAGAAAACCATATCTATTTTCACTATATGGAGAATATAGAAAGAAAAATAAGTTTGTTATAAGAGCATCATATTATTTAAGTAGAGACATTGCAAATGCGATAGAAATATATGGTAGTATAAAACTTCTTCCTAAACATTATGTAAGTGTCCTTCTCAACTATGATTTTAACGAGCGTAAGATTATTAGCAATGTTTTTAACTTAACAAGGGAATTTCATGATTTCTATTTTGGAGTAAATTTTTCAAAAGATACATTAAGAAATGAAATTAGGTTTAGTCTAATGGTAGAACCTAAGTTTGGCGAAAAAAATATTTTATACTAACTATATGCAGTTTCTATTGGAGTTAGATAAATGTGTGTAAAATAAAGACTTTTGTGTTATGGTATTGTTTTTATTTACACATTGCTGGAAATTATCAAGATGACGGTATGTTTTGCTAACTTGTAATGTTATTAAAGATATATCAGCGCTATTTTTTCGAAAGGGAAAATTAAACAGAGGTAATATGTATCAGTATCACATAAAAGTTTTAAAGAAAGATCTATCAGATCATATTCTATTGGTAGGCAATCCTGATAGAATTGATATAGCAAGGCAATTTTTTCAACCCATTACTTATGATTTTCAATTTAGAGAATTTAAAGTTCTAACTGGATATTTTGAAGAAGAATTTATAAGTTTAATAAGTAGCGGGATAGGTCCTGATAATACTGAGATAGTACTAAATGAATTACGGGAAATAACGGATAATGCTGTGATACTTCGTGCAGGAACTTGTGGTTCTATTTCAGAAGATGCAAAACTAAAAGGATTTGTTGTAAGTGAAGGAGCTATAAGATTTGAAAATACTTCACTATTTTATCTTCCTGAAGGATATCCTGCGTTTTCAGATTTTAAACTTTATACCGCCACCGTTGATGCGTGCACAATAAAAAAAGTGCAATTTTGCACAGGTTTAACTGCGACTTTTCCAGGATTTTATAAACCACAAGGTAGAAATTCCAGGTTATATGAGAATACTGATATAATTAAAAAATTAAAGCAATTAAATGCAAAGAATATAGAGATGGAGACAAGTGCCCTACTTTCTTTAGGAAGATTCTTTGGATTTAAGTGTGCATCTGTTTGTGTGGTTGTGGCAGATAGATTAAAAGATTTTTATTTAAGTTTAGAAGAAGTAGAAGAAGCTGAATTAAAATTATTAGAAGTAGGCTTAACAGCATTAAAAATACATAAGAGGAAATATAATTAGAATTGACTTACTTTTTTATTTTTTACATTAAGCTTTCCTATTAACTTTGCTTTTTATGATTTACTGAAAAAATATGTGATTATTCGTATTGTTTATAAACAAAATTTTTTATATTAGGGAAATACATAGATAATCCTAAGTGTGTGATTGCTCTATAAACAACACTATCAACCAATCCCTCAATATTTTTTGGTTTTGCATAAAAAGATGGGTTTGCAGGTAAGATAATAGCGCCTAATTTGGAGAGTTTTAAACAATTTTCCAAGTGTATTGTATTAAATGGTGTTTCCCGTGGAACTAAAATAAGTTTCCTTTTTTCTTTTAAAGTAACATCAGCAGCACGTTCAATAAGATTTGTAGATAAGCCATTTGCAATAGATGCGATTATTCCCATACTTGCAGGTATAACTATCATAGAATCTACAAGATAAGAGCCACTGGCGATTTTTGTATTCATTTGTGTGTAAGAATATAGTTCTATGTTTTCTGTATTTATATTTAAACCTTTGAGTGTAGATATTTTATCTTCTAAGAATATATTCAATTCCTCTTTAAAAATAAGTTCTGCGGCAGGTGAAATGATAAGATGCAATTTTATATCATTTAAATTTGAAATCAGTTGTAAGAATCGTAAGCCATAAATAACGCCACTTGCTCCAGTTATTGCAGTTATTATTTCTTTTTTCAAATGATAAATAAATTGATCAAAAGATAAAATCTGCTAATTTTTAATAATTCATTACTATTGTAATGTTTATTCTTGAATCTGCGGATTTTGTGTATTTTCACCTGTTATAGATTGTCTCATCAATTTATATATACACCATATATTATATGTATCAAATTCTTCTTCTGATTCAAATATACAAGTAAAATAATCGCCTGTTTCTAAAAAATCTATGCTTTTTGGAGTTAAGTAAATATGACCTACAGTATCAATAAGCAGATTAACAACATTTAAAAAGTTAGCAATCGAATTTAAAGTAGCTTGTTCTTTTAATATTTCATAATTAAAATCAGATGAAATACATCTCATTCTTATTTGTAAATCACATGAGAAAATATCTAAATATATTTTTACATCCTCTTTTTTTAAATTAGCTATGTCATCTTTTGTGATGTAACCCTTTCTTGCAAGCGATGTATCAACGCCTTTTTCACGTTTTATTGCAAGACCACCTATTTTTTCTTTAAACTCTTTTTTTAAATCTTCATCAGTTATCTTAGTAGTGTCAGGTAAGATATTCATATAAATATCCATTTTAGATGCGGCAAACTTTGGACCTGGAAAAAATCCTAAACTAAACATTCCTATATCTTCAAATTTCAGAGATGATAATTTGTTATATCCTCTGGCAAAATAGAATGATATTTCGTTATCTGAAATTTCAAAAAAATTAGCTCTTTTCGCTTTTGGAATAACAGGAATGTTATCTTCATGTTCTATTATACAGTGTATATTTTTAGATGTAAAATATTCTTTTACCTGTTGCGCCTGTTCTTCCGACAATGCTATTTGTAAAACTCCTCTCGATCTTCTCAGTAATTGTCTTACATCGTATTTTCCCATACCTAAAATATCCATGAAATACTTATCATGCTCCCATGGTAAAAGACGAATGTCTTCTTCAAATATTATAACATTCATCCAATTATTTTAGTAAATTATTCTATACAACTTTTTATTTTCCCTTTTAAAATCTCAAACTCATGTTCAGGGATTTGCTTTCCAGGGGGATGAAAAGACAACCCATCGCCACGCCGGCGTGGAATAAGGTGAAAATGAATGTGTGGTATAAGCTGTCCTGCTAAGGGACCATTATTTAAAACAATATTGTATGCATTAACATTCAAAGCTTTTTTAACAGCTTTACCTATTTTTTGTATTGCTTCAAACAATTCGTAAAAATATTTACTTGGAAGCTCATCCAGTATGGAATAGTGAGGCTTCACAATTATTAACACATGACCTGCACTTATTGGTCTTATATCCAAAAAACCTAATATATTCTCTGTTTCATAAACAATATGTGCACTTAATTCCTCCTTTACAATTTTACAAAAAACACAACTGTCATTTTCTCTCATTCTACACGCCTCCTAATTTTGCTGTACTTAAATTTAATTTATCTTCTAAATACTTATAAGCATCTTGGGGATTTTCATACTGCCAAATTTGCTCTATTATTTTTTTAACTTCATCAAACCTTATGTTACATATAGTTTTTTTTAAATTTGGGATCGCAGATGGCGCAACGCTTAAAATTTTAACCCCCATACCGATAAGTAAAACACTATATATTGGATCACTTGCTATTTCACCACAAACAGATAAATCCTTATTATTTTTCTCGCAATATTCTATTGAGATTTGTAATAATTTCAAAATTGATCTATGCAAAGGTTGATATAGATAAGCAACATCGTTATTGGTTCTATCTATTGCTAATGTATATTGTATCAAATCGTTTGTGCCTATACTGAAAAAATCTACTTCTTTTCCTATTTGCTCAATAGAAAGTATTGCAGAAGGAACCTCCAACATTATTCCAAGAGCAAATTTAAAATTATCAGATGATTTGTATTTATATACCTCATTTAAAATGTCTGCACATATATTTTTTATCAACAATACTTCATCCAAATTTGACACCATAGGAACCATTATTTTTATTTTCTTTAACGGAAGCATCAATATTGCTTTAATTTGGTCAATAAAAAGTTGTGGAACTAAATTATAAACGCGAATACCTCTTACCCCTAAAAAAGGATTTGTGTAGTCTTTTGATAAATGGGGATATAATTTGTCTCCACCTATATCAAATAGTCGGAAAACAATGTCCATATCTGGGCATTGTTCTACTATACCTCTGTATTGCTGATACAGCTCTTCAAAAGTGGGTAGTTTATTATCGGATATATGAAGAGAAAATTCTGTTCTAAACAAACCTACACCATCTGCTCCAACATTTATAGCATATTGTATCTCATCAGGAAATTCTATATTGGCATAGACTTTTATTTCTTTACAATCCATAGTAACAGCAGGCATTGTTTTAGCAACTTCTATAAGTCTTTTCTTTTCTTCCTGATAAATATTTAATAATGTTTGATATTTTTTGATAGCATCTTCTGTTGGATTTATTATTATATTCCCACTAAAACCATCAACAATAATAATTTCTCTATCGACTAATTCCTGTGTAATATTATCAAGAGCGGTAACGGCAGGAATACCAAATTCTTTTGCCAGTATAGCAGCGTGAGATGTTTTAGTGCCTTTTTCAGTTATAATTCCAGCAAGGTTTTTTATCAATGTATTTACGGTAGAGGCGAGATTAAATTCTTTTGCAACAATAATAAATTTTTCTTTGGACGATGTCTTGTTTTTGTCCTCTTGCGCAGTAATCTTTTTTATAACGAGATTTCTTAATCCTATAAGGTCACTTGCGCGGCTACGAAAAAACTCATCCTGTGAATTTTCAAGAATATTGATGTATTTTTTTAATACTTTAAAAATAGCGTAGGGAGCACTATAGAAATTTACCTTTATAAGTTCCTTTACCTCCATTATAAATGATTGGTCAAACAAAATTTTAGTATAAGAAGACACTATGGATATAGATTCTTCCTTTAAAATGGCTGGGAATTTTTTTACTTTTTTATTTAAATCTTGAACAACTGATTTACATGCTTTTTCAAACAGGATTATTTCGTTTTCAACATTTTCTCTTTTTATATAACGCTGCGGAATTGATATGGTATCATCGTCAAGGATCTTTACAGGGGCAATCGCATACCCTTCTGAAACACCTACACCTTTTTTTACTTTCATTGTAAATTATCAGAGTATTCAGCAAAAAATTTGGAGATAGATTCGATCGCAACTTTTTCATCTTCACCCTCAGCAACAACTTTTATTATAGAATTAGGCATTATAGCCAGAGTGATAATTTCAATAGGGCTTTTGGCATTAGCTTTTTGTCCTTCCTTTTCAATATAAATATAACTTCTAAACTTTTGAGCTAATTCTGCGAGTTTTACTGCAGGTCTTACATGAACTCCAAATTTAAATGGGATTTTTATATTCTTTTCCACGCTTTAACAAAAACTAATTTACTATTCCAATAAAAAATAATTTCCTTAAATCTTAAAATGTAGATAGTTATATTTCCTTAAATATTTTTTTCTTCAAACTCTATTATTGTATTACGCTTATCTTCAATCGTTTTCGCTTGTCTTAAAAAACTACAAAAATTAGGTATATGAATAAGTTGGGCAAGCTTTTTCAATAGATTGAGATATTCATCTGTTTTGAGAGGGTTAGATATAACTACGAATAATAAATCAACATCGGCACCGTCTATTGCATCGAAATCAATGCCTTTTTTGAGAACACCAAAAGAGAGTGCAATTCCATTAAAATCCTCTATCTTTGCATGGGGAATAGCAACGCCTCTTCCTATGCCTGTAGAACCATAACTTTCTCTGGTAAGTAACGCTTCTACTATTACCTTAACTTTTTTGTCATCCAATTTTAAAGGCTTTGCCATTTTTTTAACGATCTCTTCCAATACTTCTCGCTTGTTCCTTCCTTCTAAATTGTCATATATAAAATCTGTTGTCAAATATTCATAAACTTTCATATAACTTCTCCTAAACTAAATTTGACTTTTGTTTTTTTGTCAATTTTTTATCCTTTATTTTATTTATAAGAAATTCCACTTTATTATATGCATCCAAAAAAGATGTCTTTATGGATAACCCATTGCTTTTAACAATTATAGCTTTATCGTTAGCAGGAATTATCCTGATTTGGCATTGAAATATACCCTTTACTTCTTCAATTTTTACTCTACAACTTATAATATTTTTCTTAAGTAAAAGTAAATCATTTAGTTTTTCATATATAAATTCTTTTGCTGCTGTAGGTATTTCGATGTTTTTTTGTGCACTGATGTTTACATCCACATCTATTATTATATAATTGTTTTTTGAAATTACATCATTTGCGAAAATCCAGAGTGTGTAGTAATATTCACTTCTTACAAAATCTGAGGTTGTTTGTAAAAAATACTTAAACTTCTCCGGTGTAAAAGATACACCTTATATTCATGGGTGTTGTAGCTTAAGATTGATTCTATATATTTAACATATCATAGTATAATATTATTATAACTTGTTTAGCTACTGCCAGTTCCGAACAGGAAAAAATTATGATTCCTCAAAAATATATAAAAAATTAAATAATTACGAATTAACTAATTTTTAATATTTTAATGCATTAGTTAGTTTGCCTACTTATGCTTTTCAAGTTTATATATGATGAACTTTAAAGAAATTGACTTTAATTTAGTATTGATACCAATATTGGTTATTTGAAAAATAAAAAATTGATATTGTTGTGTAGTTCCTATATTTTTTTATTATTTTCATTATTTATTCTGCAAGAAATTTTAAATGCTAAAGGAGTAAAACTTTATACTTTTTAAGAGCCTAATGTCACCTTCAAATGAAATTTCGGGTTCTTCGCTAGTGGTCAAATCTAATTGTTCTTTTAATACCATTGAATAAAGCTTTTACTTTAAATAAATCTTTTACCACATCATTATCAAGGTAAACAATCTTTCTATTTTCTATAGTAAAAACTTGTCTTTTTCAATGAATAATGTCCTGTTTTTATATGATTATTGATATTTGTTAAAAGATAATAATTTGTTCTGAAAATATAGGTAATAATAGACGTATTTTGATGGGTTCCAATTAATTTTTACTTCTCTTTTATACTCTCTTCTAACTGACTTATGTAGTTTTTTATATTTTTATCATCTCAAATAACTATTAGAGAGGCACATGTATTTACTTTCGTTTTTTTGCCTCTTATTTTGTATCTATATATAATATGGTTCTCTTGGCGCTTTTAATTTATTTTTGAAAACGATATAAATTCTACTACCAAGTGGAACAAACTTTTTTTGCTTTCATTTATTCTTCTCTTGCTATTTTCTTTTCAAACTTCCTTTTATATTTCTTCTTTAATTTACTAAAAAAGTTTGCATATCACTGGTCAGTGTTGCCGAAAGTGTTTTAAAACATCTCTCATCTTTTTTACCATATTTACAATAAGATGGTATACATACAGCATAACTAAAAAGACATTTATTGTTAAGCTTGTATATATAGATTGACATCAAATAGTTCACCTACTATAAGAAAATTTTATATATTAATCTTACCCAAAAATATTAAAAGAAAACAGTTATAATGATTGAGGTATTTCTATAAATTTTTAGAAAAATGATGAAGTTACATAAGTTTTTAGTAGAAAATAGAATTGGTAGTCAAAAATATTGTGAAACTTTAATTAAAGAAGGGAGAGTTGAAGTTAACGGGTTAATTTGTACCGACCCTACAAAGATTATTGAGCCATCAAATGATATAGTAACTATAGAAGGCAAAAAATTAACCCCCATTCCTTTAATTTATGTCCTGCTTAACAAACCAAAGAATTTTCTTTCACAATATAATTTACAATATAAAAATATATATAACTTATTACCTACGCATTTTCATAATTTATATCCTGTAGGACGTCTTGATAAAGAAAGTGAAGGGTTAATAATTATGACAAATGATGGTAAATTGAACCATTATATATCAAATCCTGCGAATAACGTTCTAAAAACATACTGGTTAAGAGTTGATTCATATTTACAACCCCAACATATTGAAAAACTATGTAAGGGAACATTTCTGTCCTGTGGTAAAACAAGACCTATAAGAATTAGGATAATAAAAAGGAGTCGTAGTTTTACTATTTGTATTGTAACAATTTTTGAAGGTAAGAATAGGGAAATAAGACGCATATTTGCTAAATACGGATATAAGATTAAGAGTTTGAAGCGAATTGCTATAGGGAGAATAACACTACAATCTATCCCTGTTGGCTGTTATAAAGTAGTAAATTATGAATACATCTTAAATAGGTTATAATAACAATGGCTGATAGAGCAATATATTTTTTAGGATTAGGAAATAACAAAGCGAAATACATTATGACAAGGCATAATATAGGAATGGATTTTGTCGCAAATTTGGATAGGGAAGATTCTTTTATTTTGGAAAATTTTAAAAACACAAGAGACTATATTTTAAGGAAATACACATATAAAGATATAACTTTTTGGTCTGTAAGGTTTAAAACATACATGAATTTATCAGGTTCTGCACTAAAAAATTTTTGCAATAAAGAAAATGTTGATATAACTCAGGTGTGCATTATTGTTGATGACTTCAACTTGGAATTTGGCAGGATTAGAATTCGCTTAAAAGGTTCTTCAGGTAACCATAAGGGATTGCAATCTATTATAGATACCTTTCAAACAAATAATTTTGCTCGTATTCGCATAGGGATAGGTCCTGTATGTGGAACAGCAGAAGATTTCGTTTTGCAAAGATTTAATCAAGACGAATTAGAAAAGCTACCACTTATATATAAAACTTTTGTGTCTATAATAAAAACAATTTTAGATTATGATTTTGAGACAGCAATGAATAAGTTTAATTAGATATTTATTGAATTCTTTTTGGAAATTTCAGTATAATATAATAAGAATATGGGAGTGAGATTAGGGTTTTGCGGAGCGTTTGGGAAGGTTGGAATAAAATTTTTAGAATACTTTTCACAAAGTTCTAATGAAAATGTGGTATTAACTCTTATTATAATTAAAGAAAAAAATGATGAGTATCAAAAGGTAGGTAACCAATATAAATCACTTTTCAATAACATAAAGGTAATAACTGAAGGGGACAAACTTGAGAAATTCAAAGATAGCTTTGATGTAATACTTGATTTTTCAACTCCTTCAGCGACTGTAAGGAGAGCCTTAGAATGTTCAGAATTATTAAAGCCGTTCGTTACAGGAACAACGGGATTTAGCAGTAACGACTTACAAAAACTGATAGAATATGCTCAAACCATACCTATCATAATAGCCCAGAATTTTACATGGGGGATAAATTTTATCTTCTCTATTTTGAAAAATTACACCGAAATTATCCCAGAAAATTATTTTGTTGAAGTGTATGAATCTCACGGACCACAAAAGGTAGATGCTCCAAGTGGAACTGCTAAAAGAATAATAGAAATATTGAAAAGTGGAAAATTTTTTAAAAATGTTTTTATTAATAATTTCAATATACCATTGGCACCGCATGATCTACAAGTTTTAGTTTCAAGAAATAGTCAGAATACCAATGAACATAAAATTAGTATAAGAGGACCATACGAAGAGGTAACAATACACCATAAATCTTTTTCACGAGAAGTATATATTGAAAATGCTTTAAAAGCATGTATCTATTCATTATCTTTAAAACCAGGATTGTATTATTTTGAAAACATAAATCAACATATTATCAGAAATTTATCAAACCCCGAGGTGCATAAAAAACTTAACTAATTTTTATTGAAATGCTGTTGCGATGAAGAAAATTGAGTTTGTATTTTTTACCTGATATATTTACTGATAGGAAATTAAAATTTGTAATAGATGCATAAAATCGCAACGATACTTAAGGAAAGTTATGAAGAAACTGAACCCATTTTTAAAAAGTGTGGATAAAGAACAAATAGCTATTATACTGGAAGAAATATTTAAGGAAATATGTGATATTCCATCTTATAAATGCCGGGCAATATGGGAGATGTATGTAAAGGAAATATAAATTCGCATAGAGGTGAACAAGTGTTTGATATACTAATGCATTTAATTGAATATTAAATTTCCTAAAAATATGCAAAACAGATTAAATATAATAGTAACTGGAACCGACACTGGGGTTGGGAAAACATTTATTTGTATTCTCTTAGGAAAATTTTTACAGAAGATGAGAAGAAATTTCATAGTATATAAACCGTTTGCAACAGGTATTATAAATAATAATGGAGAAAAAGAAATTGAGGATATATATTTATACAGAAAGAATCTGAACCTACAAGTGAATAAAAATTTATTTGTATACAAAACTTTTAATTTTCCAAATGCACCGACTATTGCAGCAAAGATGGAAAATAAGAAGTTAAGTAATGAAGATTTTTATGGATGCTTGCGGTTTTACAAGCGTTTGTCAAAATACCATAATAATATTATTGTAGAAGGCATAGGCGGATTATTGGTGCCTCTTACTTTTAATAAACTATTTTTAGATTTTATAAAGGAATTAAAGTTACCTGTTATACTCGTTACAACTAATAAACTGGGAACAATAAATCACACTTTACTTTCCATAAAGGTTTTAAAAGAAAATAATATAAGGTATAAGTTAGTTTTTAATAAAGTTGATCCGAAAAAAACAGAGAAGGAAAATAAGGCAGTATTAGCTGATATAAAAAGGTTTGGGAAAATTCGTAATGAAATTTATCAAATACCCTATTGTCAATACACCAAAATGGATAGGGTTTTTAGGAATGTGAAATTGTTTTGTTTATAGGCTTATAACTATGGCTTGATAGAAGAAACTTGTTAAGGATGAAGATGTATAAAGTTTGGAATTTATTGATTAGAATTTTTGACGAAGAAAAAAAAAGTATTAGCCATAGACGATATATCACTTGAGGTAAATCCGTCTTTTTCCAAACTTTTTTTTACTGTTTGTGCAACCCTTAAATCTGAAAAAATGAGCTTTAATTTATTATTAGGTTCAAGTTTTGAAAGTTCAAGTTTTGCTTTTAAATAGTTTACAGGGCAACTATCTTTTGAGAGATCAATTTCTTTTATGGTATAAGACTCCATTCTTTTGAACTTCCAACAAAATTCTAAAAATAAGATTTTTTATTTTTTCTTCTTCTTAATATACCCTCCCTCTTTTAAAAATGTTAGTATCTTTAAATATCACAGTATCTAATGTTCGTCTATCACCGATAAATTCATTTGTTATATCCTATATAAAAACGATTGCATTATCAAATCTCATTTAGAAATTTAATATACAAACATTCATACTCCTCCATCTTCTTCTACTTCAACACCCTATTGCAAAAGGTTATTATTGTACTTTATATTTAATTATAACTTATTTACACTATCAATAGATACAAGAATTATCTTCTTTAACTTTATTTTCCTTTAGAACCAATTTCAACCTCAAGATAATCCTTGCCACCAGAAAATTTTATATATATTGTTTCGGACAATGTTGTTAAGACATATTCTAATAATCCTGCTAATAGAGGAACATCGCTAACCCCATTCTTGATACCAGTTTCATCAAGAAATTTTTTTATATTAATATTAAATCCTAATGGTGTATCAAAACCATTTTTCTCCTTGCCTCTGGTAAATTCAAGAACTTCTTTATAAAGCTTATCTGAATTTCCAGGGGCAATGTCTCTACTTGCAACATAAAAAAATAATAAGAGCTGTTTTGATTTTGAGAAAATAAGACGTCCATCCCTTTCTCCATCAAACCATGCTTCCAACGATTCTTCTGAACCATCAGGATGTTTTATTGTGTATATTTGATGATTTTGCTCATCGCATTCTTCTTCTTCACCCTCACCTGCAAATTCTCTGCAAATTTCATTTGAAAAATTACTTGTTTTATAATAAAAAGCTAATCTCACAGATTTTCTATTATTGGCTTCTACTTTACTATATACTGCGGTGCATAAATTACCACTAAATGTGTTGTTGTTAACATATTTATTAAAGACATTTATAAAATTGTTAATATCTTCATATTCGGTAAGGGAATCAAAGCCATACATCATTCCCGCAACTATTTGAATTTTATCTAATAGCGCCAATGCCCCTTCTTTGGTTAAGTTCAACACCCAAAAAAATGATGTATTCTTCGTATCTACTTCAGAACAAATAAAATCCTTGTCGTATCCACTCTTGCTAAATAGTTTGCTTATTAAATCGCTTTCTTGTGTAAAATTTATTCTCATTTTCCAAATATCATTCCTATCTTTAAAACTATTAAAAGTTGCAATTTTATTTAATCCTAAAACTGCTTCTACCTGTAAAAATGGTGCTAATGCATCTGGTGGAATAAAGTTAGATATAATACTTTTCAAATTTTTATATAACAATTCATAATTAAACCACCAAAATTCCTTATAATTATCCGTATTTAACTTTTCTTTTACATATTTGAAACTATCACTATTTAAAAGTGTTCCCTCAAATTGCTTTAGATATTTTTTTATATATTGCTTGGAAGTCCCGAACACTATTGAGTCATCCACTATGTATGTATATTGTTTAAGAAAGAATTTAACAATATTGGTAGGGTCACTCAAACTAAAAGTAATCCTCATGTAATTATCAGAGTATTCCTTTATATTAAATTTAAAGGTGGGAAAATTTGTCCACTTTTTTAACATTTGCCTCCAAAACTTTATAGTTTTCTTTGTACTCCATTTTATAAGTTTTTTATATTCATCCCATTTTTCGTTCTTTTGACAGGTTATTGCGTAAATATAATTTATAGGAACTTTGATAGTTTGAAACATATTCTTATTTACACCAGGACCTCTTATTCCACCACTTGGGTTAACTTCTAAATAACTTTCTGATTCTTCGTTACTAAACATAGCAAAAGCCAGTTTACATTCTAATCCTATAACCTTCTTCATCTTTTCATCAAACTCTTTAAGGAATGATAGAAATCGTTCATCTTTAGAAGCTGGTAATGCTTTTAATAATTTAGTAAAATAATCCATTTCATGTTTTTCTGCGAGAGGAACTTTTTCGAGTTGTTCATATACTAAAAAGGTCCTTTCAGGTAATATTTTATAAAGTGATAATTTACCTTTACCCGTAGTAGTTTGAGTAAATAATATAAGTGATATCAGCATCACACATAACATTATTATTTTAGATCTATTCATAACTTTCTCCTCCTTTCTTCCTAAAAAACAGCTTCATCTTTTTTATTTATCATTAAATATATTAACATATAAAAATGTATTGTCAAGTTATTTTGCATTTGGGTAATTTTTGTATGTACCTATGGATAAGGATTTAATGTCCCCGCAGATAATTTTCAAGGTTTTACAAATAATGTTGCATACCTGCAATATAGAAAAAAGTCAGTATATACATATTACAAAAGTAAAAGATAAAAATTTTGTTTAAGATAAAAATTTCGTTTATTAAATAATGCAAAAAAATAAAAGATCTCTTTGTTTAATAATCTTGGAAAATTTTTATAGGTGGTCAACCCAATTTTATATTTAAGTATAGTGTATTAAATGTCCATTGAAGGCAAAAGCTAAACATTAGTTAAAGATATACTAAATGATTAGAAACTAATATTCCACGAGGCAAACTGCTATGGTGTAATTTTTGGAATGTGATATGGAAATAGATACATTCTTATATTGATACTTTTTATTTTTTATGTATAACACAGGCATACCATCTGTGTTATTAATTATGGAGACCTCCTGAAAGGATAAAAAATGTTTGTTTGTTACTTTGAAAAATGCCTCTTTGGCACAAAATCTTCCACTTATGAATTCCAATTTATTGGTTTTATTGTTCAGTGTTTTAATTTCTTCTTTTGTAAGTATTCTTTTTAAAAACCTTTTGCCAAATTTCTGATAGACATTCTTTATCCTATTATTTTCTACAATGTCAACCCCAATTCCTAACATAAATATTTTTGTATTTTAAGTTTTTCCTTGATTTTTTTTATAAGTTTGATACAATAATTATATGAGAAAAATTTTGTGTATTATGCTAATATACTGGGTAGCAGGAGGATGTAGGGATGTAACGGATATAAGAACGCAACGAGTTAAAGCTCAAAGAAGGGAATATAAATATGCAAAAGATGTTGTATTTAAGGTTGCGAAAGAAACACTTATTTCATTAGGTTTTGCATTAAATGACATCAGTTATAGTGAAGGGTTTATTTCAGGTATGACACCAAGTGAAGGTATATTAGGATTTAAAAGTGGTGAAATTGTGGGTATCTGGATTTCAGGGAGCGGTCCATTTTCGGTGGTTGAAGTTGCATGGCTTAGACGTTCTATATTTGACCCTGCTGCTCGAAATTGGACATTACAAATATTTAAAGCTATTGATGAAAGATTAAGTGCAATCAATTCTAAGTAAAATTTTAATCTATAGAAATAGGAAAAAGTATGTAAGTTAGTTGTATGTGCAAAGTAATGGTATCTTCCTTTTTTTTCGGGAAACCAAGAAAGATGTTACTATGAAAGTGTCAGTTATTAAAAGCAAAAGATAAAATAATTTACCTTTGAACCCGTCAAAAGATAATATAGTAACAGTTGTAGATTATGGCTCTCAATACACACAGTTAATTGCAAGGCGAGTAAGAGAGATAGGTGTATTTTCTGAGATTATTCCTTACTATGCAAATTTAAACAGTATACTGGAAAAATCAGCTTGCCTGATTTTGTCTGGAGGTCCTAAAAGCGTATACGATAAAAATGCACCGACGCTGAATATATCGTTAAATCGAATAAACAAACCTCTTCTGTGTATATGTTATGGCGCCCAACTTATCGCACATAAATTAAATGGTATTGTGGAAAAAAGCTCTGTAAGAGAGTTTGGTTCAACTACAATTCAGGTCATAAAATATAACTTGCTATTTAAAAATATACCCAGCAGCTTTAAAGTCTGGATGAGTCATTCGGATCACATAAAAAAGATACCAAAAGGATTTGAAGTGCTAGCAAGATCCAATAATAATTTGATAGCCGCATTTTCCAACGATAAAGCAAAAATATGGTGTGTTCAATTTCATCCAGAAGTTTATCATACGGAATACGGGAAAAAAATTTTAGAGAATTTTGTTTTTAATTGTAGCAATGCTCAACGAAATTGGGACATAAAGGAAGAATATAAGAATATTATTAATCAATTAAAAGAAACAATTGGGACCAATAAGGTGCTATGTGCTTTATCAGGTGGCATTGATTCACTGGTGACAACATATCTTATTTCAAAAGTTGTAAATAATATTTATCCGTTGTTTGTAGATATAGGTCTTTTGCGTGAAGGTGAATTTGAAAGGGTTAAGTACTGCTGTAAGTCTTTAAGGATCCCTTTATATAAATACGATGCGAGTGCAATGTTCCTAAGAGAGTTAAAAAATGTAATTGACCCAGAAAAGAAAAGAAAAATAATTGGTAATCTATTTATAAAGGTTTTTGAAAAGTTTGCAGAAAAAAATGGATCAATAAAATACTTAGCTCAGGGCACTTTGTATCCTGACATTATTGAAAGTGTGTCAGCATACGGAGCACCTTCTGCAAAGATAAAATCGCACCACAATGTTGGCGGATTACCAAAAAAAATGAAATTCAAAATAATTGAACCACTTAAATGGTTTTTTAAAAACGAGGTAAAAATTATCGCTAAGGAATTAGGGATTAGTGATGAGTTTATAAATACCCAGCCATTTCCAGGACCTGGACTTGCCATAAGAATTGTTGGAGAGGTAACACAAGAAAAAATTAATATCCTGCGTAAAGTTGAGCTAATTGTGCGTGAAGAGGTTGAGAAAAACGGATTACATTGTTGTTTGTGGCAATATTTCCCTATACTTCTATCCCATAAAAGTGTTGGCGTAATGGGTGATAAAAGATCATATCAGCACCCTATTGTTCTACGTTTCGTAAAAAGTGTTGATGGAATGACAGCAGATTGGTTCTATATGGATGAAAAACTTTTAAGAAAAATATCTAATAGAATTGTTAATGAGGTTGATGGTATTAATAGAATTTTAATTGATATTACCTCAAAACCCCCTGCTACAATAGAGTGGGAGTAATTTAATATTATTATTCGCTACTTTTTGTAATAGCCGTATTTGTAATAATAATAGGTAGGTGCTATTTCTAAAGGAGATTTATTCAAAATTACACCAACTACATTTATATCAAGAGTATGCATCACATGCTTGAACCATCTTGATTTCGCTTTGGAGACCTCTCCAGATGCTAAAATCAATACAAGATTATTAACCTTCTTCATCATAAAAGGTGTTTCACCTACACTCATTATTGGTGGCGCATCAATTATTATAAAATCATATTTTGTTTTTAAATTGCCCAGTAGTTCTTCAAATTCTCCTTGTGTTATCTTCTTAAGTATTTCCTCAAGGTTCCACTCAATCTCTATATAATCAATATTTTCATGTATCGTAGCAGTTGAACCAAAATACTTATTTAGCTTATAAGTTAAATTCTTAGTCCTAAAATCCATATCAAGCAAGGCACACTTGTAACCAACATTGGCTAATATATAAGAAAGATTTATACAGCAGGTTGTTTTGCCCTCATATCTTCCTATACCGGAAACAATGAAACAGTTGCTTTTTATATCACTCATTTTTTTAACCACAATTGAAGATATCGCTTTAAAGATTTCTCCAATGGCTAAAGATAACTGCTCATTTTTGTGTAATAATATAAGTTCTTCTCTACCACCTCTCTCTAAAGGCACTATCCCTATGCATTCATAACCTAAATATTTTTTTACATCTACTTCGCTTACAATATTGGTCTCCAGATACTCAACTAAATAAACAACTAAAAATCCCAGAACGCATCCTAAAAGCAGTATAATCGGTAAATATCTGCCGAAGCTAAATGCACTCGTAGAAATAAGTCTCGGTGGATTGTATATATTCACAAAACTTTTGTTGAGTTCTAACAATGTCTTATATTTGTTTATATTCTCTATTATTATTTCTATCTGCCTGCTAAGTTGTTCCTCTTCTTTTATGTATATTTTGGCATTAGCAAGCGAGGTTTTAATTCTTTCTATTTTATCCTGAAAAATATGGAGTTTATTAGTTGAATCTACTATCTCATTCTGTAAATTTTGTAATTCTTCATTTATTTTATTTACATTGTTAAGTATGTCCTGTCTAAATGATTTAAAAATAGCATCTTGTAATGAATTTATTTTGACGAATAGTTTTTTGATTTCAGGATGTTCAGTATTCTTGAAAACAAGTTCACTTTGCAATGTGGCTTTTGTGCTATCTAAGTTTGCTTTGAGTTCTTTAGTTTTTGATGATGCAAAATCATCAAAAAAGTGCTCAACAGGGTAACCATTATTGATCAAATTAAGTAAAATTGTTCTGGTTTTTGTATAGTTGTTAAATTCTTTTTTTGCATCATCAATATGTTCTTGCAAATTATTTTTAATTGCTTCCAATGCTTTGAGGTCTTCTTGTCTTGTTATGTAATCAAAAGGTATTATATCCCTGATACTTTTCAATTTCTGTTGTGCTTTTTCATATTGTCCTTTATAATATTCCAATTGTTTCTTAAAACCCGTGTTAGCATCATTAAAACCGTCCTGTAAAAATGCTAAACAGAATCCCGCGCATATATATAAAGGTTCATCGCCCTTTTTCTCCATCGCTACTTCTATTGCAATTTCATTGGTGCCACGAAGAAAAGCTCTGTAATTTACATTCTGCAAAAAATCCTCAAAATTATTCATCTTTTCAACAACAGTTTGATAATATGCAAAGTTATCACCTAATTTTTCCATATCAGGCTTCTCTTTTATTAGCACATTAGCAAATTTATTGACAGTAGTTAAAAATGACCTGTTATAAATTTTTTGTAACCGCTGATGAGGAGTAGTATCACTTTCTCCTACAAGTGGAATGCCTGATATAATTTGCAAAGTTATATCAGAAATTATTTGCTTTGAAATTATAGAACACGATGCTTTTGAAACAATAGGCCTTGTAAGATAAAAACCTATATAAACCACAATTGTTATAGCAAATACCGTCAAAAAATAGAAGATATTCTTCTTGAGTATCCAAACATAGTCCTTTAAATACATGGTAATATAATTCCCCTGCTTTTACATAATCGTATCTTATTTAGATTTCACAATGGTAGTAATAGGTTCAGATATACCCTGGGTAAAATTGGTAAAAAATGATTTTTTTATTTTTCCCTCTCATGCTCTATAAAAACCTGTATCAAGTTACAACTTATGCGTATCTTAATTGTTTTATACATAACTATATACATAAATCTACTACCTGAATTTTCGTCTTCCCTAATATACAAACATCTCCTCAAAGTCTTAACATCTTAAATAAATCACTATTTTGTCACATCTTCGTAATACCGATTTTACTATTAAATTTTTCCTAAAAATAGTAATTATTTCATTGTATTTCTTCTTATCCTCCCCTGACAGCTTAACAACTTATAAATGAAAATGGTGAACCATAAAAAAATAGAAAGTATGCTTCTAATTAAACTATCTGATAATGCTTTTATAAATTCTAAACTCCTTTTAGAATACTAAAAATCTTTAAGTTATTATTATAGCAAATATATAAAAGTGAAATATAAATTTAGTGTGTATATTATGAATGTTCAAACTTTGAAAAAAGATGTCATCAAGAATACATTCTATTATTAGTTAATTAAATTATCGTTTATTATTTTTAAAAAATAGAAAAAAGAAAAAGCAAAAAACAAAAACTAAAAAATTTCCTTTTTTAATAGCAGAGGAGGTTTTCACTAATAATGTATGTAATTTTAATATAAAACACCCCACCTATAATAAGCGACTATTTATAAATAACCAACTATGTCTTTTGCTAATACCTCCATATTTTCACATACTCAACCAAGCAGTATTAGTAACTTTCAATAAATTCAACTTTTTCGAAAATCAAGTATTCTATAATATCTAATATTGGTAATTCATCTTCTGTCGTAAAGTTAAAACTGACTTTTATAGTATTAAGTTTATTTAAGTTATCCACGACTATCTTATCCCCAAAATAATACATATTTGTTATTATTTTATTTTTCGTTCGTGGTGTGATAAGGTTAATAAAACCATTTTTTTTGTATAATGGTAAAAAATTCTCAAGAAAGTTGAGTGTTCTATAAAAGCACATACCTGTAAGAAGCACTCCACCATATATTTGGGGATATAAAAGTCCACCTATGGCAAGGATACTTTCATCTTTGAATAAATTTTCAAAGAACACCGTATTTATGTAAAGTTTTTCTTTATCTGGAATGGTAATGAAAATCTGGTTATTTAATCTAAGGTACATATTAAATTTTTCTTCTGTAGGTCTTGCAATCAGTCCTTGATTAATCTTATAATAATAGTAAAAAGATAAAATATTCCAGCTATATGGTTGAATTTTTTCCTTAAGTTTTTCATCTATTATATCTATTGTAAGTGGATAATCCATAGACCAGATTTGAGTTGTATTGTTGTGAATAGTTACATTTAATAATTGATCAAGTAAATCTAATTTTTTATTCAAAAAATCATACGATAAATACCCTTGTTCTTTGAGGTTTTTGAATATTAAATTTATACCAAAATTATTTAGAAGATATAGGTATGGTTTAACACTTAAAAAAGGGCTGCATAATGGTGTTGAACCTTCTTGTTTATCTAATATTTTTAATTCCATTGTTTTATCAATATTTGTAAGTAATGAAAAATAAGGTGGCAGGTATAAACCTTCGTTTATAAGAAATAATTTTAATTGGTTCGGATTTATTATGGATATACCTTGCACCAAATCATAAAATCCAACTTTGGTAAGTTCATCATCTTTATCAAATGTATATTTAAATATTTGTCCTTCTTCATTTTTACAGAAATCATATACTCGTGATAAACTTAAGAAACCATCAAGATTTTGGGCGTTTACAGGTAAATTGAATGGATTGTATGGATAAAAACCTATACCATCATACATTACAATGTTATTTTTAAAATCGTTGTAACTAAAAAGAATTTTTTTAGAAAATAGTTTTACTAATTTAAAAGTTGTTTCTTGCGCTAACAATTCATTTTCTTTAAATACTATACCAATAGAGTAGATTTCATAATATCCATCTGATGTTAAGGAAAATTCAAAACCGCCTCTTATTATATTGGTTTTATCAATTGTTCTGTTCGTATGCTTGTAATTGTGTAACTGACTTAAAATAATTTTAGGATGTATCAGCGCAATAAGTAATTCTATCTCATCATTTGTTAGTATACTTTTCATACCTTCTCGTAGACTTAGAAAAAGTTCTTTATAATTTTTCCAACCGTTTAGTACCTTTCTTTTTTGAACTAAAAATTGTGCAATTTGTCTTGCTTTTTCAGCAGTTATAGTAGTTTTTATTGTTTCTTTTTTGGGCTTAGTCATTTGCTGGATACATAAATGTTTTTTTGCCCCGGGATTTATACTTATAATTGTATCAAAGACATTTTTATTACTATGCAGTATTTCATTTAATTGTATATTCTTATTTGAGCCTTTTGCACCTTGAGAACCACAAGAATAATTTTGTAAATATACAGCACTACTACCCGATAAATTATGCACAATTACATCTTCAGTAACAGTATTAAGATTGAGGAGGGAACGAGATTCAAATTCAAACCTCTCTTGAAAATATTTTTTAAATTTTTCATATTCATCAAGTCCTTTTTCACTGCTGCTATATTTTAAAAGTTCGTAAGTAAGAGGATAGAGGGAAAAATACTTTCTAAGTTGTACAGGAAATTTTTCCGTGTAAAGTAAACTAAAATCTATATCAAAGTTTATATTTATAGCAGTTGATAGATTTTCCATGAAGTATTTAAAACTTTGGGAATCAGTGTTTTTTGCATTTACTTTTCCGGAAGCATCTTTAATAAATATTTTTATACCAGAAAATTTATCCCTTACTTTATTCAACAAAGCAAACTCATGTTCTTGACCAAATAATTTTTGTGTATGTTTGACAAGGGAAGAATTTATTATTTGTTCACCACGACGATTAAATATTTTATTATAGTCAATTTCAAAGCCTTTTGTAAATAAATCCGATTCATCTATGACATAAGGGTTATTTTGAAGCTTATGCACTATACTTGCTATCGCAAGATGTATGCCACTTTCACTCAGAAATCGTGCCTGCTGATATAGAGCCCAATTTTTTACTGAGCCTATGTTTGTTTGAACTATATATATGAAGACTACAGAAAAACTTGCTAAAACCGCAAGTAATATAAATGCAATCAAAATAATAACTCCTTTATTTTTATTGTTAGTATTAATGTCCAAAGATTTTCTTACAATATTCTTAATTTTAGTTTTTTGATATTTGGCTTGTTTATAATGCCCACTTTATTCTTCTCTTCCACCATAGCCTAACTAGCATACTCGTCTTTGTATGTAGTCCTTAAAAGTTAACTTTTGCATTTGTAAGCCTTAGCCAGTAAGAACTTTTAATATATTCTAAAGTGTTACTTTTTCGAAGTTCATCTGCTCGTTCCACTGTTAGATTTTCTGGGATATAACCGTTTAATAGGTTATGTGCGTTCATATGGTCTAGCAACCATTTCTGCTTATCATGTTTAGCAATATAAACCAAGATTTTGAAAAGCCACCCACCTTCCCGACTTTAAAATTTATTCAAAAGCATTCATATAGGTGCTTCAATATGCCGATTTTTACAATTTAGAATAACACCCTCTCCTTTCCCCAGTAAATTCTCAATCATATAAAAATAATTATAAAAATTATTTAAATAACGAGGTAACATTTTTTCTTGCAATACAATTTATGCGTTATTGAACAAGTAAATTTTTTCTACACTTTTTGTATGTATAAATATCGAATCTCTTCACTTATATTCCTGCTAAGCAACATCTTATATGACATCAAATCGCGCAATTTTTTGAATGAGACAATTATTACTGAATTGTTTTAAAA
>FWPU01006698.1_pt1 | contig 22540 bp, 17 predicted proteins | sample 2228361 | NCBI WGS metagenome assembly FWPU01 (sample SAMEA103939777, study PRJEB20133) | metagenome
CGATTTGCCGTTTCTTGCTCATTTCACGCGCTCCTGAAAATGATGGGTACTCTTAGCCGCCCAACTATTGATTATGCGGAATCCACCTTTACCTGCATCCTAGCATCTTATACGAGATCCGTCCAACTCCCCTCCGGAATTGCTTTTCTGGAAATGGTCCGTATCATACGCCCAATCGCCCTACTTTAGGGATTACCCGACAAGACCTTGATAATTAAATTACAAAAACCGATATTTGTCAAGCGAGGAGAGCAACAGTGACTGTTTAGTCGTTGGTGGACTTGCCAAAAAACACAAACCCATGCCCCCTCGCTTTTTCTCCTCTCCCTACGCTACGCCGCCGGTACCCGAATCGGCAATTGCTCATCTCCCTCCTTCAGACAGGCGGTAGGGTGACTCGCAAGGCGCTCCCTTCCGACTTATCCTCGCATCGTCCGATAACGCTCCTCGATATTCAACCCGATCTGCTGCTCGCTCACATTGTTCGTCCTGGGAATGAACCGACTCCCATCCTCGTTGCGCTGCTTCTCGTTCAGGACCACGTCCGGGCGCAGCGCTTCCCCTCTCCCGGCCAGGCGCTTCTCTTTCAGAGAAGCGAACGGTTCGCCGGCCTCCCGGACATTTGTAGACCGTCACGTGGCCCAAGCGTGTCCCCAGGGCTGCGACGACATCGCCTCCCCCTCGATACCTGATGCCCGGCAGGTACGGCAGGACGGTCAATCCCCGCTTCCCGCCCGCTCTGCCGGCGTTGGCCGACCCTATGCCGGGTTGTGTTGCCGCAACGGGGACAACGTTCGGGAAGAGAGGGATGGCGACCGGGTTCGACCTGGGGGATTTGGAGGCGTAGGCGCATCGGGTTTTCTCCTGTAGGTAAGCCGTGATCGGTGCGCTTGTTGCAGCGATCGGGGTCACCTGGGGGAGTAGGGGCGCGGCGCCGCGCCCCTACTGCGTTTGACAATTTCTGGCCAACCCGGTTATACTGGGACGTGTTCCGGAACTTTTTCCCAAAGGAGGTCGGATGCGGATTCTGGTCACCGGCGGAGCCGGCTATATCGGCAGCATTGTGGTCGAACACCTGATCGAAGCAGGAGAGGAGGTCGTCGTCTTGGATGACCTGAGCCAGGGACATCGGGGGGCCGTTCATCCTCGGGCCGTTTTCGTCCAGGGGAATGTAAGCGACCGCGCCCTTCTAGACGACCTCTTCCGTGCCCACGCTTTCGATGGAGTGATGCACTTTGCCGGTTACACCCTGGTAGGGGATTCGATGGAGCATCCCTTCCCCTACCTACGGGATAACGTCGTAGGCGGGCTGACGCTTCTTCAGGCGATGGTGGAACACGGCGTCCGTCGTTTCATCCTTTCCTCCACGGCCAATCTCTTCGGCCGGCCTCGGCGTATTCCCATCGCCGAAAGCGAGGCCATCGTTCCCGGAAGCCCGTATGGGGAGTCGAAGCATATCCTAGAACGTGCCCTCTCTTGGCTGGACCTCATCCACGGCCTGCGCTACGGCTCCTTACGTTACTTCAACGCGGCCGGTGCCACCACCGAACGGGGAGAGGACCATCGCCCCGAGACGCATCTGATTCCCCGCGTCCTTCAGGTAGCCTTGGGCCGACAGGAACACATCGTCATCTACGGCGAGGACTATCCCACCCGCGACGGCACCTGCGTCCGCGACTATATCCACGTTTCCGACCTGGCCCAGGCCCACATCCTGGCCCTGCGGGCCCTAGATCGAGGCAGCCGGGTCTACAACCTGGGAAACGGCCGTGGCTTTACGGTAAAAGAAGTCATCGAGACGGCCCGCCGGATAACCGGCCATCCCATCCCGGCCATCGTCGGGCCACGGCGAGAGGGAGATCCGGCCGTGTTGGTAGCCTCTTCCCGACGTATCCGCCGCGAACTGGGCTGGCGGCCACGCTTCCCGGACCTGGAAGCCATCGTTGCCTCGGCCTGGGAGTGGCACCGCCGCCATCCGGAAGGGTACGAGGACTAGCGTTGCACCTGTGCCTGTTGCTGCGTAAAAATCCGGAAAAGGTTCTCCTGTTCCTCATCCTGCTCCTGGCCATAGCTCTGCGCCTGTGGCTGTGGAGCCGTCCGGACCATCCCCTGGCCAATGATGAGACCGAGTACCTGCCGGTGGCCCGCGACCTGGTGAGCGGGCGAGGGTTCGTTTTCTACGACTCCTACCGCTGGCTGCGTGCCCCGCTCTATCCCCTCTTCCTGGCACTTTTCCTCTGGCTGGGTGGGGGGAACGCCCGCGTGGCGACGATGGCCCAGGTTATCCTGAGCACAGCCACCGTTTACGGCTTCTATCTGCTGGCGCAGCGGCTTTTCCCTGGCGACCGGGGGAAAAAGGCCGGCTTGGTGGCGGCGTTGCTTTCCGCCCTCCTTCTCCCTTTCGCTACCTTCCCCTCCCTTTTTATGGCGGAGACGCTCTTTACCTTCCTCTTCATCGCCTTTCTTCTCTCCCTTCTCCAGGTGCCAGAGGCCCGACCAGAGCGGCGCGGACCCTGGGGTATCCTTGCCGGGGTGCTTCTGGGGCTGTGTGCCCTTGCCCGCGCCGTGGCGCTGGGCTTTCTGCCGGTGGTGGCGCTGTGGTCGGGATGGGGGATAAATCGCTACGTTGCCTCGCCGGGACGCAGTCAGCACGCCCCCGCGAGGTGGATTCTACCGCTCCTTCTCCTCATTTCCGGCCTGCTGCCCATCCTCCCCTGGACGGTGCACAACGCCCTGACCTATCATCGCTTTATCCTCCTGGACACCGGGGCCTCCTATAGCCTCTGGGCCTATTTCGACGGCAGTCTACATCCGGACATCGAGGAGATCCATCGCCGGCTGGAGGCTATCCCCAACCCGGCCGACCGACAGGCCTATGCCATACAAGAAGGGCTGGAACTTTTGCGGGAAGACCCCGGGGGGCTCCTGCGCAAATTTCGGGCAACCTTTCCTTACCTCCTGCGTATCAAGCCCATCGAGGACCGTTTCCTGAAAATGCCCTATCGGGAGCCTTCCTTTCTCTACTTTCTCCTGGCCATCCTCCTGGACGACGGCCTCTATGCCCTTATCGCTGTAACTTCGCTGGCCGCCTTCGTTTTTCTTCCGGCCTCGCGGGGCAAGACGCTGGCGTTGCTCTGGCTTTTCTACAACCTGGCCACGATGATGCTCCTGCACGCCGAGGCCCGCTACCGGCAGTTGCTCTTCCCTGTGCTGATCCCCTACGCTGGCCTTGCCCTGGCGGAAGGGCGGCGGTTCTTCCTGGGGAGGGGCCGGCTGTGGCAAGCGGCGCTAGGGGGGGTACTCCTGGCCGGCTGGGCCTACTGCTTCATCGCCTATTCGCCCTGGGAATGGATGACAACGAACCTCCGACGGGGGTTCTCCCAGATGCTTGGCCAGGCCTACGGGGCGCTGGGCCGGCCGGAGGAAGCGATTCGTTCCTATGAGCAAGCCATCAAAGTAGACCCACGCCATCCGGACCCGTACTATGATCTGGCGCTTACCCTGGAGCGGCTCGGCCGGCTGGAGGAAGCCACGGAGACCTATGCCTCCTGCTGGCGTCTGCGTATCAACTATTTGCCATGCAGCACAAGCCTGGGCAACCTCCTGCGGCAGCAAGGAGAGGAGGCAGCGGCCCGGGAAGCATTTCGCGGCCGCTACATCGCCGAGGAGGACGTTATGGCCTGGGCATGGGAGAACCTGACCCTGGCTCCGGTCGGACGGGTAGATGTGGGGAACGGACTGGACGCCGGCTATGTCTACGGCGTCCATGCGAGCGAATCCGGTGGTGGAGTCACCTTCCGCTGGACGACGGCCCAAGCCCGCTTCCGGCTGATCGCCGGCGCATCGGGGATGGCTCGACTGCGGCTCCGCCTGGCTGCGCCGGGGAGAGAAACCTTGCCGGCCCTCCTGCGCATCGTGGGGGGAAACGAAACGCGCTGGGTGCTCGGCCCTCACTGGTCTACCTATGAAACCGGCTGCTTCCTGGTACAAGAGGGACAGGTGGTAGAGACCGTCCTGGAAAGCCCTACCTTTGTCCCCCGCGAAAAAGACCCGGCTTCGAGCGACCCGAGGGCATTGGGCGTGCAGGTGGACTGGGTGGAGATGGTGATCCAGGTTACTTGCAATTTTTCGGAATCCGGGTATAATATAAACACTCCCTTCCCCTAGTGCCCCTGGCGGACGGGGTGCTCAAGCAGGGGGGGCTGCCCTGTCCGCCAGGGGGAGTTTTTTGACCGGAAATGGACACCGCGCTTCTGGAAGAACATCTCGGCCGGCTTGGATGGCGTCTGGAGCCGGTCCAACGGGAGCGCTTCCGTCGTTACTACCGGGAACTGTTAGACTGGAACCGACGGGTACATCTGACCACCCTGGTGGACTGGGAGGAGGTCCAGCTTCAACACTTTTTCGATTCCCTCACCTGCCTGCCCTATCTGCCGGCCCGGGCATGGGAAACGTCCTATCGGATGGTAGACATCGGCACCGGGGCCGGCTTTCCGGGACTGCCGCTCAAGATTTCCCTCCCCCACGCCGGCCTGACCCTGATCGAGTCGGTGGCCAAGAAGACGGCCTTTCTCCGGCATCTGGTCGAGGTGCTGGAACTGGATACGGTCCAGGTACTCACCTGTCGGGCCGAGGAGGCCGGCCGCGATCCCGCCCACCGCGAGGCCTATGACCTGGCGTTGGCCCGCGCCGTGGCCGGCCTGCCTACCCTGGTCGAATATGCCCTGCCGCTGGTGCGCCCCGGTGGGCTCTTTGTGGCCTACAAGGGACGGGAGGTAGGGGAGGAAGTGTCCCAGGCGCAGGCGGCTCTGGACCTCCTGGGCGGACGTCTGAGCACGATACAGCCGGTGGAATGGGCCGGCCTGAAGTCTCCCCGCCACCTGGTAATCATCGAGAAGACTTCCCCCACTCCCGAACGTTTTCCCCGCCGGCCGGGCCTGCCGGCCAAGCGCCCTCTGCGCTAATACCGACTTACAACCCGAGCCACACATACAAGGGCTTCATCAATGTCCCGTCGCTCGATCCCGTAATGGGTTACGGCCCGAATCTTGGTCCGCCCCAGGCAGGAGAGGAGCACTCCCTCTTCCCCAAGGGCCTGGGTCAGGGTCTCGGTGGTCCAGCGCGGGTCGGTGGGATAGAACATCACCATATTGGTCTGTACCGTTTCCAGGTCCACGGCCAGGCCCGGGATATTGGCCAGACCTTCCGCCAGGAGACGGGCGTTCTCGTGGTCCTCGGCCAGGCGGTCCACCATTTCCTGGAGGGCCACAATGCCGGCGGCGGCGATCACCCCCACCTGGCGCATCCCGCCCCCCACCATCTTGCGCATGCGGTGGGCCCGCTCAACGAATTCGGCCGTGCCGCAGACCAAGGAGCCGACCGGTGCGGAAAGTCCCTTGGAGAGGCAGAACATGACCGAATCGGCATAGCGGGCGATCTCCCTGGCCTCCACGCCCAGGGCGATAGCGGCGTTGAAGATGCGGGCACCGTCCAGATGGACGGGGAGATAGCGCCGGCCGGCCAGCTCATAGACCTGCCGCATATAGTCCACCGAAAGCACGGTGCCGCCGCAGCGGTTGTGGGTGTTCTCCAGACAAATCAGCCCCGTGGGAGGAAAGTGAACATTCGGCCCACGGATGGCCCCCTCGATTTCCCCCAGGGGGAATTCCCCGAAGCGGGTGGTGGAAACGGTGCGGTAGATCAGGCCGCCGAAGACGGCCGCTGCGCCGACTTCGTAATGGACGATGTGACACTCATTGCCCAGAATCACTTCATCACCACGCCGGCAGTGAGCCAGGAGAGAAACCAAGTTGCCCATCGTCCCGCTGGCCACAAAGAGGGCCGCCTCCTTGCCCATCCGTTCGGCGGCCATCTCCTGGAGACGGTTCACGGTGGGATCTTCCCCCCACACATCGTCGCCAACCTCGGCCTCATACATGGCCCGTCGCATGGCCTCGGTGGGCAGCGTAACCGTATCGCTACGCAGATCGATACGACGCCCCATCGCTTTTCCTCCGTATGAAACTCTGACACGGCCATTGTACCACAAGGGCAGGGAAAGACAACCTTCTGGACCGGCCATTCGTTCATCTTCCCGTGCCCCTGGAAGGTAGCCCACACCTTGGCCGGCAGGAGCGGGCTTATCCCTACCCCGCGATGGCCCTTCTCTCCGTCCCAACCGGCACTGTTCGTGCCGGCACACCGGTTTGGACACATCCCTGTTCTCGTGTTATAATAACCCCACGTACGGATGATCATCGAAAGGACAAAGCGATGCCGGGGAATCGAAAGCGAAACCTTCTTCTTTTGCCTATACTGCTCCTCCTTTCCTGCGGAATCGGCCGGCCGGCCCTGCATATCCGGGTACAGGATGCCCTGACAGGCCGACCCCTGCCCGGCGCCGAATGCCTTCTCTTTACAGGACAAGTCGAAAGCGACACCTCCGGCCTCTGCCGTTTCACCGATTGGACTTTTCCGGGGCTCCTGCGGGTCTATGCCCCCCGTTATCTGCCTGCGGAAACCGACCTCCCACCTTTCCCCGAGAAAGGCCGGGCTGTCACCATGACGGTGGCCCTCTCGCCAGAACGGGCCATCGGGGCGGTGCTGGATGCCTATACCGGCCGGCCGGTCGTCGGCGCGGAAGTGCAGACCGCGGGACGGAACTGGCTCACCGACTTGGAAGGACGTTTCCCCATCTTCGCTCCCTCTTTCCCGCTCACCCTGACAGCCCAGGCGGCCGGCTACGAGGCCGCTCAGGAGACCTTCCTCACCACCACCTTCTCCATATCCCTGCGGCCCAATACCCTGGAAGGGACGATCCGGGACGCCTACGGCGGCCGCACCATAGCCGGTGTCCACATAACCCTGACCGGATCGCTCCTCCTGACCACCACCAGCGGACCCGACGGACGCTACCGCCTGGAAGGGGTGCCGGAGCGTTTCACCCTGCAGGTGCGGGCGGCACGTTATCGCCCGGCCGAGGTCACGCTGGAACGCACTACCCGCCAGGACATTGCCCTGTGGCCTGCCTTTCTGCGCGGCCTGGTGCGCGACGAGGCGGGCCATCCCATTCCCCAGGCCCGTGTGGTTTACGCCGGCCGATATACCCACACCGACGCCCAGGGCCGCTTCCTCCTGGAGGAAGTGCCGGCGGTGGCCATCGTCGAGGTGTTGGCTCCCGGATTTGCCAAAAAGGTCATTACCGTAACCGATACCCCCAGCATTACCGTAACGTTGACGCCCTTTGCCGTCCAGGGCATCTACGTATCCTCCTATGTCATCTCTACCTATGACGGTGACCCCAATACCGAGGACTGGTTCACTTCCCTCCTGGATTTCGTGGAGGAAACGAAACTGAACGCCATGGTGCTTGAGGTGAAGGATGCTTGGGGTACGGTGGCCTATAACACCCAGATCTCCCAGGTGCTCGAACTGGGCACGGCCGATCCGCGCTACAACGTCTCCGAAATCCTCCGGGAATGCCACCGCCGGGGCATCTACACGATCGCCTACATCGTCACCTTCGAGGACTCCCAGTTGGCCGATGCCCGTCCGGAATGGGCCGTCCAAAGCGCATCACGGGGCAAACCCTGGACAGATCGCCGTGGACTGAAGTGGATGGACCCCTACCGAACCGAGGTCTGGGAATACAACCTGGCCATCGCCCGTGAAGTGGCCGGCCTGGGCTTTGACGAAATCCAGTTCGATTACATCCGTTTTCCCACCGATGGGAACCTCTCGGACATCGTCTATGCCGAAGAGACGAGCATCGAAAAGCAGTATGCAACGATCGCCGCCTTCACCCGGCGTGCCTATGAGGAACTGGCCCCCCTGGGCGTCTTCCTCTCCGCCGACGTTTTCGGCTATGCCGCCTGGCGCAAGATGTGGGAACAGGGGCAGGACATCTCTCTCATGGCCCATTACCTGGATTACCTCTGCCCGATGTCTTATCCCTCCCATTACGCCCCCGGCGAACAGGGATGTGCTAACCCCGCTGCCTGTCCTTATATCATCGTCCTGGAGACGGTGAAGCGGGGCTATGCCCAAATGACAGAGGGACAGCGGGCCAAAGTGCGCCCCTGGTTGCAGGACTTTGACCTGGGGGAGCCTTCCTACGGACCGAAGGAGGTCCAGGAACAGATCCGGGCCGCCCACGAGGCCGGTGCAGTAGGCTGGTGTCTATGGAACGCCGGAAATGTGTACACAGACGGGGTGGATTATCGCCCGTGAGGAGGAAAGCCATGAAACGGCGTTGCCTCTGGCTGGGTCCCATCCTTCTGGCTTTGTATCTGGCCCTGACCTCTGCCCTGGGAAACCGGGCCGGAGCCGCCGGCCCGGTGCGGCTGGAACGTTGGGTGGAAACGACGGTGGCCGATTTCGGTCGAGGAAGCCTGGGGGGAACGGTAGCACTGGCCATTGGCGACGGGGAGCTACGCCTGGCCGAGGGGCAAAAACAGGGCACCTACACCTCGGCCGAACAGGAGATGCCTTTTCCCTGTCAGGCGGTCGCCTTCCTCTACTTGGGACGTGTCCCGGCCGGTTCCGCCATCGCCTTCGAGTTACGCGGCCAGAATGCTTCCGGGCAATGGTCTCCCTGGACCAACGTGCCTCCGGCCGGTCCCTGGATGGACCCCCAGGGACGATCGGCCGCGGAGGCCCTTCTGGTCTTTCCCCGGGGGCAGGAACGGCTCCAATATCGGGCCACCTTCCAGCGGGGGAAAGACACCCCGACCCTGGAACAGGTCATGGTGGTTTGCCTGGCAGCAGAAGGCTCCACGGTAACGGCTCTCCCCCCATGGAAGGAACCGGACGGCCAACCCAGGCCGCTCCCCCTGGAAAAATGGGGAGGCGAGGTGATCCCCGAAACAACAACCGGAACGGCGATCCCGACCCGTATCGAGGTTCGTCCGGCAACCCTGCTCGTCTCCGGAACGGTCGAGGCCGTTCCTACACTGCGGATGGTCCAGCACTTTCAGCGGGAGGTGCTCGGCCGTGACGACTTGGTCTATACCTTCCTGGTGGATGCCGACGGTGGGGTTTACCAGGGCCGTCGGGCAACCACCGGCGACATGCTCTATATCGGCCTCCTGGGTGTACATCCCCACGAGCCGGTCTCGCCCACGGTCGAAGATGCCTTGGTCGCACTCCTGGCCTGGTGGCAGGAGGAGCAGCCGGCCGGACAGCACAACTTTGCCCTGGCCGTCCCCTACGATCCGCCCATGGCCGAGCGCCTGGAAGCCCGCCTGGCATCTTCGAACCTGCGCCGGAACGAATGGTTTCTGCCTCGGGGGATGACCTCTCCCGCCGTGGATGAGTGGATTCTGTTGACCAACCCGGGCTCTCGCCGCATCCAGGCCACGACGGAAATCTTCCTGGACGGTGGCCGGACGGCCAGACGGACCATCCGACTTCCGGCAGAGTCCCGAGGGGACTTCCTGGCCGACCTGCTGGTCGCCCAGGGCGAATTTTGGGCCTGGTTGCGGGCTGACGGCGACCTCCTGGTGGAACGGGCCCTCTACTACGGCCACGATGGGGACGACAGCAGCGGGTTTGAAAGCCTTTCGCGGCTATGGTATTTGCCTGGCGGGAGCCAGGAGGGGGACTCGAACACCATCCTGACCCTCCTTAACCCAGGCGATGCCGCAACGACGGCCACGGTGCGTATTTTCGCCCCTGCCGGACCGGTCGGCGAGCGGGTCTACTCCCTTCTGCCTCGCTCCCGACAGGTGGTGCCCGTCGGCCAGATTTACACCGGTACAACCCCGCTGGGCTGTCAGGTCAGCGCTACCTCGCCCATCGCCGTCGAGCAAGAGGTTCGCTTCTCGGCCGGGGAAGGAGGCTACGGGATGCCGGGCATCCCTTACCTTTCCCGCCGTTGGTCTTTTGCCGCCGTGGAGACGGAAAGCCCCTATGTGACGGTGTTCTCCATCCTGAATCCGCACACCGAAACGGTGCCGCTGACCCTGACCCTGATGAGCGAGGACGGAACGATGTTGCAGCGGTCCTATCAGGTACGGCCAGGGGACCAGTTGCTCAACCTGAACTCGATCCTACCGGAACTGGCCCTGGCAGCAGAGGTGGAGACCGGCCGGCCTCTGGCCATCGCCCGGGTGACCTTTTTCAACGAGATGCGTTCGGCCCATGCCACGCTGGGAGCCCCCCGGCCGGCCCGCACCTGGTACCTGCCCGAGGGCTCCACGGCAGCACCGTTCGAGACCTTTGTCGTGGTGGCAAATCCGAATTCCACCCCCACCGGCCTGGAACTCACCTTCTTAGGCAGGCAGGGAGTCCTGGGCCGCCTGCATCTGACCGCCCCGGCCCATGGTCGTCTGACCGTGCCGCTCAATGAGGTATTGCCGGGCGTGGATGCCTTTTCCACCCGGCTGGTCTCTGATTGGCCGGTCGTGGTGGAACGCAATATGTATCTGCATGGAAAAGAAGGTGGACACAGCTGCCTGGGGATCGCCCGCTGAGTCTATTCTCCGACACGCCATCCCTACGGTGCCTCCTTTCCCGGAGGAGACTTCGAGCATGAACGGTGTCCTGTTCTACGGTTTGTTTCTGTTAGGGCTGATCCTCTTCTTGGGAGCCCTCTTTTACAATCGGAGGAAGGGGAAATAGGCAGCCTGTTCTCCCCATCTCCTTTCCCGGCTCTTTCGAGGAAAACGTGAGGCCGAACAGATTTCTCCAATCTTTTCCGCCGGCCTTTCCTGGCCTCCGTGCCTATATCGGCAAGTTGCGCCGTTTCCGGGGCAACGCCCGGCTCTACCTCCTGAGCATAACCCTTTCCGGCATCGGTTTCGGTATCTTTCGTCTGCTCTTCAATTTCTTCGTCTTGAGTTTCCGGCCGGTGGACCCGCGTTACGATGAAAACCTGCTCGGACAATTGGTGATGGCGAGCAGCTTGGCTGCCATGGCCGGAGCCCTACCATCCGGGTATTTGGCCGACCGGCTGGGACGAAAGGCTTCCCTCCTCCTTTCCGGCATCCTGGTCTTGGCCACCGTGGTGAGTATGGTGCTCTGGCCCGTCCCGATCAACTTCTACCTGATGCACATTCTCCAGGGCCTGGCCCAGAGCCTGGGGGCCGTGACGGCCGGCCCCTTCCTTATGGAAAATAGCGGAAGGGAGGAGCGCACCTACCTTTTTTCTTTCCAGGCCGGGCTGCAAACCCTGTCCGGTTCGCTGGGCAACTGGTTCGGCGGAAACCTACCGACCTGGCTGGGGCAGGCTCTTGGGGTTTCCCCCACCAGTACGCCGGCCTACACGGCTTCCCTGCTCCTCGTCGGGGGGGTGTCCTCCCTAGGCCTCCTGCCCCTGGTTTTCCTGCGTCACGGACCGGCCGCCGACCCCTCGGCTCGGAAAATGCTCTCGCCCTTCCAGTATGCCCGACAGAAGCCGGTCCTCCTGGGCAAACTCATCGGCCCGCAGTGGGTCATTAGCCTGGGTGCCGGATTGCTCATCCCCTTTATGAACGTCTTCTACCGCCGCAACTACGGTCAACCCGACTCCGCGATCGGCACCCTCTTCGCCCTGGGATCGTTGGCCATGGGCATCGGCCTGTTCCTGGCTCCCCTCCTGGCCGACCGCTGGCCCAAGATGCGGGTGGTGGTGGCTACCCAGGCTCTCTCCATCCCCTTCCTCGTCCTCCTTGGCTTCGCTCCCTCTTTCTACCTGAGCGCGTTTGCTTACCTCATCCGCGTGGCCCTGATGAATATGAGCAACCCGATCTATATGACCTTTGTGATGGAACAGGTGGAGCCGGAAGCCCGTGCTACCGTGAGCAGCCTGGCCAGCATCGGCTGGAGTTTCGGCTGGGCCCTCAGTCCCTGGGTAAGCGGCTGGCTGCAGACGAACTATGGCTTCGCCCCGGTCTTTGCCGGCACCATCTTTTCCTATGTGCTGGCCATTGCTATGATGGGGCACTTTTTCTGGCGCAGGATGCGCTGAGCGTTCCCGTATCCCTCGGAGAAATGTTCAACGGTGCACGATCAACGGGTGTTTGCATGGGTAGACGGGGCGTGCTAGAATAGGCCGGCATTGGGAGGTCTGGGTATGGCCGATTGTTCGGTAACCTTTGAACCCTCGGGCCGGCGTACAACCTGCTTTCCCGGACAATCCCTGATGGAAGCGGCTCGACAGGCCGGCCTCTTCTTCGCTTCCGTCTGCGGCGGTCAGGGGACCTGCGGGAAATGCCGGGTCCGGGTCCAGGGGGAGATCCATCCTCCCACCGCACAGGAGCAAACCCTTCTGAGCGCAGAGGAGCAACGGGTCGGTTACCGGCTGGCCTGCCAGGCCCGGCTCCGGGGGCCGGCCGTGGTCTTTTTCCCCTTCGCCGAGCAGGTGGCCTATAAGGCAGCGCTTCTGGGGTCGCCTCCTCCCCTGGAGCCCAACGTGCGCAAGGTCCACCTTCGGCTTCCCCCGCCATCGCTTTCGGACCAACGGCCCGACCTGGAGCGACTGCGGGAGGCGCTGGCCCTTCCCTCCATGGAAGTTGGACTGGAGGCCCTGCGCGACCTCTCTCCCACCATACGCCGGGCGAACTGGGGTGTAACCGCCGTCCTGATCGGCAGTCGGCTGGCGACCGTCGAAGCGGGGGATACCCGTGACCGGGCGCTGGGTGTGGCGTTCGACCTGGGCACGACCACGGTGGCCGCTTATCTCCTGGACCTGAACACGGGGGAGCAGCGGGCGGCCTCCGTCGCCCTCAACCGTCAAAGCATCTACGGCGAAGACATCCTCTCTCGTCTCGACCACGCCCACGCCGGCAAGGCGGAGGCGCTGCGCCAGGCCTGTCTGGAAACGCTCAACGGCCTCATCGCCCAGGTCTGCCGGGAGATCGGTCTTTCCCCGAAGCATATTTACGAGGCCACCCTGGTGGGCAACACCTGCATGCTCCATCTCTTCCTGGGTCTGGACCCTCATGCCATCGGTGTGTCTCCCTATATCCCCGCCTTTACCGACTCTCTCGACCTCCCGGCGTGGGAGGTCGGACTGGAGATCTCCTCCGGGGGCAACGTCCACATCCTTCCGGCCGTATCCGGATACGTTGGGGCCGATGCCATCGCCGATGCCCTGGCCGCTTCTCTGGGGGAGGACGACCGGGTGCGGGTGCTGGTGGATCTGGGGACGAACGCCGAGGTCATCCTGAGCCGCCGGGGAGAACTCTTGGCCTGTGCTGCGGCGGCCGGCCCGGCCTTTGAGGGAGCACGGATCTCCTGTGGTATGCGCGCCGCCCCGGGAGCCATCGACCGGGTGATGGTGGCCAAAGGGCGGGTACAGGTACACGTCCTGGGGGATCGACCGGCGCTGGGGGTGGCCGGTTCAGGCCTGGTTTCGGCGGCAGCCGCCCTGCGGAGGGCGGGCTTTCTTTCCTCGCGGGGGCGTTTCCTCCCGCACCGGGCTCCGTCGGGCTTTTTCGTCCAGGGCTGGCGAGGGCCGGAACTGTTGCTCGTGCCGGAAGAGGTCTCGGGCACCGGAGGATGCCTGACCCTTACCCAGCAGGATATTGCCGAACTCCTCCTGGCCAAGGCGGCCGTCGCTGCCGGACTGCACATCCTCCTGCAGGAGGCCGGCCTGAGGGAGGACGATCTGGAGGAAGTGCTCCTGGCCGGCTCCTTCGGCAACGATGTGGACCGGGAAGAAGCCATGGAGATCGGGCTGATCCCCCGGCTGCCCCTGGAGCGCGTCATCAGCCTGGGCAACGCCGCCGGAGCCGGGGCTGTGCAGGCCCTCCTCTCGCTCTCGATGCGCCGGCGGGCCCAGGAACTTGCCCACCGGATACGCTACATCGAACTTTCCGCCCACCCTGGGTTCCAAGAAGCCTTCATCCGGGCCATGGCGTTTCCGGGAACAGGATAAAGGAGGTTCCAGTGGAACAGGTGCTCGTTACCACCCTTTCTTCGGCCGGGAAGACGGTGCAGATCGCCCGCGACCGGCCCACGGTGCTCATCGGCGAACGGATCAACCCCACGGGAAAGAAGCGCCTGGCCGAGGCGTTGCGGGTCGGGGATATGATGCTCGTGGCCCGGGAGGTACGTGCCCAGGTAGAAGCCGGGGCCGACATCGTGGACATCAACGTCGGTGCGGCTGGCGTGGACGAGGTGCGCATCCTGCCACGGGCCGTGCAAACGGCCCTGGAAACGGCCGACGTACCCCTTTCTCTCGACACCACCAACCCGGCGGCCCTGAAGGCTGCTCTGGAACTTTACCCGGGCAAGGCCCTGGTCAACTCGGTCAACGGCGAGGAGGCCTCGTTGGAGCGGGTCCTGCCGCTGGTACGGGAGCACGGGGCCGCCGTGATCGGACTGACGATGGACGGCGAAGGTATCCCTGCCGACGCGGTCAAACGGCTGCAGATCGCCGAGCGCATCGTCGAACGGGCCGAACGACAGGGCATCCCGCGACAGGATGTCCTCATTGACTGCCTGGCCCTGACGGTGGGAGCCGATCCGCAGGCCGCCCAGGTGACGCTGGAAGCCATCCGCCTGGTGGCCCAGGAACTGGGGGTCAACCAGACCCTGGGTGTGAGCAACGTCTCCTTTGGCCTGCCGGACCGGGAGACGCTCAATGTCGCCTTTCTGGCCCTGGCCATCGCAAGCGGGGTCAATTGCCCTATCGTGGATGTGGCCAAAGTTCGAACGATGGTGCTGGCCGTGGACCTGCTCCTGGGGCGGGACCGCTACGCCAGGCGGTACATCGCGCATTGGCGGCAACGGACGCGTTGACTGCCGACAGGCGGGTTCGTTCCTCGAAGGCATATCCCTTGAATTCCCTGCGCGCTCTTTGCGGCTGGAATCACGGCCGTTGCAGGGGCGACGGGTATAAGATTTGACCCGGCCGAGCCGGGGTGATAAAATGGCCTCCGGCCACGGCTACTTCGCCAGAAAGTTGATAACGAGGAGGACGGTATGGGCAACGTTCGCGTCGCCATCATCGGCGTCGGTAACTGTGCATCATCCTTCGTCCAGGGGGTGTATTTTTACCGGAACGCCTCTCCGGAAGAGTTCGTTCCCGGGCTGATGCACGTTGTCCTAGGCGGCTACCACGTCGGCGATATCGAGTTTTCGGCCGCCTTTGACATTGACGCCAACAAGGTGGGCCGGGACCTGGCGGATGCCATTTTTACTGCGCCGAACAACACCCTCCGCTTCGCCGTTGTTCCCCGCCTGGGTGTTCCCGTACACCGGGGAATGACCCACGACGGGCTGGGCAAGTACCTTTCCCAGGTGATTTGCAAAGCCCCCGGCTCCACGGATGACATCGTCCGCATCCTCCGGGAAACCGGCACCCATGTCGTGGTCAATTTCCTGCCGGTCGGCTCGGAGATGGCTACCAAATGGTACGTGGAGCAAGTGCTGGAGGCCGGTTGTGGTTTTGTCAACTGCATCCCGGTCTTTATCGCCTCCCAGCCTTACTGGCAGCGCCGCTTCGAGGAACGGGGTCTTCCGGTGATCGGCGATGACATCAAGTCGCAGGTCGGGGCGACCATCCTGCACCGGGCCCTCACCCACCTTTTCCGCCAACGGGGTGTCCGCCTGGAGCGCACCTACCAGCTGAATTTTGGTGGAAACACCGATTTCCTGAACATGCTGGAACGAGAACGGCTGGAATCGAAAAAGATCTCCAAAACCGGGGCGGTCACCGCCGAATTGGATTACCGCCTGCCGGAAGGCGACATCCACATCGGCCCCAGCGACTATGTGCCGTGGCTTCTGGACCGCAAATTCTGCTACATCCGTATGGAGGGCACAGCCTTTGGTGGCTCGCCCATTACCCTGGAGTGCAAACTGGAGGTCTGGGATAGCCCCAACTCGGCCGGCGTGGTCATTGATGCAGTGCGTTGCTGCAAATTGGCCCTGGACCGCGGCCTCCAGGGGGCCATCGAAGCACCCTCGGCCTATTTGATGAAGACACCGCCGCGGCAGATTCCGGACGAGGAAGCCTACCGCCTGACGGAGGCCTTTATTGCCGGTTGAACCTCCTGCGTTCTGTTGAGGAGGAAATGATGGAAGTCATCCCCCGATTGGAACTGACCGTCTTGCGTCCGGACAGCATCGAGGAGGAGATGCGCCGGCTGGCGATGGCGGCCAAAGACTTTCGCCTGGTCGCCCTGACGGTGACGCCCGTTTGGGCCCGTTTTGCCAGCCTGGCCCTGGCCCAATCGTCGGTGCGGATGGGGGTTGGGGTGGGCTATCCGCTGGGAACGCACACCCCCTCGGTCAAAGGGCTGGAAGCACGGTTGGCTCTGGAGGAAAAGGCCGCCGAGATTACGCTGGTGCCCAACTTCTCCGCCTATAAGAGCGGAAACCGTGAGACCTTTCGGCAGGATATCGCCTATGTGCTCAAGCAGTGCCGGCAGGTAAACCCCGAAGCCCAGGTCAAAGTGCTTATCTATGTGGACCTGCTGAGCCTGGCCGAGCAGCGGGAGGTCGTGCACCTCGTGCGAGAGAGCGGCGGTGGGTTTTTACTCGTCAGCACCTTCTCCCCCCAGCCGATCACGCCGAGCATGTTCCGCCGGCTGGCCGAGTTTGCCGGAGCGGAAGGGCGGGGCGCAACGCCGCTCCTTCTGGGGGCCATGGGGGAAATCCGGACTTGGGAGGAGGCACGGGCGCTTCTGACACTGGGGGCGGACCGGCTGGCCACACCTTGGGCACTGGAGATCGCCCAGGAAACCAGCGCCTTCTGATCGTGGGTGGGGAGAACTTTCCCCCTTCTCCGGAGATCGGTATGCGCCCATCGTGGGACGAGTACTTTATGCGCATCACCCAGGAGGTTGCTCAGCGGAGCACCTGCCTGCGCCGGAAGGTCGGAGCCATCCTGGTGAAAGACAAACACATCCTGGCCACCGGCTACAACGGCGCCCCGACCGGGCTGCCCCACTGCGAGGAGGTGGGATGCCTGCGGGAACAGATGGGCATCCCTTCCGGGGAACGGGCCGAACTCTGCCGGGGGTTGCACGCCGAACAGAACGCCATCATCCAGGCTGCCGTCCATGGGGTGCAGATTCCCGGTTCTACCCTCTACAGCACCACCCAGCCCTGCATCCTCTGCGCCAAGATGCTTATCAATGCCGGTGTGGTGCGCATCGTCTATCAGGGGCCATATCCCGACGAACTGGCCCGTCAGATGATGGAGGAGGCCGGATTGGAAACCGTCCGCTGGGAGCAAGGTACAGGAGAAGCGCCATGAACGCTCAGGTCGTTCTGATCACCGGAGCCTCGTCGGGCATCGGACAGGCCTGTGCCCGACATCTGGTACGGCAGGGCTATTGCGTTTTTGGGGCCAGCCGCCGCCCGGGAGCCTCCGCCGCGGACTTTTCCATGATTCCGATGGATGTGACCGACGACGAGTCCGTCCGCCGCGGAGTAGGGGAAGTGATGAAACAGGCCGGCCGGCTGGACGTGCTGGTGAACAATGCCGGCTTCGGCATCGCCGGTGCCGTCGAGGATACCTCGCCGGAGGAGGCCCTTGCCCAACTGGAGACCAATTTCTTCGGCGTCCTTCGGCTCTGCCGGTCTGTGCTGCCGATTATGCGTGCCCAGGGTTCGGGGACGATTGTCAACATTGGCTCCCTGGCTGGCCTGATCGCCCTCCCCTTCCAGGGCCTCTACAGCGCCTCCAAGTTCGCTCTGGAAGGACTGAGCGAAGCCCTGCGGATGGAGGTCCAGCCTTTTGGCATCCGCGTGGTACTCATCGAACCGGGCGATGTCCGAACGAACTTTACCTTCAGCCGTCGTCGGACGCAAGACTCCGTCGGCTCGCCTTATGCCGAAAGGATGGAGCGGGCTCTGGCCGTGGCCGAACACGACGAGCAACACGGCGTCCCGCCGGAAGTTGTGGCCCGTACCCTTGGGCGTATCCTGCGCCTTCGCCATCCCCGTTTGCGCTATCGTGCAGGAAGTCCCTTCCAGAAGTTTGCCGCCTCGGCCAAAAGGTTTCTGCCGGAGATACTCTTCGAGTGGGCAGTCAAGAAGTATTACCGTATCGCCTGAGGGCCGATCCGAGCAAAGGTATCGCCTTTGTCTACCCGTGCGTAAGGGTACACGGGGTCCCCTGTCCTCGGTTTTGCCGCGAACCTGCCACGGTTAAGGTATTTTGGGGTAGACGCAGGCATTGCCTTCGCCTATCCGGTGGCACTTGTCGGAATGCTTACCCGAAGACCCCTACACACAGTTCCCGGATGATATCCCGGGCGATCTGGATCCCCAGTACCAGGTTCTCGCAGGAGATACGTTCGTCAACGCCGTGGTTCCGGCTGACGTCCTCCCGCTCCAGGACGATCGGTCCGAGGCCATAGGTGGGGTAGCCGCGCTGGCGGAAATAGCGCCCATCGGTTGCACCGGTCATAAGCAGAGGGAAAACGATGCTTCCGGGTATGTGGCGCTCGATGGCCCGCACCGCGGCCCTGTAGAAGGCGCTATCCAAAGGGGACACGCCGGAGGGAGGAGAACTCTCCATGACCTCAACCCGAATCCGCTCATCGGCGATGCGCTCGTGGAGCCAGTGGTGAAACTCGGCGGCATCGGTATCCGGCATCAGCCGGCAGTCGATCTCTGCCTCGGCCCGTTCCGGGATAACGTTGACCTTGTAGCCGGCCCTGAGCACCGTAAGGCTAATGGTATCGCGCAACATGGCGTTGAGCCACTTATCGGTCGAAAGACGCCGGCCGGCCAGCCGCAGGAAGAGAGGATGGGCAAGGAGACGGAGCATGGAACGGGGAAACTTCTGTCCCCGCCCCCAGACACGGAACATCTCCGCCGTGACCCCGTTCAGACGCATCGGGCGAGGGGAGGAAAGGATACGCTCCAAAGCCCGCAAAAGTATGATGCAGGCATTGTTCGCATGCGGCATGGAACCGTGCCCGGGCGTTCCCGTGGCGATAAGCCGCAGATGTTGAATCTGACGTTCCACAACGGCAATGCCGAAGAAAGCGGCCTTCCCGAAAACCCCCCGGATGCCCCCTCCACCTTCATCCCACACCCAGGCCGGGTCCAGTTCGGCCAGATGCCGTTCCACCAGCCACCGCATGCCGTTTTTCCCCCCCGTCTCCTCATCAGGGACGGCCAGGAAAATCACCGGACGACGGAAGGAGACGCCCTCCTTCAGCAATTCCTGAAGCGCCAGCATAAAGATAATGCCCAGGCTCTTGGTATCCAGCGTGCCCCGCCCCCAGACGAAGCCGTCGGACACCACGCCCTCGAAGGGGGGATAGGTCCACCGGCACGGGTCGGCGGCGACCACATCGATGTGATGGTTGAGGAGAAGGGGCTTGAGCGGCTCGCTGCCGGGGATGCGGGCAATGAGCAGTCCCCGGCCGGATGCCGGCTCATACAGGGCCACATCCTGGCTGATTCCACGCCGTACAATTTCGTCACGTAACCAGAGAGCGGCCGGCAGTTCATTCCCCGGTGGATTGGTGGTGTCGAACCGGACGTACCGGCTCAATGTGGCCACTGCGTCCTGGCGAAGAGCATCCCAGTCGAGGGTATAAGGCATGGCTTCCTCGCTTTCTACCGGCTCAATCGCTGGCCATAATGAACAGGGGCTGCAACTGGAAACTGGTGTACTGAGGGCGCAGACGCTCGGTGTTGTAGTGGCGCTCTACATCCACCACCTTCTTGGAACGGATGACCACCTCGATGGGCACGTTGTCGTAGCGCCCGTTTTTCAGGACGACCAACCGGCCGTGGATGCCCTTCAAGATAAGGTCCAGGGCCAGGTTGCCATAGGCCATCGGGACAATGGAGTCGATGGCGTCTGGGTCACCTCCTCGCACCATATAGCCCAACCGCTGGGTAACGCACTCGACCGTTTGGCCGTTATTGTATCTGGGCGAGAGTTCCTTGAGTTTCGCCGCCACCAGGTCGCCGATGCCCCCCAACTTGGCGTGCCCGTAGGCATCGCGGGTCATGTCCTGGAAGACCATCTCTCCCCCCTCGAACATCGCCCCCTCCGAAACCAGCACCACGGCGTAGCGACTGGGGTTGCGACGGCGATCCTCGGAGAGGAGTTCCGTCAGCCGCTCGATGTTGAACTTGTACTCGGGAATGACGCAGCGGTTGGCCGCACCGGCCATCGTGGGGAGCATCGCCGTGAAACCGGCATAGCGGCCGAACACCTCCATCACCAGGAAGCGCTCGTGAGAACCGGCGATGGTGCGCAAGATGTTGCTCAGCTGGATAGTACGGGTCACACAGGTACTGAAACCGATGCAATAGTCCGTCCCCGGAACGTCGTTGTCCATTGTCTTGGGGATGGCCACGATCTTGACTCCCTCCTGATAAAGCCGTACCGCATAACTGAGGGTATCGTCGCCGCCGATGGGGACGAGGTAGTCGATGCCCAGGAAATCGAGGTTTTTGAGTACTTCCGGCGTCAGGTCGTTCTTCTCCGCAGTATAGACATCCTGCAGATGTTCCGGGACTGCTTTCCTGGGAACCTGGGCCGGATTGGTACGCGAGGTATGGAGAAAAGTGCCGCCGGTACGTCCCACCTTGTTGACGATCTCTTCGGTGAGAATCTGATAGTTTTCGCTGTTATCGGCATTTTCATCCCGAACGATTCCGATCGCGCCGGCCCATCCCCGCCGGATGCCGATCACCCGGAAGCCTTCACGGATGGCCCGGATGGTGATGGCCCGGATGGCCGGGTTCAGTCCGGGAACATCGCCTCCGCCGGTCAGAATACCGATGGTTCCTCGGATTTTATGGATGTTGACCATACCCACACCTCCTCCGCACTAGACCACTTTTCCGGCAGATCCGCGAAAATCCGGAGGCCATGTACGCTTTTTATCCTACCACAATCCGGGGAAAAGTCAAAAGTCCCCCTTCCCCTATATGGTGGAGAACCTCCTTTCGATACTCTTCACTACTCCGGCCCCCGGCCGGCCGTTTCCGCATGGCTTCCAAACCCCAAGGAACAGGCGACGCTCCGCACGGGCTAAGCTCGGCGGCTTGCGGCAGGTTCTCGCTCAGACCTCCTGCCGCCGCAGGAGGGTCCAACTTCCCAGCAGGGCCAGGACGATGATGCCCAGGGTGACCCCCAGGGCACTCCAGGCCGGATCGGTCGCCTTGGCCGGCCCAAGGACCAGCCGGATTCCCCAGGAGGACAATTCGCCCGGCAGATGGCGGCCCGCTTGGGGGATGAGGGCGGACGGGAGCAGCAGGGCGGCGAACAGGGTGGCGGCGATCCCCGCCGCCGCAGCCTGGGAACGGGAAAGGGTGCTCGCCAGCAGGGTCAGCGCCACATAGACCAGCAGTTCGAGCAGCAAAAAAACGTTGAGCAGGGCAAAGCGGCCGGCGTCGAGGGCTTCGGGAAAAAGCCAACGGGTGTAACCATAGCCGCCGATCGCTGCCAGGAAGAGACCGAGGAAAAAGGTTGCCCCGATGGCGATCCATTTGGCCAGGAGAAAACCGGCCCGGGAGACCGGTTTGCAGAAGAGCATGGCCGCCGTGCCCCGCTCCTTTTCCAGGGCAACTGCCCCCATTGGCACTAGCAGGGCCAGGAGAAGGCCAAACTGGAAGACGTTCTTCACGTACTGGCCCACGGCGTCGGCGACGGTGGGTGGGGGGATCAACAGGACCACCTCCGGCGGTGTTCCCGGAATGCTCTTGAGAAATTCGGCGGTGTAGCGGGCCAGCAGCGGACTGCTCCAGCCGAAAAAAGCCAGCACCGCAACCACGATCAACAGGCGGTAGGTCCGCCACTGTTCCCGAAACTCCTTGCGCAAAAGCGGGCCCATCATTCCCTCACCAGTTGCAAAAAGACGTCCTCCAGGGTGGGCTGCGACCACTCGTAGCGCTGCACCACCAGGCCGGAGGACGCTACCAGCGCCGGCAGTTCGGCCCGCGCCCGCTCGGGGTCGCCCACCGCCAGGTGGACCACCCGGCCGGCCATCTGCACCCCGGACACCCGCCGATCTCCCTCCAGCGCACGGGCCCAGCGCTCTACCGCCTCCTTGGGGGCATCGAACTCTACCTCCAGAACAGGACGGGCGTAACGGGAAAGCAACTCCTCACGGCCGGCTGCCACCACCAGCCGGCCGCGCTCGATGACGGCCACCGCGTCACAGATGCGCTCCACGTCGGCCAGGATATGGCTGGACATGAAAACGGTGGTCTGACCCCGCAGGCTGCCGATGCACTCCAGAAGATCGTGCCGGCCGGCCGGATCCAGCGCGCTCACCGGCTCGTCCAGCAGAAGCACCTCGGGCCGATGGAGAAGGGCCTGGGCCAATCCCAGGCGCTGGCGCATCCCGCGGGAAAACCCGCCGATGCGCCGGTCGGCCACTTCTTCCAGGCCCACGATGCGCAGCAGTTCGTCGGCCCGGGCGCGGCCCTCCGCCGGCCGCATCCCGAAGAGCGGGGCGACCAGGTCGGCCAGGAACTCCCGTGGGGTCATCCAGCCGTAAAAGGCCGGCACCTCCGGGAGGTAGCCGACCTTGCGGCGGATATCCCCTTTCCCCACCTCTACGCCGGCCACCCAGCACCGGCCGGCGGAGGGCCGCGCCAAAGTGGCCAGAATGCGCAGGGTGGTCGT
>FWPU01006699.1_pt1 | contig 22539 bp, 17 predicted proteins | sample 2228361 | NCBI WGS metagenome assembly FWPU01 (sample SAMEA103939777, study PRJEB20133) | metagenome
TCAGTGGTTAACTCAAGCTTTTTGCTTCTATCAAAGTTTGTGCTTGGTTAACAGTGAAGTGCTCCGAAATCCCCCACTGCGCCAAGCGGCAAAACGTTGTGGGTAATGGTAGAACCGACAGAAACTTAAGATGAAAATTGATTTTAAAATAGCGAGCGAAAAAGATGTTCCTGAAATCTTGGAAATGATGGAACAGTTTAATTCTATTGACAATTATTCATTTGACAGAGGAAAAACTAAAGAGAATCTTTTGCTGTTTCTCGCCAACCAAAACTTAGGTCGAGCATGGGTGATTAATTCTAACAACTTGATAATTGGTTATATTGTTCTTGCCTTCGGATTTAGTTTTGAATACGGTGGACGAGATGCTTTTATAGATGAATTATTCTTAAAGACAGAGTTTAGACAAAAGGGCGTTGGAAAATTAGCAATGGATTTTATTCTAGATGAAGCTCCAAGACTTGGAGTAAAAGCAGTTCATCTTGAAGTTGAACAACACAACGAAGGAGGAGCGAAACTTTATAAACAAAAGGGGTTTGAAGATAAGGGAAGAGTTTTATTATCAAAGAAGATCATTAACAACAAATAAAAATATACCACTACCCACAACATTATATAAGCGTAATGCGGGCTGAACGTTTAAAGCTGAGCTTTTATGATCCTAAAAAACTTTGGGGTAGGCAGACAAAAATATTTAATAAAAACTATGCGCATTATTGAGATTAGAAAAGTAACAACTAAAGACCTTGACCAATTACAGAAAATCGCCAGACAGACATTTTATGAAACATTTGCATCAAACAACACCGAAGAGAATATGAACAAATATCTTGAAGAAGCTTTTTCAGTGACTAAACTGACATCGGAACTCAGCGACAATAACGCAGAATTCTATTTTGCTATTCTTGACAATAACGTAATCGGTTATTTGAAAATAAATTTCGGGCATTCACAGACAGAACTACAAGACGAAAAAGCAGTTGAAATTGAAAGAATTTATGTGCTGAAAGACTATCACGGAAAAAAAATTGGACAACTACTTTTAGACAAGGCACTTAATATCGCAAGACAGAAAAACGCTGACTACATTTGGCTTGGCGTTTGGGAAAAAAATCCGAGTGCAATAAACTTTTACAAGAAGAACGGCTTTTTAGAGTTTGACAAACATATTTTCAAATTAGGCAATGACGAGCAGGCAGACATAATGATGAAGCTTAGACTGACCAACAAATGACAAGAACACCAGCCGGTAACAGGGGTTTTGCGTAATGGCGGATGCAGTGCTTCGTATGATAGTTATGTGGTAGGTTCAAGTGCAGTTCTTCGATTGAACTTTTGTGCTAAAAATCCGCCACTACGCCATACCGCAAACCTTTATCCGTAAGTTCATAAAAATAACTCCATTGAAAAATATTGTTCCTGGAGAAAATACTTTTATCTTTGCAGAAAAGTTTTATAAGCGCTCAATTATAAATGTAAAGTTGTCCCCGCAGCTATCGGAATTCTCTGCTGGCCGGAAGTAAAACTTATTCTGCACATTTCTAAGTGAGCTTCTCAATTTACCGGAGAATCAGGTATTAAAAACACAACAAATGATTTAAAGACAACTAACAGGAGGCAAAATGAAAGTAAAATCAATTTTCGTAAATCTCCCGGTTAAGGACATTAAAAGAACAAGGGATTTCTGGACGAAACTTGGCTTTTCATTCAACGAACAGTTTTCTGATGACAAAGCATTGTGTTTAATACTTAATGATGGTTTGATATATTCAATGCTTATCAGTCACGAAATGTTCAGTACTTTTACAAACAGACCAATCACAGATGGAAGAACAACACAGGTTTTGACTGCAATTGAAGTTGACAGCAGAGAGCGGGTTGACAACATTGTAAAACTTGCACTGGAAAACGGTGCAACTCGTTACAGAGAAAGTGCAGATCACGGCTGGATGTACTACGATTGCTTTGCAGACCTTGACGGACATCAATGGGAAATAATGTTTACAGACCCAACTCAAATACCAAAATAAAAAATATGTCGCAGAAAAAAATAACAATTAAGGCAACCGTTTTAGCTGACAAACTAAAAGTTTGGGACTATTACACAAAACCCGAACACATAATAAAATGGAATTTTGCTGACCCAAGCTGGCATTGCCCGACAGCAACTAATGATATGAAAATTGGTGGACGATATGTTGCAAGAATGGAAGCCAAAGACGGAAGTTTCGGCTTTGACTTCGATGCTACCTATGTAGAAATCAATGAAGGGCAAAGTTTCACTTATGAATTTGGTGGAAGATTTGCAACAGTAGAGTTCAAAGAAACAAATGGACAAACAGAAGTAACCATAACATTTGACCCGGAAACAGAACACCCAATTGAAATGCAAAGAAGAGGATGGCAATCAATTTTAGACAACTTTAAATCATACACAGAAACACACTAACAGAATAGAAAAGTAAAGATGCTAACAGCCGGTTATTGAATGTAGGATTGCTATTTCAGGTCGGAGCTACGAAATCTACCAATTTCTGGCGGCTGTGAATAGAACCCGACGGTAATTATCAATTACAGATTGAAGTATGATGATGAAAAGGCAAGCACAGTTAACCATTTAGGATTAGCTGTCTTATTATTTAGTTACGATGAAATTTTTAAAGAACCGGATAAAGTCTATTTGAAATAAAAAATTATCCTATCGCCAGATAATGAAAGAAAACCCGGTTAAGAAAATCTCAATGAAATATTGATTTTTATTATTTTGCTTTATCATTCATAAACCTTAGTGAGTAAAATGAAATTCCTCTTAATTAATATCTTGCTTTGGACCTCTGTTCAAATAACAAATGCACAAACATTAAACCCTGATTATGATTCTACTCTTGCAAAAAAACTTGGTGCAGATGATTATGGAATGAAAAACTATGTGCTTGTGATTCTTAAAACAGGAAGTAATAATACAACTGATAAAGCTTTTATTGATAGTTGTTTTCAGGGGCATATGAACAATATTGTGCGGCTTGTTGATGAAGGTAAACTTATCGTTGCTGGTCCTCTTGGTAAAAATGAAAAAAATTATCGGGGTATTTTTATTTTTAATGTTTCATCAATTGAAGAAGCAGAAATGCTTGTTCAAACTGATCCGGCAGTTAATTCCAAACTGCTTGAAGCTGATTTATACAAATGGTATGGTTCAGCTGCACTGCCTTTGTACCTCGATTCGGCACTGAAGGTTGGTAAATATAAAATAAACTAAAATGTTAGTTTGAGAGCAGGAAAGAATTTTAACCCACATCACCGGAGTTATCTCGTTAGTAAAACCTTTTTAGATATTGCTAAAGCAGCTTACGACTTCTTTATTGCAAAGAGTAAATAAAAAGTTTTGATTTGAGAAGCTTTGATAAAAATTGACTGATTAATTTCCCTTTCCTGTAGTAAGCAAGCGCTAAGTCGTAAAATTAATAAGCAGATTATGTCACTATAAGCTTATAAACAATTACTTTAAATTTGATATATAAATAAGCGAGGATAGTCATTATGAAAAAACTTCAATTCAAAAAAGAGATTATCGCAACAGCTCAGAAAGTATATGAAACTATGCTGGGATTAAAAGACAAAAGTACTTACGAATTCTGGACATCTGCTTTTAATCCTACATCCACCTATGAAGGGAGCTGGGAAAAAGGAAGTAAAATTTATTTTGTAGGCACGGACGAAAACGGCAACAGAGGCGGAATGGTTTCTGAAATCGAAGAAAATCTGCCCGCAAGGTTTTTATCAATAAGACATTTTGGAATTTTAGATGGCGATATGGAAGTAACAACCGGTGAGCAGGTTGAAAAATGGGCGGGCGGACACGAAAATTATTCTTTTCAGGAAAGCAACGGAATAACAACTGTTACTGTAGATATGGATGTTGTGGATGAATATCTGGATTACTTTAATGAAACATATCCGAAAGCTTTGGAAAAGTTAAAAGAAATCTGTGAAAGGTAATTTATGAAACCTGTGCAGAATCATAACGAAAGAATAGCTAAAATAACTTTTGCTTCGGTTTATCCTCATTATGTTGCCAAGGTTGAAAAGAAGGGAAGAACAAAAGAAGAATTACATCAGGTAATAGAATGGTTAACTGGTTATGATGATAAAAAGATAAATGAATTGATTGAAAAGAAAGTAACCTTTGAAGATTTCTTCGCTAAAGCAAATCTAAACCCAAATGCACATCTTATAACCGGAGTAATTTGTGGCTACCGAATTGAAGAAATTGAAAATCCTTTGACGCGACAGGTTCGTTGCCTTGACAAATTAGTGGATGAGCTGGCTAAAGGCAAAAAAATGGAAAAGATTTTAAGGTCATAATATGTGAGCAAATAATTTGGAATCTAATATTAGCTCAAAAGTTGAAATTCAATTCTAATGACCTGTTGATAATATCATTCAGAATTCACAAAGGATTAAATAATGATTTTAGTAAATAATAATTAAAAACAATTTATGATTACAGATTTAAAATATGCTTCTGTCCGTCTGTCAAAGGAAATAATTGCGGCTTTCTTAATGCTTCCTATATTTTTTGTTTTTTCAACTGTTGGACTTGACTTCTATTATGCAAAGCTAAATAAAAGCTCCTTTTATTTTATTGAATCAATAATGTTCAGTTCATTCTGGTTATTATTCTTTCCTTTTCTTGTTTTTCAATTTAAAATGATTTCGGGAAATCAGAGAAAGTTACTATTACTTCTCACTCCTGTTCTTCTTATAATTCTGCACTTAATTGCATATCCTGCACTAATCTGGTTTTTATCTAAATTGTTTTACTATCATACTTATTCCTACTTGCAGACACTTCATTTTGGTTTAACCGAATACTCATTAATCGTATTAATCATTTACGGGATTTCACCTGTATTGTTTCTGTTGTTAAGAAAAATTCCGGATAATCATTTAAATGCTACTGATGCAGAAAACAGTGCCTTTGAATTTCTAGATTCGTTGGTAGTATCCGAAGGAAACAATAAAAAAACAGTAATTCGCGTAGAAGACATTTTATTTTTCTCATCAAACACGCCGTATGTTTTCGTTCATCATAAAGAGAAAAAATATTTGTCGAATAAAACATTAAAATTCTTAGAGGCTAATCTAAACACAAATCAATTTGTCCGGGTTCATAAATCATATATCGTGAATCTTAAAATGGTTAAATCTTTCGGGTCAAGACTTAACGGAGACTATGATTTAATACTGAGCGATAACACAGTTTTAAGATTGAGCAGAAATTATGCTGCAGATTTTAAGAATAAAGTTAAAGCCACTCATCATCATAAGCAGAAATAAACTCATCTTACAATTTTTTATTTGATTGGCTGGATTTTACCAGGGTATTTTTGTTGAAAAAGAAAGGAATATTATGTTCAGGAGAATTAGTAAATCTGTGTTGATTTTTATCTGCTTAATTATAAGATATACCGGCTGTAAAGGACAGACTGATGAATCTGAAAAACAGAATCGGATTATAAAAACAAACAACAGTAAAAAGATTGTTGGTGGTGGCTGTGAAGGATGTGAGCTGATGTATGTTGGTATGCCGGAAGAAATTAAATCCGAACACATCAGTATTGGCTGGCAGGAAGGAAATCAAAAGCTTATTATTACCGGCAAAATTTATGAAACGGACGGTAAAACTCCTGCTAAAAATGTTATAGTTTATTACTGGCATACGGACGATAACGGTCTTTACTCATCAGATAGCAGAACACCAGAAAAAGCAAGAGAGCACGGTAGATTGAGAGGTTGGGTTAAATCAGATGAAGATGGTAACTATAAAATAAAAACTTCAAGACCAGCAGCTTATCCTAATGATAATATTCCGCAACACATTCACTTATCTATAAAAGAACCGGACATCGCTAACGAATATTTTGCTGACCTTTATTTTGATGATGACCCGTTGTATCTGAAACATAAGAAAAGGTATGGAAAAGCAGATCGTGCTGGAACAGAAATTTTAAGAGTTGTGTTAGATGGCGATGTTCAGATTGCAGAGCACAACATTATTCTTGGTTTAAATATTCCTGATTATCCGACTGAAATAAAAAAAGAAATACAATCCGGTTTAAATATTGGTGAAGACCAACCCTCATTCATACCTTTTCACGCCTTTGGTCCTGACAAAGGAACAAGAGCCTGTCCTGTTTGTAAATATGGACGCTACCACGGAATTGTTTATTTTGTGGGTGACAATCCTGACTGGGAAGAAATTAAAAAATGGTTGAAATTTCTGGATGATGGAAGTATCTCAAGAGAAAAATATCTTAAAGCATACTTTGTTTATGGAAACTCAAAAAATTATAACAGGCAGTTAAGGGAAGCCGAGTTGGAAAAAATCGGGAATCTTTTAGAACTCAAGAAGATTGCCTTAACTTTTGTGCCTTCATTTTCAGATATCGAAAGTGAGGTTAATCTTAACAAGATAAATTCATCTGTTGAGAATACTTTTGTAATTTACAGACACAGAACTATAATTGATAAATATATCAACCTGAAACCAACGCCAGAAAATTTCAGGTTAGTTGCAGAAGCATTGAATAAAACAAGAAGTGATTACTTCGATTTACCGGAACCAAAGCACGAGTAAAAAACAAATGGAAACAAGAATGGAAGATCGCAAACAAATCTTTGATCAGATTAAAAAGCTGATGAAGAAATATGAACCACCTTTTTCTGCAAGAAATGATTTTGATTCCCGATACGAGCTTTGGTCTGATAAGGAAATTGAAATTGACGGTAGAAAAAGAAATGAAGTTTATTTTGCCGGATTGATAATTCAATCAAACTATGTCGGATTTTATTTTATGCCTGTTTATGCAGATACATCATTAAAAGATGTATTCGATCCGGAACTTCTTTCAACTCTTAAAGGCAAATCATGTTTTCACATTAAAAAACTTGACAAAAAACTTCTTTCACAAATAAAAAAATCACTGGAGATAGGTTTTAAACTTTATAAAAAGCGCGGCTGGGTTTAATTTAGATACTAAAAAAGGAGCGCTATGAAAAATTTCTTCTCATCCGGATTGTTGCGAACCATTTTGTTATTGCTTCCCCTGATTTTATCCGGCTTTAACTCAAATGAAATGGGACAGAGAGTGTTGGAAAAGAATGGTGTTTTATATCTTTCCAACACAGTCGTAGTAAAGCTAAAATATATTCCTTCTTCTGATGCCTCCGGAAAAGTTTCATTGAGTATCAATCTTAATGAATTTTTGAAAGCTTTTAATTTAAAAGAAGTAAAACTTTTGTTTTCTGATAAGCAGGAGGAAAACACAAATTTATCATCAATAGTAATAATCAATTATGAATCGGAAGTTGATCCATTTTATGTCAGCTCCAAAATAAAGAATTCAACAGAGGTTCAGTGGGCAGAACCAAAATTTGTTTATGAATCGGATTATGTGCCAAATGATCCGAGCTATGCATCTCAATATGCATTATCAAAAATAAGTGCGGCACTTGCATGGGATATAAATAAGGGAGACACTAGCGTTGTAATAGGTATAATTGATACCGGTGTTGACTGGGATCATCCTGACCTTGCAGCAAATATCTGGATTAACTGGGATGAAATTCCAAACAATGGAATTGATGATGACACTAATGGTTTTATAGATGATATTCGTGGCTGGGACTTTGGTGGGTTAAATGGCACTCCTGACAATAATCCAATGGAAGATCAGCCCGACCACGGAACTCATGTTGCAGGCATAGCTTCGGCAGTTACAGATAACGGAATCGGAGTTGCCTCAATTGGTTTTAATTGTAAAATTATGCCGGTTAAAACAACAAGGAACGACCAGCGGGGTTCAAACGGACCTTACATTATTTATGGATATGAAGGAATTGTATATGCTGCAGATAATGGGGCTAAAGTGATAAACTGCAGCTGGGGTGGAAGCGGATTTTCTATGCTTGGTCAGGAAACAATCAACTATGCATTATCAAAGGGTTCACTTGTAGTTGCTGCAGCTGGAAATTCAAACAGCTCGGGAACACATTATCCCTCATCGTACAAAGGAGTTTTGTCTGTAGCATCAACTACTTCAACAGATACAAAATCAAGTTTTTCAAATTATGGCTATACTGTTGATGTATCTGCACCAGGCAGCAGCATTTATAATACCTGGCAGAATGATACTTATGCAACATTAAGCGGTACTTCAATGGCATCGCCTTTAACTGCAGGTCTTGCCGGGTTGGTTTTTGCACAGTTCCCTTCTTATAATGCTGAACAGGTTGGCGAACAGATCAGGGTTAATTGTGATGATATTTACAATCTTAATCCATCTTTTCAGTATTTGCTTGGTGGTGGCAGAATCAATGCATTCAAATCTCTGAATAATACAAACTCAGTTTCGGTTCGCGCGATAGATGTCTCTTTCAGTGATGAAACACCCGGTGGTGATGGTGATGGAATTTTTGAAGCAGGAGAAATCATTTCTGTGCTGATTAATTTTAAGAATTATCTTAATCCAACTTCCAATCTCTCTGTTCAATTGGAATCAAGGAATGCTTATTCATCGGTAATAAACGGAAGCTTTAATGCCGGAGCCGTAGGCACACTGAATGAATTTAACAACAGTGCTTCCAGGTTTACTTTTTCTATTTCCGGTTCAGTTGTACAGAATGCAAAGCTAAATTTTCTTTTGAGATTTAATGATGGTTCTTACACGGATTTTCAATGGATTGAAACTATTGGCAATCCAACTTATGCAACCCAGTCAGGGAACGATATTGCTCTTACAATTACAAGTAAAGGTAATTTCGGATTCAATGACTATCCTAATAATCTGCAGGGAGATGGTTTCAAATATCTTGGCGGTTCAAATCAATTGTTTGAAGGTGCCTTGATTTTAGGAACTTCAGCTACAAAAATTTCAGATGCTGCAAGAGGTGCTAATCAGGGAACACAGAACAATGATTTTTCTGTTGTTCAGCCCTTCGTTATTCAGACTCCCGGCTCAATTGCAGATGCTGAAGGCACATCGCTGTTTAATGATAATAACGCCGGCTCGAATAAAATAGGAATAACAGCAAAACTTAAAACATATTCTTTCTCTAATTCACCCAATAATAATTTTATAATTTTGGATTACACATTTATTAATAATACCTCTACTGCAATTACTAATTTATACGCAGGTTTGTTTTTTGATTGGGATTTAATTGATGGCAGTGGCAGCGGTGACAGGACAGAATGGGATAATATCTTAAACTATGGTTTTGTTAGAAACACAACTGGTGGTCCTTCCAATTATAATGGTGTTGCTCTCCTCTCATCATCAAATTATAGCTTTTATGCAATAAAGAATGACGGCGGCGATGGTGGCTTTCAGATTTATGATGGTTTTGACGATGCTGAAAAATGGCAGGCAATTTCCGGTGGAATTGTTAAAGCAACTGCTGGTCCCGGTGATGTTTCAAATGTTACCTCCTCAGGACCGTATTCAATAAATCCCGGTGACAGTATAAAAATTGCTTTTGCTGTTTTAGCTGCCGATAATAAAGCATTGCTTGATGCAGCAGTAAATCAGGCACGGATTAAATATCAGGAATTAATTGTTCTGAATGTTGAAGAGAATAATACACTGCCTATAGAATTTTCACTTGCTCAGAACTATCCCAATCCATTCAATCCAAGCACAAAAATCAGTTTCAGCATTCCAAATGTAGGGTCGGGGCTTGCCCTGACTTTATTAAAAGTTTACGATGTGCTTGGTAACGAAGTAGCTACCTTAGTGGATGAATATAAGCCTGCGGGATATTATGAAATCAATTTTAATGGTTCATCTCTGCCAAGTGGTATTTATTTTTATAAAATTTCAGCAAAAGGAGAAAATTTATTTTATTCGGATGTTAAGAAGATGATATTGATTAAATAGTATTTAACATTTATATGAAAGACGAAATATTCAGTATTATTCAACTCCTTTAATTTTAGACCAGGAGCTATCTCATCATACTAAGGTGAGGTAGTCTTGGGAATTTTATTGGCCTTAATTTCTATTCAACTACTATCTCATCAACCATCAGCCATACTTTACCACCAAATGCAGGATGCCATTGAGGTACCTGTAAAATATTTTTTGCGAACACTTTGATATATCGTGAGTTTAATTTGCCGGTATTCAAAGCATAATCAATCCTTTTCCACGAAGGATCTTTGATGTTTAAGTCTTCAGTAACCCTTCCGATAGATTTGAAATTTATCCCATCATCTGAAATAAAATATTCAACATATTCTGGTAATAAAACAAGTGAAGAAGAAGCTGTAAAAAATCCTGTTGTAATTTTATTTATTTCTGATAACTGACCTAAATCAATAACAGCTTCAAAATCATTTGCCTGAAAGCCGAGATAACCACCTGCTCTGTAATTAGCACCACCGCGAATGCCATCTGTGAGTATTGCCGAAATTCCTCCTTCAAATCTGTTAGATGGTAAATTTAATAATTCAACTTTTTTATTGTGTGCTTTTGACAGTGAATATTCTTTCTCAATTATCTCACCAACTCTTTTGGAATTCCTGAACAGAGCGAATTTTATTTTAGAAGTTCTGTCAATAATAATTTTATTGTTATACTTAATGGAATTTATATCCGGATCAGAACCATTAAGTGTGTAAAAAAGGTCAAGTCCTTGCTGATTGATATCTATATTCACTTCAAATTGGTTCTTTTCCTGATTAAATATTTCATTGAATTTCAGTGGGGTTACTTCATAAGTGTAATTAACATTTAATTCATCAAGAATATCATAAAAGGACTGAAGTCTTTCTGCAAAAGAATCATAATTTCTTTCTGCGGGATAAGTCCACAGAACTTCTGAAAGTGCAGTCAGGCGCGGAAACAATCGGTAATCAACAAGATGTTGAGGCGCATATTCAGTCCACATATTTCCTTCACTTCCGAGAACATATTTTGCTTCTTCTTCTGAAAGTTCATCGGGCACAGGATTAAATGAATAGACTTTCGGAACATCCGTTGTTTCAATCGGATAATCGAAATAGCAATGACTTGTAGGAGAAACAATTACATCGTGATTCATCTTTGCGGCTTCAATTGCTCCTTTAACTCCTCTCCACGATTGCACTGTGGCTCCGGGTGCCAAGCCACCTTCAAGTATTTCATCCCAACCAATTATTTGTTTTCCTTTTGAGTTAAGAAATTTCTCTACACGCTGAATAAAATAACTTTGTAACTCGTGTTCATCCGCAAGTCCTTCATCTTTTATTCTTTGCTGACACTTCGGACAATTCTGCCATCGGTCCTTTGGTGCTTCATCACCACCAATATGAATGTATTTTGATGGAAAGAGTTCAATCACTTCTGTTAATACACTTTCAATAAATTTAAATGTTTCTTCATTGCCGGCACAATAAATATCATTATAAATTCCCCAGAGAGTTCCAACTTCAAATGTACCACCTGTGCAGGATAGGTTCGGATAAGTTGCAATGGCGGCAGTTGAGTGTCCGGGCATTTCAATTTCGGGGACAACTGTTATAAATCTTTCAGATGCATAGTGAACAATTTCCTTTATATCTTCCTGCGTGTAATAACCACCATATACAGTTCCGTCATCATACTTTCTGTAAGCACCAATCTTAGTAAGCTCGGGATATTTTTTTATTTCAATTCTCCATCCCTGATCTTCAGTAAGATGCCAGTGAAGCACATTCATTTTTTGTAATGCAAGCAGATCAATATATCGCTTAATAAAATCTTTTGTCATAAAATGCCGGCAGCAATCGAGATTTAAGCCGCGCCATTTGAATTTCGGATAATCTGTTATCTCAGCAGATGGGATTAATAATTCAGTTAAATCAGAGGTCATCTTTTGATTGTAAATAATCTGAATAAGTGTCTGAACTCCATAAAATAAACCGTTGTTTGTATTGGCTTTAATACTGATTTTATCCGGAGTAATCAGAAGATAATAACCTTCGGGATTTTTGCCGATTTGATTTAATTCCGATAGCTCTAAACTTACAGAATTTGTCTCGTCAGGTTTATCATTGTCAGATAGCTTTATTCCAGCTTTGGAAAAAATAAACTCTTTAAGATATTCTTTAACATTATCACATTCCTTTTGCGAATAAATTTTCGTCTGTGATGAAAGTATAAAATTTCCATCAAGTGGAACAAGTTTTTGTGGTTGAGGGATTATATTCATTTGTGCAAAGATTTTTGTTAATGAAAGTACAACTAAAAGGATAATTATTTTTTTCATATTCGATTTCCTCTTTAAGAATCTCTACAAATTTAATCATTAAAAAGCTACATCAATATTTTATTTCACCATTGGCAACTATAATATTTTAATTCATCATTGTTTTTTAAAAGAAAATAGATTTGTTTAAACAAGGTGGAATTAAAGAGATTTTTTCTTAATCTTGTTTTGATCTCATCATTCAAACAACTGACTGAATTGTTAATATGAATGACATCAGGATTATCAGATACTTATTTCTTCTGATAATTTCATTTTATTGCATTCGGGCGTACTCTCAGAAAATTCACTTTGAAAGAATTTCAACAAGTGATGGACTATCAAACAATCATATCAATGATATTCTTCAGGATAAATCCGGTTTTCTTTGGATTGCAACCGATGATGGTTTAAATCGCTATGACGGATATGAGTTCAGAGTTTTCAGAAATATTGTTGGCGATAAGAACTCACTTGCAGATAATTCAATCTGGTCGCTGGCAATTGATAAGGACGGAAAAATCTGGGCTGGCTCGAAAACCGGCTGGCTTAGCTGTTATGATCCGGTTTATGAGAAATTCAGCAACTGGTATATCGCTTCAGATTTGTCAAAAGAAAATACGATTACCACAATCTTTATAGATGATGAAAAAATATGGTTGGGCACATACAGAAGCGGACTTTATTTGTTTGATCCTAACACGGGGGAAATAAAAAACTGGAAATCAGATCCTTTTGACTCGAGCACAATTTCATATAATTATGTTTCTTCTATTGTGAAAGACAAGAATGGAAATTTGTGGATTGGATGCTATAGTGGATTAAACAGATTTAAACCATCTGAGTCAGAGAATTTCTTTCAGAGATTTTATAAGAATAAAAATAATTATAATTCTCTCTCAGATAATTTAATATGGAATCTGACACTCGATCAGCAATCAAATATTCTCTGGATTGGAACATCAAATGGTTTAACAGCATTAAATCTTAATTCAAATCAGTTCACACGATATGAAATTCCTAATCCTGATAACCTGCAATTCGGAACGGGCGCCGGAAATGTTATTCGGGAATTTTACAAAAATGAAAAAATTATCTGGGTTGATTCTTATGCCGGTTTGCTTAGAATTAACCTTACAACAGGCAAAGTTGGCAGATTTCTGAATGAAAAGAATAACCAATTCAGTCTTCCGGGTAATCGTATTAATAAAATCTATCGCGATAATTCCGGTGTAATTTGGATTGGTACTGATAATGGCCTGGCAAAATTTTCTCATAAAATGACGAAGTTTAACTACAGTGTATCTGAAAAATTTAATTATCTGAACAGCGATTTATTATATGATGTTAGTTTAACTGCGCTGGCTAAAACTACAGATGGTACAATCTGGTTTGGTACTGAAAAGGGTCTATTCTATTCAGAACCAAAAGAGAAAAAAAGACAAATCAAAAAATTCAATCAACTTGGTGATATTAATATATGGTCTCTGTCTGCAGACAGTAAGAATAATCTCTGGATCGGTACTTATGGAGAAGGTATCTATCAGATAAACAGCAGGAATAAAAAACTCACAGACTGGGATTTCGTTGATAAGAGAATACTGTCTATCTCCAGAATGTTCAACAAATCAATTTTTGCTGATGCCGAAGATAAAATATGGATTGGATACTGGGGTTTGGGTTTAGCCAAACTTGATCCTGAAAAGAAAACTTTAAAGACCTGGTTGCATAATAATAATGATTCAACAAGTTTAAGTTTTGATGATGTTTGGGTAATAATGCAGGATAACAAAAAAAGATTCTGGTTTGGAACAAACGGAGGGGGAATAAATATTTTCAATGAAGAAGATTCATCCTTTATTCATATTACTGCAGATGAATATTCACCTGCAAGATTAAGCGGAAACAGTATTTACTCTGTTTGTGAGTCCAGATTCTCTACCAGAGATAAAACAATTATCTGGGTTGGAACAGCAAACGGTTTGAACAAACTCATAATCGATGAAACGAATCCTCACTTTCAGAAAAGTATTTCTGTAATAACCTATAATGTAACTAACGGACTTCCTGATAATTCAATAAAAAGTATAATTGAAGATTTCAGTGGCAATCTGTGGATCGGTACAAGTTCAGGTATTTCCTTTTTGAATATTGCAACCGAGAAATTTACAAACTTTAACATATCAGATGGACTGATAAGTAATGATATCAATCTATTTGCGGCTTTGATTTTGGACGATGGCTGGATTCTGATGGGCAGCAAGTCAGGTCTGAATTATTTTGACCCTGAAGAAATAAAATCATCTGAATTCAAACCCCCCGTTTTAATTACTGATTTCAGAATCTTTAACAAATCACTTTCTGTTTTAAATAATACTACATTAAGTAAAAGTATTCTGTTTACTGATGAGATAGCAATTCTATATTCAGATAATGTTTTTTCAATTCACTTCACGGCGCTTGATTTCAACTCGCCGCAATCAATTAAATATTCTTATATGTTGGAAGGGTTTGATAGGGATTGGATCATAAGCTCTGAAAGCCGGTTGGTAACTTATACTAATCTGAATCCCGGCAGATATGTCTTCAGATTAAAGTCAACAAATAGTGATGGTATCTGGAATGATGAAGTTAAAACTCTTACAATTATTATTTCTCCTCCCTGGTGGCAAACACACTGGGCAGTTGCACTTTACATTTTAATTTTTGTTCTTGGAGTCTGGGGAATAATAAAGTTTCAGGTTAACAGAGAAAAACTTCACAACGAATTGAAAAGACAGGAGTTCGAGGCACATCATCTGAGAGAAGTTGAGAAGATGAAATCAAGATTTTTCGCAAATCTTTCTCACGAATTCCGGACACCCTTGCTTTTGATAAAGGGTCCGCTTGAGCAACTGATAAGCGGAAGTGTTAAAGATAATCTAACAGAATATTACCAGTTAATTAAGCGTAATGCAGACGGGCTTCAGACTTTAATTGATCAGCTGTTAGAACTATCGAAACTCGAAACTGAAAGCATCCCTGTAAATAAGCAGCTTAACAATTTAATTCCTGTGATAAGAAACTGTATTCAGAATTTTTACTCTCTTGCAAAACAGAAAAATATTAATTTCTCATTCAACTCTTATTTCGACAGTATTGTTTTTTCATTTGACCGCGATAAGATGGAAAAAATAATAAACAATCTTTTGAGCAATGCAGTTAAATATACTCCAATTGATGGCGAGATTTCTGTTGATGTTGATTTGAATGATATAGATTGTCCGGCAATATTAAAAATTTCAGTGAAGGATAGTGGTCCTGGTATACCTGAAGAACATATTCAGAAAATCTTCGACAGATTTTATCAGATTGATGATGACGGAAAAAGAACAAATGGTTTCGGAATCGGTTTAGCACTTGTTAAAGAATTGGTTACAATTCAGAACTGGGAAATTAATGTTGAAAGTAGAATTAACGAGGGATCTAAGTTTACAATTTCAGTGCTTCTTTCGAAAGAGGATTTAAAAACAATTTATGATTCAGGCGAAGATGAACTAACAGAAGCCGAATCATCAATAAATAATTTCAGTGAAAACCGTGATGGTGAATTCAGTGAAGATAAACCAACTATATTGTTTATCGACGATTCAGAAGATGTAAGAATTTATGTGGGTTCACTTCTTAAAGAAAAATTTAATTTGTATGTATGCTGTAATGCAAAAGACGGAATTGAGATTGCATTAAAGAATTCTCCGGATTTAATAATCAGTGATGTAATGATGCCGGAGATGGATGGTACCGAACTTTGCAAGAAAATTAAATCAGATTTTCGTACAAGTCACATTCCAGTAATTTTACTTACTGCAAAAGCGGCAGTTGAAGATAAAATTGAAGGTCTCGAAACAGGTGCCGATGATTATATTATGAAGCCGTTTTCATCTGAAGAATTATTCATCAGAATAAAAAATCTTATTGAACAGAGAAAACTTCTGAGAGAAAAATTCAGCAAAGAAATTTTAATCGGGACTGATGATCTGGAAATAAATTCACTTGATAAGGAATTTATAAGGAATGTGAATGAAGTTATTGAGAAAAATATTCAGGACTTTGCATTTGATACTGATAAACTTGCCGATAAAGTATCCGTTAGCCGAAGTCAGCTAAACAGAAAAATCAAAGCACTGACAGGACTTAGTCCCGGTGAATACATCAGAAACTATAAAATGAAAAGAGCCGCTCAACTAATTTTAGAAAACAATCTGAGCATTACACAAATAGCATTTGAAGTCGGATTCTCAAGTCCGGGACAATTCACCAAAGCATTTAAAAAACATTTTGGTTGCCTTCCTTCAGACTTCCGGGAACACTGTAAGTTTTAGTAAAACCAAATCTAATCTTACCAAACAAATAATATTTAACATTAGTTAATATTTCCTTTTCTTTCAATCCAATTGACACAAAAGAACAAAACTTTGGAATAAAAAAACAATTTCACCCCAGCCGCTCAAAATAATTTTACGATGCAGATAAGAAGGTTTTTCCCATAAAAAACTGAAATGCGTTGAGCATTTTGATGAAAAGAAAAAAAGATATAAAACAATCAGAGGTTAAAAGCTTAAACGGATTTTCAGATGATGAATTGAAAAATCTATATAAAAAGGAAAGATGGATGACAATTGCTATTTATACATTAATAGTAATTACGACTTTATCAATCGCACTGATAGCTTATGTTCTTTTAACAAACCAATAAATAAAAATCATAGGAGGATTGAAATGAAAAAATTGTTTGCACTTTCGTCTCTTTTAATTACATTATTTCTCTGTGCAGAGCTTATCTCACAGGGAATTCCCCAGACAATAAATTTTCAGGGAGTAGTTAAAGATGCTTCCGGTAATATTGTCTCTGATGGAGATTACACAATCACATTCAAACTATATAATACTGAAAGTAGTGGGACTGCTCTTTGGACTGAAACAAAAGTGGTAAGCGTTTCCGGAGGAATGTTCTCAACATTACTGGGAAGTGTAACACCAATAAATCTTCCTTTTGATGTACAATATTGGTTGGGAGTAACATTAGCATCTGAACCGGAAATGACTCCAAGAACACCACTTTCGTCGGTGCCATATAGCAGAATAAGTTTAACAGTTCCTGATGCAAGTTTAACAGCGGTAAAGATAATGTCCGGAGAGGTGGTAAAGAGCATTAACGGAGTAAAGGATAATGTTAACCTTGTTGCTGGTAGTAATGTAACAATCACACCAATCGGACAGAATATTACGATATCTGCAACAGGTGGTGGTGGTGGAATAGGTGGAAGCGGAACGCAGAACTATTTGCCTGTTTTTACAGGGGGTACAACATTGGGTAATTCTATACTTTATCAATCAGGCAACAGAGTTGGTCTTGGTACAACCTCACCTGATTATTCTTTCACAATAAATGCAAATCTTACAGCAGGGCTTGGACTGAAAATTTCCAGAAATGGAGGATTAGGTATGGCTTTTATTGAAGAAAGTCAGCCAGTTGGTGAAAAAGGTTGGATGTTTGAAGTTTTTGAGAAAAAATTCAAACTCAATACTACGGCTGATGACGGTTTCAGTACAATTAAAAATTTGATTACTTTCGATAGAAATGGAAATGTTGGAATAGGAACTACAAACCCACAATATCCATTACATATTTCAACAAACAGAAGATATGCCGGCTATTTTACTACTGATAGTTTATCTGGTGTTACTCACGCTGTTCACGGAGAATTTACTGGAACCGGAACTTTAGATGCCATTGGAGTATATGGAAAATCAGTTCCTGCCGATTATTATGGATATGGTGGATTTTTTGAAGGCGGCTTTACTGGTGTTAAATGCCGTGTCTTCCCAACAGGAAATGATTATTACTACGGAGTAAATAGCACGGTTGATGGTGGTGCGGGTTATAATTTTGCACTTCTTAGTTATGCACATGGTACAGGAACCAAATACGGAGTTCGTAGTTATGCAGAAGGAACAGGAACTAACTATGGGATATTAAGTTCTGCATCGGGAGGTACTACTAACTGGGCTGGGTATTTTTCTGGTAATGTTCATGTAACAGGTACACTCAGCAAAGGCGGCGGCTCATTCAAGATTGATCATCCACTGGATCCTGCAAATAAATATCTCTATCACTCCTTTGTTGAATCCCCAGATATGATGAACATCTATAACGGAAATATTATCACAGATGCCTCTGGATATGCTACCGTTACACTTCCCGATTGGTTCGAAGCACTGAACAAAGATTTTCGTTATCAGCTAACTGTTATTGGTGATTTTGCTCAGGCAATCATATCACAAAAAATTCAAAACAATCAGTTTACAATCAGAACAGATAAACCAAACATAGAAGTATCCTGGCAGGTAACCGGAATCCGTAAAGATGCTTTTGCTGAGAAATACAGAATACCTGTGGAGGAGTTAAAGAATCCCGAAGACAGAGGCAAATACATACATCCGGAAGCTTATGGATTACCTGAGACAATGAGCATTGATTACAAGAATTTAAGCAGAGAAAAAGATAGAGGAAATAAATAAGAAAAGCACGCAGGGAGGTAAAATTCAATCAGACAGTCGGATTTAATAACCGGCTGTCTGAGTGATAAATAATGAAAGGAGATTAAAAATGAAAAACATAAAATTAGTATTCATAATTACACTTATAATTTTCCCTCTGCAGTTATTATTCTCTCAACACCAGATTCCGTATAAAACTATTAGTTCTGGTGGGATGAAGACCTCATCATCTACCCATAGCATAACATTTACTATTGGAGAATCAGTAATAGGTAAATGTTCAAATACAGCTCACTCGGGAGCAATGGGTTTCTGGAGTCTTTATCAAGCAGACATTTTAACTTCAGTTGAGGAAGAAGAAACACTTCCTGTAGAATACAAACTTGAGCAGAATTATCCCAACCCTTTTAATCCCGTAACTAACATAAAATACTCAGTGCCGGAAAGAGCAGTTGTAACAATAAAGATATACAACATTGCGGGAGAAGAAATAGCAACATTGGTAAATGAGGAAAAAGACAGGGGTTGGTATGAAGTGAAATTCGGAATAAATGATTTGTCAAGCGGCATATATCTCTGCAGAATGCAGGCAGGTTCTTATGTAAATATCAAAAAGATGATGCTGTTGAAGTAAGAAATCAGATAAGAAAGAAGTTTCTATCAGAGGAGGATAAAAGATGAAATTATCTTTAATACTCCTGGTTATTTCGGTTGCTACTAATTCTTTATTTATTGAGAGCGTTTTTTCACAACAGCCATCGTTAAGATGGCTGGGGGTAATTTCAGATTACCAATGGAGTGAAGCATATGATGTTTCTGATGACGGAACATTGGTTACAGGTGTTCTTATTAAATCCAGCGGGTCATTTGTCCATCCCTTCAGATGGGAAGAAAGTTCAGGAATGCAGGATATAGAATCTGACCCTAATATGCTCAATTATGCCTATGGTATTTCCGGAGATGGTTCCACGATTGTTGGGATGTATAATACAGGGGTAGCATGGAAACCGTATTATTTTACTAATTCTATTGGTAAAGTGCCACTTCCAACACTGGACAACGGGCGTTCCGGAAGAGCATATTCAGTAAATTCAAGTGGTAGTAAAATAGTTGGGCAAAGTGACTCTTCTGATTTTAATGTTTCTATACATGCTGTCTTATGGGAAAATAATACCATTATTGATTTGGGAAGAAAATGGCCCTACGGCTCAAGTTGTGCAACAGGTATATCGGGCGATGGTTCAACCATAGTAGGATTTACAATGGATAATCCATATTCAAACACAATTGCTTTTTGTAATAACACTTCATTAGGAACCTTAGGTGGATTGGCTAGTTATGCAAGAAATGTTTCTTATGATGGTTCCACTGTTGTTGGCTGGTCAACTGATAGTCTTGATCGTATGCGGGCGTTCCGTTGGTCTTTGTCAGGTGGTATGTCAAGCATTCATACTCTCGGCTTTTCATACTCAAGTGATGCATATGATGTTTCTGCAGATGGGTCGGTAATTGTTGGTCAAGCTATAGATCCGGGCGGAAGTACATTTGCTTTTCGTTGGACTGCTGAAAGGGGTATACAAAATCTGAATATTGAATTTTCTGATTTATTAACTCCGGGATCAAAATTAATTATTGCAAGGGCTATTACGCCAAATGGAAGAATAATAGTTGGTTATGGTGTTAACAGCTCTACCGGCAGAAGAGAAGCATTTTTGCTTGATACAGGAGAACCAACCGGAATTTCAGACGAGGATTATGCAATAAGTGAATTTCAACTTTATCAGAACTATCCCAACCCATTTAACCCAAGCACAACAATCAGATACACAATACCAGCCTCAACCCTAAATACCTTCTCCAAAGGAGAAGAGACTTTTGTACAATTAAAAGTGTATGATGTTTTAGGAAATGAAATTGCAACTTTAGTGGACGATTACAAATCGTCAGGAAATTATGAGGTTGAGTGGAATGCATACAATTGTGCAAGCGGAGTTTATTTCTATCAGTTGAAAGTTGCAGATCCCGAAATAAAATCGGGACAAGGTTTTATACAGACAAAGAAGATGATTTATTTAAGGTAATTTCATTTAAGATTTCATCGAAAGGTAAAACAATGAAAAATATTTTACTTTTATCTCTGTTGATAATTTGTGAAGCATATTATGTAACAAATGCTCAGGTGGGTGCATCCTGGATAAGAAGATATGACGGGAGTTTTCACAGTGATGATTTTATTACAGCCTTGGCAGTTGATCGCAATGGGAATGTATATGTAACTGGTTCTTGTCATGATCTTGAGGGAGAGAGTATTACTACTATTAAGTATTCCTCTTCCGGTCAATTAAAATGGGTAGCAAAGTTTAAACCAAGTCAATATGGTAACAGACGAGCTTATGGAATTGCACTTGATGACTCAATGAATGTATATGTTACTGGGCAATCGAACAGTTTAGAATTCCAAAACGCCATCGTTACCATCAAGTATGATTCGAGTGGACAGCAAAAGTGGTTTAAATACTTCGGACCAAATATAGGTGGGGGAAAAGCTATTACCTTAGATACACAAGGAAATATTTATGTAACAGGATATTATACATTTGATGTTTTAGGATTTGACTACATTACAATTAAGTACGATTGTAATGGAGAACAACAATGGTTTGCCAGATACACTAATTCAGTTTACGGAAATGATTTACCTTCTGCAATTGCAGTTGATGATATAGGGAATGTTTATGTAACAGGCACAAGTTATGACTCAACCACTCATTATGATTTACTAACGGTAAAATATAGTTCACTTGGTCAGCAGTTGTGGGTAAACATATTTGATGGCTCGGGGATGGGTTCTCAAATAGATGATTGTGCTAATGCTCTTTCAATTGATCGGGCAGGTAACATTATAGTTGCAGGCGGCATTAAAGGTACTGGTAGTCTTGGTTCACCACCCGAATATTTCCAGGACTGTATTACAATCAAATATAATAGCAATGGTGATACTCTCTGGACAAGAAAATATGATAGTGGCAGAGGAGCTGATTGGGCAAGTGATTTAACTATTGATAATGATAATAACATTTATCTTGCTGGAACCGCACAAGGAGTTGGCACAAATGGTCAGGATTATTTGTGTTTAAAGTATAACTCCGCGGGTGATTTAATCTGGGATCGTTATTATAATGGGAGACCCGTTTATGGTGGTGAAGATAATGCAACCAGTATTGTTGTTGACAATTTAGGTAATGTTTATTTATCTGGAGAAAGCAAAGACGGACCTATGGATTATGATGATTATGCAACAATCAAGTATAATTCATCGGGAGATCTTCAATGGGTTATCAGATATGATGGACCAGTGAATGGAGTTGATAAAGCCAGATCAATTACCTTAGATACTTCAAATAATGTTATCGTTTCGGGCATTAGTAAGGGTGTTGATACTTATTACGATTTCTTAACTATAAAATATGTTCAAACTGAGTTGGTTACCACAACTTTGAGCGCAAATGTTGCTTCAGGAAGTCAAGTGCTTGAAGTTGTCAGCAATACTGATTTTTCAGTTGGTGATAGTTTGATAATAAACCCTGGTGGAGAAAATGAAGAAGGTAATATAATCTCCGGTTTTGGTTCTATACTTCTCCAAATGCCACTTCAATTTGATCATTATGCCGGAGAACTTGTAATTAAGTTCACTCCAACTTCAGTTGAAGAAAATGATTTTACATTACC
>FWPU01006701.1_pt1 | contig 22535 bp, 17 predicted proteins | sample 2228361 | NCBI WGS metagenome assembly FWPU01 (sample SAMEA103939777, study PRJEB20133) | metagenome
GTGGCGCAGTGGTGTAGAACGCCCACCACGGTTAATCCGCGGTCTCGGGGGTTTCGAGGAGGTCTTCCGGGAAGATATCCGGTTCGCGGGGCAGAATCGGCATCACAGCCATCCTAGCAATCGGCACGTTCATCCAAACCATTTGGCGTACGTTCTTCAGGATACCAGGCGGCTTTCGATGGACCAACACGGGCAGGCGCAGTTTTTCGTCACGTCCCGGGCGACGGTCCTTGCCGGGCGGACGAATGCCGCGACATGTTCGGATATTCCCTTGGGGCAGACTCCGTGCCCCTGGGGTACGCGGACATAACCCGTTCCCTCTCGTCCGCGGCCATGCCCCCGCCGTCGGTAGATCCCACAAATCGGTCACAATCCTTTCAGTGTACTTGCCCGCCGCGAGACAGTCTAACGGCGATCGGCCGCAATTGCCCCAAGGGCGAATCCCCTTGATCAACTCCGAGAGCGGAAGAGCCGGCCGCAACGCCGCTCTTCGCGCGGTGAGCGGCAAAGTACGACGGCGAAAGGGCTGCCCTTTGTAGCAATCACACCGCGGCGGCCCTTGTTCCTCCAAAGCGCGGGCGTTTCCGCCCGAATAGATTCGTACATCGCCAAATTGCGGGGCCGTTCGGGGCGTCAAGCGCACCCTCGCCAAGTCGCAATCGTTTTGGCAAGCGGAGCAGAACGTGGCGGAGGCACTCGCGGGGGCATTCTTCGATATCCGCCGTCGGCGATTACACGATGTAAGCTCGCCGATCCGTGGGAAAGGAGACGGTTCCCGGCGTCACCGATCAAACGCTGGGTTGCACGCTATCCCGGCGTGCGCGGCTTCCTCTGAGCGATTTCTCGGTGACGGAAATGAACGCCGCTCTCGATTATGGCGAACGCGCGGAAAGGCGGAACGCTCGAGGAAGATGGGTTCGATATTTCTTTTCCCCCACGACCTGGCCTCTCACGGCGTTCCGCGGAAATGCCGATGCGTTCCGCGATGGCGAAACCCCTTCGCGGAAAGACCGTTGTTCGTTTTGTTACGCCTCGGCCCTCGACGTCGTAGTTCCAGAAGACAGCCGTCAACACGGAGCAGTACGAAGGAGCCGGGGCAAGTACCGGAGAGATCACCATGCCGCTGGAAATACCCGCCTTCCCGGTCGGTTGGAGCAAGCCGACCGTCCCGCAAGGGCGCCGATTTCGGATCGAGCTGATCACCCCGCTTTTCGGCGGAGGGGTCGAGCCGGGTGTCAATGACGAGAGCTTTCTCATTCGCCCTACGAGCATCCGGGGACAACTCCAGTTTTGGTGGCGAGCGACCGCCGGTGCCCGATGCGATTCGAAAGAAGACCTGCGAAAGAGGCAGTCCGAGGTCTGAGGAAATACGGAGCGGGCGAGTCCCGTGGAGGTCCGCGTGGTTGGGTGGCAAGCTTCCAGCCCCAAGCCTTGTGCCGAATTCGAGCCGGATCGGCGAGACGCCAAGCGTTATCGCTCCATGCCAAAATGGGACGATTCGGCCTTTCCGGGTTCTTTGAGTTATGCGTTGTTCCCCTTTCAGGGACAGCTTGCAGACGAACGAAGGAAAATCGAAAAGCAACCGGCGAGTTGCGTCCATCAGGCCTCGTTCCAATTGGAGGTTCGTTGCCCCGACCGGTTGTGGGTGGAAGTGGAAGAGGCAATCCGGGCCTGGGTTCTCTTCGGCGGATTGGGGAGCCGCACGCGCCGCGGTTGCGGGGCGATTCGCTGCAAGGAATTGGATCTCAAGGACCGCGATAAGTTGAGCTTGGTCTTGCAGGCCTTCCTGCGCGACCCGTTACCCGGCCGCAATTGGCCGACGCTGGCCGGAGCGATTCTCGTGGGTCCGGAGAAGAATAAGGCGAACGAGGCTTGGGAGGCCGCCGTGGCGTTGCTTCGTGACTTTCGCCAAGGGGTGGGCATCGGCCGTAATGAAGGAAACGATGCGAAACGCCCCGGCCGATCGCGTTGGCCGGAGCCGGACACCATTCGCCGGATCACCCGGCAATGGCTGCCGCGACATCGGCCCGACGACAAGATGCCGCACGGTTTTCCGCGGGCCGAATTGGGTTTGCCCATCGTCTTTCACTTCAAGGACCAGGGCGATCCGCCCGACACCGTGCTTTACCCGGGTCCCGCCGCGGACGGGACTAAGCGAGATCGCATGGCCAGCCCGTTGATCCTCAAGGCGACCGCCCTTGGCAACGGAAAATTCGTGCCGCTGATCGCGCTATTCAAGATGCGGTTCGACGAGCCGTTTCTGACGAGCGTGGATTTGCGTCAGAGCGAACGGTCGCTTTCCTTGGAAAAACCGCCGTTGATTCGAGACCCACGACTGTCCGTCTATACGAACTCACCCTTGAAAGGGCGTTCGCGCTACGGATCGGCATTAGAGGCATTCCTGCGCTACGCCGTGTCTCAAGGTTTTGAGGAGATCCAGGCATGAGCCATCTGATCGTGCTTTCCGTCGGTCCGGTACAGGAATTCATAGCCGCAGCGCGGCGTACGCGCGATCTGTGGTTCGGTTCTTATCTGCTGTCGGAATTGAGCCGGTCGGCCGCGCAGACGGTGGAGGCAGCCGGCGGCAGACTCATTTTCCCGGCCGATCTCACGGCTTCCAGCATCGCCAATGTGATCCTGGCCGAGCTTCCCGACAACAGCGACCCGGCGAATGTCGCCGCACAGGCCAAGGAGGCCGTCCAAAGAGTATGGAAGCAGTTCTGCGATGACGCCTACGCCACTGTGCGGGACTGCATCCGCAAGGAAATCTGGGACGATCAAGCGGACGATGTGATCGAGTTCTACGCCGCTTGGGTGACCCGATCGAACGACTACCGCGCGGATCGGGCACGCGTCATGCGCCTATTGGCCGGCCGCAAGAATTGCCGCGACTTCCTACCAGCCAAAGGATTGCCCGGCGTGCCCAAGTCTTCGCTGGACGGCCGACGGGAAAGCGTGCTGAAGGATTTGAGGGCGGAGCGGGTCCCCGAAAAGCAACGCCGCTCCCTGCGGCTGCGCGACGGTGAGCAGTTGGATGTGGTGGGCGTGGTCAAACGCGTGGCGGGCGGAAACAAGCCGTATCCCTCCGTTTCCCGCGTGGCGGCCGACCCCTGGGTCCGCGGAAACCGACACAAGTCGGCCTTCCGGCGGTTGCTCGCGGAGTGCGAGAATTTTGCCGGCGACGCTCTGCGTCGTCTGAGCGTTAAAGATTTCCCTCAGTATGAAGGTTTTCCTTTCGAGGGATCGGCAGTCTATCGCTCGCGGTTGCACGAGTTTCAACAAGAGGCCGCCGTTTCCGAACAAGAGGTGGCGCGCTTGGCCCAGACCCTGGAGCAGCTCCCCGAGCCGGAGCCGTATGTAGCGGTCTTGGTTGCGGATGGCGACCGGATGGGTAAGTTGATCGCCGCATTGGACTCGCCCGATGCCCATCGAGAGTTTTCGGCCTCGCTGGCGGCTTTTGCCCAAAGGGTCCACGACATCGTCCGGGAGCACTACGGCGTTACGATTTACGCGGGCGGAGATGACGTTCTGGCGTTTCTTCCGGTCGATCAATGTTTGGACTGCGCGGCCGCCTTGCGAACGGCGTTTCTCGAATGCCTGAAAGCTGATCAGCGGGCGTCGATTTCCGTGGGTATTGCTCTGGGGCATTTCATGGAAAATCTGGAAGATTTGTTGGAATACGGTCGCGCAGCCGAAAAGGCGGCCAAGACTCCCGATCGTGACGGCTTGGCGGTTCACCTCCATAAGCGCGGCGGGGCGCCCATCTGCACGCAGGCCCGCTGGCACGAGGGTTTGAACGACCGCGTTCGAAGGTTGGCCGATCTCATGCTCACCGAAGTCATTCCCTCGAGATTGCCGTACGAACTTCGCCGTCTGGCGGATCTGTACGCCGACTGGCCCGCCGCCACCGTTACGCCGGCCATGCGCGCGGACGTATTGCGAGTTTTGGAGAGAAAGAAATCCAGCAGAGGTCAGGGCGAAGTCCGTGCAGCCCTGTCGGAGTTAACAGCCGAATTGAGGAAGGCGGCAGATCTGCAACGACTGGCGGAGGCCATGCTTGTGGCTCGGCAATTGGCGCGAGCCTGGAGACAAGCGGCATCCGCCCCCGTCCCCGCCGGCCCTCAGGAGGTGCATGAATGAGTATCCATTATGTGAAATTGACGGCGCGTGATCCGATCATTGCGCGCGACGGTCGTCCCTTCGGTGTGGGACAGGGAAATCGCATGCGAAGCCTGGATTGGCCCCTGCCTTCCGCGATCGCCGGCTCGTTTCGCACAGCCTTGGTGAAATCGGCCGGCATGGATTTCACAAGAAATACCCCCGTCGAACTGCTCCGCGCGGAAGTGGCCGGCGTCTTCCCGGCCGTGCAGGGGATTCTCTACCTGCCTGCCCCGATCGACTGCGTTTGGGAAAAGGAAAAGGGTCTTCATCGTGTTCAACCGGTCCCGCTGGAAGACGGAGAGGGGTGTGATCTTCCGAACGCCGCATTGTGGCCGGTGCGATTGACGGAGCGTCAAGCCGACCAGGATTTCAAGCCCGAGTCCCTCCCCGCCTGGTGGCCGGTGACAAAATTGGTCGAGTGGCTGGTATCTCCTCAAGACCATTACCCGGAAACTTGGTTCCGGCACGACCCGCCTTTTTTGATGTCGCCAATTCGGGATGCCCGCGACCACGTCTGTTTGGACGCCGAGCGCGGCGCGGCGGCGGAATCGCTGATCTACTCCACCATCGGTCTTAATCTCTCCTGCTTGCCCCGATTCTGCGGCCCGGCGCGCGGGCGTTGGATCGAGCGATTTGCGGAGGTTTCGCTCGCCCTGCGCGTTACCGCCGCCGCCCAGTTAGAGGAGCATATCATCGGGCTGGACGACTGGCATCCCTTGGGCGGCGAACGACGGATGGTGCACTGGCGGCACGACCGTGAAGGCGAAGGTCTATGGTAATGCCCCGAGAAGGTGAAATCTGCCCTGGACGACGCACAACGCGTGCGCATGATCCTGGCGACGCCGGCCGTCTTCGACCATGGCTGGCGGCCGGATTGGCTGGACGCGGCAACCCTCACCGGCAAACCGCTGGGCGACGGGCCCACGTTGCGGTTGCGCGGTGTGTGCCTGCCGCGCTGGGCCGCGATATCCGGCTGGGCCTATGCGCCGCACGCCGATGAGAACGGTCGCCGACGCGTCGTTCCCAAGCAACAACCGGGTCCCAAGGCCGTGCGCCGGATGGTGCCGGCGGGCAGCGTGTACTTTTTCGAGAGAGTGGACGGTTCGACTTGCGCTTTGGCCGCCAACGGATGGCTCAAGCCGGTCAGTGACGCACCGCACGATCGCCGCGACGGATTCGGCTTGGCTGTGTGGGGTGTTTGGTAACTTCAGGTGAGGACTATTGTTATGCTCACGACCCGTTCCCGTTTCAATCGACTTTATTGGCTGCATTGTCTCACGCCGACGCACGCCGGCGTCGGACGCGGCTTGGGGTACATCGACCTGCCCATCGACCGCGACGCCGTGACCGGCAGGCCGATCATCCGCGGGTCCGCCTTCAAAGGCGTTTGGGCCGATTACTGGGAGGCTACCGAGGCCCGTCGCAAGAAGGATCCCATGCTGCGAGCGGCGTTCGGGACGGCCGGCGCCAACAATGAGGCCAATTCCGGTTCGCTCATCCCGACGGACGCCCATCTGGTGTGTTTGCCCGTTCGTAGCTTTCGCGGCACGTTCGCTTGGACGACCTCGCCGCTAGCCTTGCAATCCCTGCGTCGAACCTTGGACCTGGCCGGCGTTCGCGACTTACCCGATGCGCCCCACGATCTTAACGACACGGAAGCTCATCATCCCGACGGCGGTCTCCAGACCGCGCTCACGGAAAACGGCGTGATCTACTTGGAGGACATGGATTTCACGGCCCGGCCTTGTTCCACGGCGTCGCAATGGGCGTCGCGCATCGCCGCCTGGGTATTCCCGGACGATCCCGATTGGCAAAAGCAGTTCCAACGCCGTTTCGTCGTCTTGCCCGACGTCGCATTCGATTTCCTGTGCGAAACCGGGACCGAAATCCTTACCCTCGTGCGTATTCAGGACGAGACCAAGACCGTCGATTCCGGCGCGCTGTGGACCGAGGAATCGCTGCCGGCCGAGACGATTCTGATGGGCGTCATCCAATGCGACCGGGTCTTTTTGCCGAACGGAGAAGCCGATCAAGAGATCCGACCGCAAGCGCTTTTGGAACGTTTTGCGTCGCAGCCTTTGCTTCTTCAAATCGGGGGCAAAGCGACGGTAGGGCGGGGGCAAGTCCGCTGCGTCTATTCGGAGGTGACGGCATGAATCGCAACACGCGAAGTCAAAGGATCGCGCAAACGGCCTTCAGCCGGATCAGCGCGCGGGGAAAACTGAACGATGAGTATGTGACGCGGGCGAAAAAGTTCCCCGCCTTGATTCACGCATGCGGCCTGGCGCAAGCCGTGGCCTTCGGGCTGGCGAAAGAGTTTTCCGATTACTTGGAGGACCTGGCCGCGGTGTTGCGCGCGGCCGGTTATGACGAAATCAAGGATGCCGGAAAATTGGACGATTGCGCACGAAAGCAACCGCTGACCGAGTACCTCCGGCTGAGTCGTGACGCCCTGACGGCGGCTTCATGGCTGAAACGGTACACCGAGGCGCTGAAGGAGGGCTGAAGATGCGACAGGCCATCGTGGGGTTGAGGGATTCCCGATCCGCGCGCGGCGAACATGCCGGTTTGCTGCTCCAGCGCTACCTGGCGAAAACGGCGGCGGGCAAGGAGGGCGATCCCGCCGAGAAACGCGACCTGTTGAATGCCGCCGTCCGCGCGGCCGCCTCTCAGAACGACGAGCACGCCTCGCCCTATCCGGCCGCCTTCCGGCGATGGCAAAAGTCTCTTCCCGCAGGGCATGTGGCGAAGGAATTCGAGACCGACGGGCGGTTGATCGTGGGCTTGGGCGCGGAGAATGTCTTGGAAACCGGTATCACGCTGCACCACACCTACGGCATGCCGATCATCCCCGGCTCGGCATTGAAAGGGTTGGCCGCTCATTACTGCGATCAAGTTTGGAGTCGCGGGGACGGCCGCTTCAAGAAACCGACGGCGGAAGAGGATCGAGCCTACCGCGACTACTTGTCCGGGAAGGGGCCGGCACCGGAGCCGAACTACCATCGCCTCTTGTTCGGGACGACGGATGACGGCGGTTGCATCGTCTTTCACGATGCGTGGTTCGTACCCCAATCCGCCCCGCAGCCGTTGTGCCAAGACGTGATGACCCCGCACCACCTGGATTGGCTGGACGGTTCGAAGCCGCCGACCGATTTTGACAGCCCGACGCCGGTACCGTTTCTTTCCGTGACGGGGCGATTTCGCGTGGCGCTCTCGTGGCGAGGTCCCGGCTCGGAGGCCGCGCGGCCGTGGCTCGAGGCCGCCTTGGAATTGCTGAGCGACGCCTTGAAGTCCTGGGGCATCGGCGGGAAAACGACCAGCGGCTACGGGCGCTTGGTCGAGCCCGGCGAAAGTCCGAAGCGGCCTTCCGTCGCGCGCCCGCAGGCGAAATCATCGCCTCAACGCGAATATAAGGCGAGAGATCAGGTCCAAGCCGTCCTTCTGGAAGAGAAGACGAAAAAAGGCGGTTGGAATGCCAAACTGAAGGACGACGAGCGCAAGGGCCCGATCAACAATTCCCATGACGTCCCGCCCGACAAGAGGCCGGGGGATGAAGTCACGCTGGAAATTGCGTCGATAAACCCTCGAACGGTGGCCTTCCGTTGGCCGAAATCCTAGTCGGCCGGATGAAACTTGGTGGGGCCGACAACCATTCGTGGGTCGACCGGACCAGCAGGAAAACGCCGGAGCGTCCGAGTCAGGTTTGATCGCAGGTTTTGCGCAGGCGTTCGCGGAGGCGGTGGATTTCCGTGAGCAGTCGCAGCTCGACGGTTTCGTATTTCCGCCGCTCCAGCAGCCGGTCGCGCTCGGCCGATCGGAGTTCTTCTTCACGGCGGGTCAGTTGCCGGGCTTGATCCAGCAGCTCGTTGCGACGTGCCGTCAAGGCCGCATCGTGCCGCCGCCACTCCGTTGCCAAAGCCTCTTGAAGGGCCGAAGTCTCCTCGCGAATGCGGCGGCATTCGGCCAGTTTCTGCTCGGCTGCATCTACTTGATCTTGGTAGGCCGCTTTCAACTCCTTTCGCAATTGCGACAGTCTTTTCCGCAGCAATACTTGGGAGGCCCGCCCGGAAAGTCGCGCGAGGAGTTCCTCCGCCGCGGCGCGATGCTCCAGAGCGCGTCGGTGCAGCGATTGGGCCGCTGCGAGGGTCGCCTGATTTTTCGCCGCCGCCGTTCGAAGTTCTTGTTCCCGTTCCAGGAGGACGCGGTTGCGCGTGGTCCAGTCGGCCAGCAGTTGCCGCTCCAGCGTCGCCCAGCGGTTTCGCAAATCCCGGCTTTCCTGCCGCAGCTTGTCGCAATCTTGTTCCAAGCCGTGCAACAAGTCCTCCGCGCGGTGCCGCAGGTGATTGGCCTGGGCTTCCGCCTCCGCCAAGGATCGCGCGCGACGGCGCAGCTCTTCGCCCGCGTCCGATGGCACCGGCGATGACGCGGAGAGGAATCCCGGATCGGCAGCCGGCGTAACGGGTGTCGCTTCACACGCCTCCTCGCCGTTCGGGCCGCGGTCAGGTTCCGGTAGCGCTCCCGCAACAATCGGTGACGGCTCCTCGGCCGGGACCAAAACGGCGGCCAGGGCGTCCAAATCGCGGCTGTGCTCCTCGAAGGCTCGCACGCGCGATTCCCATTCCTTGCGACGACGCGCGAGATCGAACTCCCCTAGCCCGATCTGATACTCGCGCTGATCCAAGACCTCTTCGCGGAGGCGATGCGCCGTCGCTTGTTCCTCCAGTTCCTCTTCACGGCGGCGTAACTTCGATTCACGTTGGTCCAATTCGGCTTCGCGGCGAGCGAGTTCCAGTCGGTTCTCCTCCCACTCCGCCAGACGCTGGGACCACAGCAGCCGGAGGAGTCGATCCTCGTGCTCCAGCTTGGCGGCATCGGCGTTCATCCGGGCCTCGCGCTCGTCCAAGTCCCGTTGGCGCTGCCGGAGGTATTGTGCCAACTCGCGGGCATGACGGCGCCATCGCTCGGGCAAGGATGCCGTATCGGTCGCGGTAAGCTCCCATTCTTCGTCGCAGAGGGCGGCTTCAGCGTTTTCATCCTCGCCGTGCAGCAGCGCGGGGACGCCGGGCGATATGCCCGGACCGTGGGGTGTCGAAAATCTCTGCGGTGCGTGGGGAGAATCCAGGCGTGCCTCCACGCCCGCCTCCGATTGCCCCGGCTCAACCGGCCGGTCCGTTCCGACGACGGCGGCCGCCTCGGCCTCCACGGACGTGCGGAGGTCGCCAAGCTTCGGAGAAGGGCGTTCGGCCGATGGATCGTTCATGGGATGCGAAAAATTGGGCAATTTAGGGGCGACTGAGGCAATTCGACGTGAAATGATCATCCGCTGCCGAAAACTCTGTACTCCGGAAAGAGTCAGGCGTCCCGATTCATCGGCAGTAAATCGCGCAAGGTTTAATGATTATTCGGAGTGTAGGGACCCGAGTGGGGGGAGTAACGAAAAAGAATCGCATCCCTCCCACATCTAGGGTGAACTGATAGCGGCATGAATTCGGCAAAAACGCGGTACCGCCGTTCATCGAAACGTGATCGGATGCCCTTGAGCCGCCCGGTGCGATCGCCGGCGCGGCCGCTTGCCCGACAAGGCAAGGTCGCTTCCTTTGCTTTTCGCCGCGAGAGGGGATAAACTCACTTCCTGCTGCGGTAAAGGCTCCGAAATCGCTCGGCCGGCGCAGTTCCGTCGGCGGGCACAAGGTTCCCGTGATGTGGGAGGAGACACCACGATGCGAATGCACCTTTTGCGGGTGGGATTGTTGGCGCGTCCGAGCCGGCCGTCAGCGGGGATCGGCCTGTGGCTCCTGGGTTGTGCGGTCGGTGCGGCTTTCTGCGGCAGCGTCCGCGCCGCGGAGCCGACCACGGAACTCCTTTGGCCGCAGGGAGCGCCTCTTGCAAAGGGAGACAAACCGGAAGACAAACCGGGCTTGATCATCTATTTGCCGGAGAAGGACTCGGCCGTCGGCGCCGGGGTGGTGATCTGCCCGGGCGGTGGGTACGGTTTCTTGGCGATGGACCACGAAGGGCATCAAATCGCCCAGTGGCTCAACTCGCACGGCGTGGCCGGCTTCATCCTCGACTATCGTCATAGGAACAAGGGCTACATGCACCCGGCCCCGATGCTGGACGTGCAACGGGCGATTCGCTGGGTTCGCGCCCATGCGGAGGAAGTGGGCGTGCTGCCCGACCGTATCGGAGTGCTGGGCTTTTCGGCGGGCGGGCACCTGGCCTCGACGGCGGCCACCCACTTCGATGCCGGAGATCCCAACGCCGCCGATCCCGTCGATCGCGTCAGTTGCCGGCCGGACTTCGCCGTCTTGTGCTACCCCGTCATCATGTTCGACGAAAAGGAAACCCATCGCGGGTCGCAGCGGAATCTGCTGGGCGACAATCCCGACCCCGAGTTGGTCCGCAGCATGTCCAGCGAAAAACAGGTCACCTCGGAGACGCCGCCGACCTTCCTGTGGACAACGAACGAGGATACGGGCGTGCCCCCCGAGAATAGTGTGCAATTCTTTTTGGCACTCCGCCGGGCCGGCGTGCCGGGCGAGTTGCACGTCTTCGAGAAGGGCAAGCACGGGCTGGGTTTAGCGCAAGGCGTGCCGGGCACCGAGTTGTGGCCCACCGCCTGCATCGAGTGGATGAAGAATCGGGGACTCTTGGAGCCTGCCAAGCGGCAGTAGCGTCCGAGGCCGAGCCGACTCGACTTCCGAACGGAATCGCGGCGGAGGTGCCTCCCTCACGCCATGACCGATCCGGGCGGGGCAGGCTCGTGATCGTGCTTGCCGAAAGGCACGCACAGCCGGGGCAAGGCGGCTCGCGTTGGCCGGGCGATCAAGTGGTAAGCGGCGCAAAACGGAAGAAAGGGGAGAGCGTCGGTGAGTGACGAGAAATGGGTGCTGGGGTTGGGGGAAGTCCTCTGGGACTGTTTCCCGGATCGAGAGCTGCCGGGCGGCGCGCCGGCCAACTTCGCCTTTCACGCTGCTCAACTCGGCTGCCGAGCCGCCGTGCTCTCGCGGGTGGGAACCGACCGCCGCGGCGACGAGCTTGTGGCTTTGCTGCAAAGCGGCAGCGTCGCCACGGACTACATTCAGCGGGATGCAGCCCACCCCACCGGTACCGTCGAGGTCGATACCTCGCGTCCGGATCAACCACGATTCACGATCCGCCCCGACGCCGCTTGGGATTTCATGGAATGGACGCCGCAGTGGCGGTCCGTATCCGCAAACGCGGCCGCCGTGTGCTTCGGAACGTTGGCCCAGCGCGGGCCGGTTTCGCGCGCTACGATCCGCCGACTGCTGTCGTCCGTCAGGGATCACGCCTTGGTGGTCTACGACGTCAATTTGCGGCAAGACTATTTCGATCGCGAGCGGATCGAGGAGTCGCTACGCCTCTGCCACGCGGTCAAACTCAATGAAGAGGAAGAGGCCTCCCTGACGGAACTGTTGGAATTGGGTCCCTGCTACCCGCGCGAGTTTGCCGCACGACTGCAAGATCGCTACGGCGTTCAGGCGGTGTGCATTACGCGGGGAGCCAACGGCTGTTTGCTGATCGAGGAAGACCGGGTCGTCGACGAGCCGGGCGTACCCGTCGAGGTCGCAGATACGGTCGGAGCGGGCGACGCCTTCACGGCCGCTTGGGTCTTCGCCCGACTCCGCGGCCGGCCGTTGCCGTGGCAAGCCCGATTCGCCAATCGCGTGGGTGCGCTGATCGCCTCGCGTCCGGGTGCGATGCCCGTCGTGAAGGACGAGTTACGCGCTTTGCTGCAAGAGTTTTCCGTCGAAGCGGCTCCGAACTGCGGCGATTCCTCTCCGCCATCGTAGCGGCTCGCGGATGGTACCGTTCAACCGTCAACGGAGACCCCGACCATGGTTCCGCCTCGCATCGCCTACTTATCGCGCCGTGATTTTGCGGGAGTTTGCCGGCACCGTTCCAGTGGGACAAGCCGGGTCGTGCTACTGCTATTGCTTACTTTGCCGGCTTGGATGGCGCGGCCTTCTTCGGCGGAGGAACTCGGCCGAGCATCCGCGGGATTCCAGGATGAAGTGATTGAAACCTTTGTCTACGCCGCGGATTCCGAGGCTCAAGCCGCGTGGAGGCCCGACGAGCGATCGCAACCGGTTCGCCGGGCCGAGGCGGACGGTATCGCGTGTTTGGAGATCCGGCTTCCCTTCGCGGCGGATGCGCAGCGGGCAAGGAGCGTTCACGATCGCGACGTCCGGCTCGACCTATCGTCGGCAGGCGTGTTCTTGTTGGAGGCGGCCGTCGATCACCCGGAGGCCGTGGGATCGGTCTCGCTCTACTTCCGCAGCGGCCAAGGCTGGTACGCCGGATCGGGGCGAGTGACGCAATCGCAGCGTAGCGTGCTGCGATTCCCCAAGTCGCAATTCCGTACCGAGGGGGATCCCGCGGGATGGAATCAGGTGGAGGGCATCCGCATCGCCTTCTGGCGGGGACGGGATGTGGACGCTTCGGCCCGGCTGTTTTCGCTGACTGCGCGGCGTCACGATATCGCGCTGTTGGTGCCGTCGCAAAAACGTCACGGGACGAAGCCGGAATATCGCACTGCCGAGGAGACGGGCCGCCGCGTCGCCGATTTTTTGGAGGCTCTGGGGTTGGGGACCGACTGGCTGGAGGACGACGCCGTGGATGAGGGCGCATTGGCCGGGCACCCGTTGATCATCGTGCCCTACCACCCATTCCTGGACGAGCAGGCGACCGAAGCCTTGCTGTCCGCCATGCGAAACGGAGGCAAAGGATTCTTTTTCTATCAGGTGCCGAGCGCCATCTATGAATATCTCGGAGTCGGCGGCGCCCGATATACGGCTCAACGAAAGGAAGGGCAATTCGCGGAGATTCGCTTCGAGCCGTCCGCCGTTCCCGACCTGCCGCCGTCGGTCCGGCAGTCGTCGTGGAACATCACGGACGTGCGGCCGGTATCCGATGATGCCCGAGTCATCGGCTGGTGGTACGACCGCGAGGGGAATGCCGCCGAGCGAGCCGCGTTGACGATCTCGCCGCGGGGCGCGTTTTTCAGTCATATTCTCCTCAGCTCGGACGCGGCCAACAAGCAAATGATGCTGGCGGCGGTGCTGGGCTATCTGCGGCCGGAACTCCGCGACGTCATGCTGCGTACCGCCGTGGAGCGGGCGGGAAAGATCGGGCATCTGGACGGCATTTCGGCACTGGAGGATTGGGTATCGCGTCATGCTGCCGGCGACGCTGCGGCGAGACAGGCTTTGAAGGAAGGCAAGGAGCTGTTGGCGACCGCGCAAGAAGCCCCGCCCTCGCAGCCGCGCTTGGCGATGGTCCGAAAAGCTCGTGAACGCCTCACCGCGGCCTACTTGGCGGCGCAAGACAGTCCCGCCGTCGAAGGCCGCGCGTACTGGAACCATTCAGGTTTGGGAGCTTACCCCGGCGACTGGGAAAGGACGGCCAAGGAACTGAAGGCGGCCGGATTCAATATGGTGCTGCCCAACATGCTGTGGGGAGGAACGGCTCACTATCCGAGCGATTTGTTGCCCCATAGCTCCACCTTGGAACAATACGGCGACCAGATCGAGCAGTGCGTACGTGCCTGCCATGCCCACGGGATCGAAGTGCATGTGTGGAAGGTGAATTTCAATCTGAGTACCGCGCCCGAGCAGTTTGCGGCCGCGATGCGGGAGGCCGGACGAACGCAGGTCGATCCGGAAGGCGATCCCATCGGCTGGCTTTGCCCCTCTCATCCCGAGAATCGGCAATTGGAGCTGGAATCGATGCTTGAGGTGGCGACGAAGTATCCCGTGGACGGCCTGCATTTCGACTACATCCGTTATCCCGGACCGAACGGTTGCTACTGCGACGGTTGTCGCCGGCGGTTCCAGTCGGAAACCGGCTTGCCGGTGGAGCATTGGCCGCAGGATTGTTACTCCGGATCGCTGAAGGAACGCTACCGCCAGTGGCGATGCGAGCAGATCACGCGGTTGGTGGCCGCCGTGGCGCGCGAAGCCAAGAGCTTGCGTCCCGAGCTTAAGATCTCGGCGGCGGTCTTCGGCGACTATCCGTCCTGCCGCGATTCCGTGGGCCAGGACTGGGTGCAATGGATCGACGCGGGCTACCTGGATTTCGTCTGCCCCATGGACTACACCAACGACGATGCCCGATTCGTCTCGCTGGTGCGGCGTCAACGAGACCTGCCGCAGAGACGGATTCCGCTCTATCCCGGGATCGGGGCGTGGCAAATGCCGGGTGAGGATCAGGTTATCGGTCAGATCGTGCTGGCGCGGGAATTGGGGGCGGACGGTTTTACCATCTTCAATTTGCAGCCCGACTCCACCGTCACCACGCTGCCCGCCGTGGCCGTCGGCGTGGGGCGCAACCCGGCCGTACCGCCGCATCGCGGGCCGGCCCATTGACGCCTGGTGTGATGACGGCGGTACGTCGGCCGGTTCGGGAACCGGCCTGCCCACGGCAACCGTCCGAGCTGCGCGCCGTCTGCGCAGATTGCTTGACATGCCTGCGGCCGCCGTCCAACATGGAACCAATGGAATCGGGGCAAGCAAGAGAACGTAAAGGCGGCTTGCTCAGGTGATCGGCTTCGTTTCAGGTGATCCGTTCGCAACTTCGGAAATGGGAAGCACCATGCATCCGCGCGGAGGTTCCGACGAGCCGGACGCGTGCCCAAACGCAGTTGCGTCCCAGGTGCCGCACGACTCTCGGCGACGCTCACGGCGGATCGGCCGTTACTTCCGGGCATGGACGCTATTCCAACTTTTCATTTGCTTTTGGGGAGGGCCGGCGGACGCGTCACAAGGCCCTGCCGCCGGGACCGGTGCCGAGGCCGCGCAGGGAGATGCCGCCCCGCGTCGCGTGTTCTTACTGGGGGACAACACCTTTTCCGCCGGAAGCGTGACCAAGATCTTGCAGAAGTTTTTTGCTGCGCGCGGCGAGGTGGCGGAGGTGCGGGAAATTCCCCTGAAAGGCAGACCGCTGCCGGAAGCGGCCGAGGCGGTCAAGCCGGAAGACACCCGCCCGCAAGACGCCCTCATCGTGTTCGATCATCCTTTGCGTCTGGTCGTCAAGCGGTCGCCCGATCAAGTGGCGAAGGATCTGGCGGTGTTGGGCGAATGGCTGCCGGTGCGATACGTCCTTTCGCCCTCTCCGCTGCTGAACGATTCCCTGTACCGCGAGCGACGCACGGCGGCGGAAGCCGCCGCCCGGGGAACGCCGACGATCTACCTGCCTCTGGTCGGCGCGCTGAAGCAGGCCCAATCTCAGGGAGCGGGACGCCCTTGGCAGTCCGATCTGTCGTTCGAGCGTGCCACATTGTTGACCGACTACTTGACGGCCTGTCTTTTGTACGCCTCGATCTCGGGGCAGTCACCGCACGGCTTGCCGGCGGATATCCCGCTGGATGAAAAGACGTCGCTGCACGTGGCGCCGGATGCCGCGGAGGTGCTGCAACAGACGGCGGAAGCGGTTCTGGCGACCGGTCTCCAAAGGGAATCGCCCGATTTCACTTCCGATGCGGGACTGGAAGCGCCCGTGCAAGTCGTCGCCGCGGGTTCGCCCATCGCCGTTCCCACCGATGGCTTGCAGCCGCTCATCATCGACTGGAACGGTGACGGGGTCCATGATCTCGTCGCTGCCGGAGTCGGCACCGGCTGCGCGGAGGTATTTCTCGTCCAAAAGACGGCCGCGGGATTCGCGGTCGCCGCGGGGATGCCCCTTGAGGCATGCAGCCTGTGGGCGGACCTGCAACCTCAAGGCGTGACCGTCTCGCAGTTTGCGGACTGGGATGGAAACGGAACGACCGACCTGCTCCTCGTCACCGGTCGCGGAGAGATTTGGTTAGCGACTTCGCCGAAGGCCCGTGAGTGGACGCTGCCGCGACCCTTGCAAGGCCCCAAGGGTGAACCGCTGCGACTGGCTTACGTCGCTTCGGTTTGGGGCGCCGACTTGGATCAGGACGACGACGTGGACCTTTTGTTGGGCGACGAAGCGGGCCAAGTGTGGATTGCCTGGAACGGGGGCACCCGCGACAAGGAGGCATTCGAGAATCCACTGCCCGTCACCATCGGCGGGCTGGATTTGATGGTGGATCACGACGCGTCGGTGGTGGCCGCCGATTGGGATTGCGATTCCCGCTTGGACCTGATCGTCGGAAGCCACAACGGGGCCGTCTACTGGTGCCGCGGTCTGAAGTCGGAGGGGCGGCCGAGCTGGGCGCCGCCGCTGACCTTGATCGAGCCTTGCTCCGAGGAAAGCCCGGCCGGAACGCCGCAGCGGCCCGGTGCACCGCTTTGGGCGCCCGTCCCGGGTTGGTCCCCTCGGCCGGCGGTCGTGGATTGGAACGGCGATCACTGGCCCGACTTATTCATCGGCGACTCCAACCGCAAGGTGGTCAAGTATCGCGAGCTGACGGCGGAGGAGGAAGCCGAGCTGAAAACGCTGCTGGGGCAACGGGAGAGCTTGCTGGCCGAGATGGCGGCTCGAGCCGGCGGCCCGACCGCCGCCCAAAGAGCCGCCCTACTCGAGCTTACGCTGGCCGTCATCGAGAAGAGCCGCGATCGCCGCTACGAGCGCTGCGGCTGGCTCTGGTACTTCGAGCGGCGCCCCCCCGCCCCCTCGCCTTAGACCGTCGGCGGCCGCGGTGGCTCGGCGCGATGTACGGAAGCGACCGGCCGCCCCTTCACGGACCGGACGATTCCCAAGCCCCGACACGTCGTCATCGGCTCCGGGCGCGCGAACGGCGGATCGCGGCACGCAGGAATCGTAGCAGGACCAAGGCGCTATTATGCCTCGGGTCGGATGTCGCATACACCAGGGTGACAGGACCGCTGCGCGCCAGGTCCAGCAGTTCCTTCACGGCGGGATTCCGCGATAACTCGTCGCGGTAACGCCGTTGGAATTCATCCCATTTGGCCGGATCGTGCGCGAACCATCGGCGCAGTTGGGGCGACGGAGCGACGGCCTGGAGCCGGAGGTCGATGCGGGCATTCTCCTTCTTGATGCCCCGCCGCCACATCCGCTCGACCAGCACCCGCGTGCCGTCTTCCGCGACCGGCGCTTCGTAAACCCGTTTCATTTGAATCGAACCGATTTCGGGAGGCGAGTCGACCATCGTGGCGGTTCCCCGGTTGCCAGGAACGCAGCGGAGTCATTGCGACGCGAACATTCAGGGGTGCGCTGCGGCGGTCCCCGATTGCAGTTGCTCGGCCCGAGGGAACAGGATGTTGTTTTCCTTGTGGATGTGCAAGTGCAAATCCTGCTCCAGCGTCTGCAAGGCGTCCAACATCGCGCGGTAGGAATTGCAGGCGTCCTCGGGCGGCGCAAAGCCGTCCGTCAGTTCCCGCAGGTCTTTGAGCGCGGCTCCGGCCTGGTCGTGCTCGTACCGCATCATGGCGATCGGGTTGCCGATGGCACCGAAGGGGAACCTCGGCGGCGCGGACGCCGGATCTTCCTCGATCGGCTGAGGAGCTGGCCGGGACCATCCTGGTCCCGCGCCGCTATCTACACAAGGTGCTGCAAGACTTGGGGAGGGCCGGGTTGGTGCGATCCCAGCCGGGACCGGGGGGAGGATACGCCCTCCAACGGCCGCCGGAGGAAATCTCCATCCTCGACGTGATTCAAGCGGTGGGGACCATCCAGCGAATCGTCACGTGCCCCTTGGGACTTTCCTCGCACACCAGCTTGTGTCCGCTGCACAAGGAATTGGATCAGGCCTATGCAGGCATGGAGCAGGCCTTTGCCCGTGTGACGGTGGCCCAAATCTTGAACGCACCGAATGACATTCCGGCTCTCTGCGAGGCCGAGGCACGCCCAAGCGGCTAGCGATGAAACGGGAGTCTGCCTTCTCCCCGCGGTTTGGGATCGCCGCGCGGCCCGATTCGTTCGTAGACCCTCACGTAATCGACCAGCATTTCGGCGGGGAAGGCGGTTGTGCGATCCGGATTCCCCACGAATCCGCCGCCGACCGCCAGATTCATGATGAGGTAGAAGGGCTGATCGAACGGGGCCGGCCAAGGATTCAATTCGGATTCGTTGGAGGGGGCGACCCCGCGTCCGCCTTCCACCTTGCCGGAGCTCCACCAGAAAGACTGGACCGCGTATTGCCGGTCGTCAACGAACCAGCGGATTTCACCCGGTTCCCACTCGATGGCGTAGACGTGGAATTCTGCGATGCTTTGACCCTCGGAAAAGACGAATTCCCGGCTGCTGTGGGTATTCGCGGGCCAACGCGCCCCATAGTGCAACGTTCCCAGAACCTTGTTCGGCTCGTGTCCTCGGGCTTCCATGATGTCGATCTCTCCCGAGGCCGGCCAAGCCCCGTATTTCTCTTCTTGGGGCATCATCCACAGCGCCGGCCAAATGCCGCGGCCGGTGGGCAGCTTCGCCCGAAATTCGATCCTGCCATAGGTGGTGCAAAACAGCGGGCTGCCGTCGCGTCTGCGCGATTTCAGTCGGGCCGAGGTATAGCCGCAACCGTGCAGCGATTCCTTAATCGCCCGAATGTGCAATACACCGTCCTTCACGAAGGCGTTTTCCGGTTCCTTGGTGTAGTACTGCAATTCGCCGTTCCCCCAACCGGCGATCCATTGGTTGGCATCGTAGTCGTAGAAGCCGTTCCCGAGATCGAAATCCCATTTGGAGGGGTCGATCCGGTCGGCTTGGAACTCGTCGTTCCAGACCAGGCGCCGACCTTCCGCCGGCGACTCGGCGCGCAAGCCGCCGAAACAGGCCGCGATATTTGCCGCCAAGAGGCCGACCCCGATCCGTCGTCGCAAGGCATGTCGCGAAGTCATCCGCCGACCTTTCTCGGCACCTTGTACCCGCGCGTCCAGGCGAGATCAGCCGCGGCCGCGCTCGAGTTCGAACAGCAACGCATCTTTATGATAGTCGGCTCGTTTCGGCCGGCCAATTCCGTGGAGCCGCCCTGCCGTCCCTCGCCCGACGTTCGCTATGGCGGCAAAGCAGGTCTTGCGCGGCTCGTGCGAGACGCGCTTTACAGGCGTCGCCGGCGGGGAATAGACTAAAGGTTTTTGACGTTCGCCGGGAACCGCCCTTGGATAGCGCGTAGATGAGTTTCGCGGGAAACATCGTACTCCGTGGGGTACGAGTCCACAATCTGAAGAATATCGACGTCGATATCCCGAAGAAGCGGCTCGTGGTCCTGTGCGGTCCGAGCGGCAGCGGCAAGACTTCGCTTGCGATGGATACGGTGTACAACGAGGGTCGGCGTCGCTACCTCGAGAGCTTTTCCGCTCATACCCGCCAGTTCTTGGACAATCTCCCCCGCGCCGATGCCGACCTGATCGAGGGCATTTCTCCGGCCGTCGCCGTCACGGCAGGGCTAAATCCGAGATCGCACCGGGCCACTGTGGCCACGGTCACCGAAATCTACGATTATTTGCGTCTTGCGTACGCCTCGCTGGGGCGGGTGTTCTGCACCGAGTGCGGCCGACCCGTCGTGCAACACACGCCGCGAACCATTCTGCGGCTCTTGGAGTCCCTCCCCGCCGGGACCCGCGCGATGGCGGCCTTTCCGGCCGCCGTGCGAAACGGGAATACCGAGTCGACCGCTCTGCCGGAAGAACTCCGCGCGGAAGGCTATACCCGAATCATCGTCGGCGATCGATCGTACAACTTGGACGCGCCGGCGGCCGATCTCGGCGCGTCGCTCACGTCCGCGAGCGAGGTGCTGGTCCTGCTGGACCGCATCATCTGGGGACGAACCGATGCGATTCGAGTCTTGGAGTCGCTGGAATCGGCGTTCCGCGCGGGAGACGGCGTGTGCGTGGTCCTGGCGCAAGAGGGCGCGGATCGCCCGCCTGAGGCCCGCGGTGCCCGAGACGCATTGTCCGAATCATCGGCCGCCCAAGCTCGCGTTCCGGTCTTCGGCGGACCATCGAGCGGCGAAGACGGGTGGAATCCTGCGGCATATCCTCGCGTCGAAGTGGACGGCGTCCGTTACCTCCGAATGAGCTTTCGCGATCGCTGGACTTGCGCGGAGTGCGGTGCGGAGTATGCGGCACCGGAGCCGCGACTATTCAATTTCAATTCGTCGCACGGTGCCTGTCCCACCTGCGAAGGCTTCGGTACCGTGATGGAAATCGATCTCGATCGTATCCTCCCCGATCGCGACAAATCCTTGGCGGAGGGGGCCGTAGTCTTGTGGGAGGGCCGCGGTCGTTCCGAGTACCGTGACCGCATGCTACGAGCGGCCGCCGAACGCGGGATATCGGCCGAGCTGCCCGTCTCGCAATGGACCGAGGAACAAATTCACTGGCTCTTGGAAGGGGATACGGAATCGGGTTTCGGCGGAATTCGGGGCTATTTTCGCGACTTGGAAAAGAAACGCTATCGGGCCGACGTCCGGGGCGTTTTGACGCGATATCGAACCCATCGCACCTGTCCGGATTGCGGTGGGGCGCGGCTGCGGCGCGAGGCCTTGGCCGTCCGGCTGCCGCTTCCGCCGGAATCACCGGCGGGAGAGGAGCCGCAAGACACAACCGCGGAATCCGCGCTCGTCGCTTCGCCCCAAGCCCCCAATATCACCGAACTCTGCGGCTTCCAGGTCGCTCAACTGTTGCGACGGTTCCGCCGGCTGAAGCTCTTGCCGGAGGCCGGGCGAATCGCACCTACCGTGCTGGAGCAATTGATCGGCCGGCTGGCCTATCTGGATCAAGTGGGGTTGGGCTACTTGTCGTTGGACCGCCCGATCAAGACCTTGAGCGGCGGGGAGCTGCGGCGGGTGCTCTTGGCCGGAACGCTCGGATCGTCGCTGGTCAATATCGTGTACGTTTTGGACGAGCCTTCCGCGGGCTTGCACCCGCGCGACATCGCCCGGCTGGTGCAAGCCGTCGCCGCGCTGCGTGACCGCGGCAACACGGTCTTGGTCGTGGAGCACGATGAAGCCTTTTTGCGCAGCGCCGATCGGGTGATCGAGTTGGGACCGGGGGCGGGCGAACGCGGCGGTCAAATCGTGTTCCAAGGCTCTCCCGCCGAATTGGCTACCGCCGCCACGCTGACCGCCGACTATTGGAATCGCAAGCACGGCTACCGGGAAATCCCGGCTCGCCGGCGGCATGCCGGCGGATGGATCCGCTTGTGCGGCGCCAGGGGCCACAATCTGAAAAACGTCACGGTCGAGTTCCCCCTGGGTGTTCTCTGCGTGGTCAGCGGCGTGAGCGGAGCGGGCAAGAGTTCGCTGGTTGCGCAAACGCTTTACCCCGCGTTGTGCCGCCGCTTCCGCAAGACCTTCGATCCGCCCTTGCCCTACGACGATCTCTTGGGCGAGGGGCAGATCGCGGACGTGATTCTCGTGGACCAAAGCCCGGTAGGACACACCTCCCGATCCTGCGTGGCGACGTTCCTCAAGATCTGGGACGACATTCGCCGGGTTTTCGCCGAGACGGCCGACGCCTGCACGCGAGGCATGGGGCCGCGGCACTTCAGCTTCAATTCCGACGAGGGCGCCTGCGAGGAGTGCGGCGGCGAAGGTTATCTCGAAATCGATATGCAGTTCCTGGCCGATGTCCGCATTACGTGTCCCCGCTGCCAAGGACGCCGCTTTCGCGAGGAAATCCTCGACGTCTACCACCGGGGCAAGAACCCGGCCGACGTCTTGGAAATGACGGTCCGCGAGGCCTTCGCCTTCTTTCGCGGTCATGCCAAGGTTCAAGCTAAATTGAAGCGGCTGATCGAGGTCGGACTGGACTACCTGCGGTTGGGGCAAGCTGCGCAGACCCTGTCCGGCGGCGAATCGCAGAGGCTGCGCTTGGCCGCCCACCTCTCAACCACAAGGCGGGGCGGCTCGCTCTTTATCTTGGAGGAACCCAGCACCGGCCTGCACGACGCCGACGTCACCCAGCTTCTCGATAACTTCGAGTCGCTGTTGAACGTCGGCCATTCGCTGATCGTTGTAGAACATCATTGGAGGATCTTGGCGGCCGCCGACTATTTGATCGATCGGGGACCCGGGGCGGGGGACGCCGGCGGTCGGGTAGTAGCTTCGGGAACGCCGGAACAGGTGGTCCGCTGTGCGGAATCCGTCACGGCCTCCTATCTGGCGCCGGTTTTGAAACCGCGGGCGCGGGCGAAGTCCGCGACCGAGCAGAACGGGCGGCCGGGGTGATGGCATCACGTCTGGGACAGGGGGCTTCGGCGGCGATGGTTCTCGGCGTATCTTCCCGGGGATATCGGCGGCCGAACCCGCTCGACCGTGTTGGAGAAGGGACGATCCCCATCCTTGGCAGCTTGCGGAGAACCGAATGACCGTGCATGCTTCCGACGCTCGCTACGTTCGCCAAACCCGATTCGCGCCGTTGGGCATCGAAGGCCAAGCGGGGCTGGCACGAGGTCTGGCCGTGATCTGTGGTTGCGGGGCCGTGGGCACGACT
>FWPU01006705.1_pt1 | contig 22519 bp, 17 predicted proteins | sample 2228361 | NCBI WGS metagenome assembly FWPU01 (sample SAMEA103939777, study PRJEB20133) | metagenome
GAGCGAAGCGAAGGGTCTCGATGTGAGGCGCTTCTTGAGATTCTTCGCCTTCGGCTCAGAATGACGAGAGAAGGGGCACTCAGAATGACGGAGAGGGGCAACAGGAAAGTTGGGTTAGGTACAATATTTGAGATATGGGCTGGTGGAAGAAGACCGACTTCTGGATTGCGCTTATCCTATTCATCGTCGGGATTATCGGTTTCGTGCGTGGGAATCAAGCCATCGCAGACAGGGGACAGGATGTCGACCCGCGACTGGCGTGGTTCTATCTTTTGGCCGCTGTGATTATGCTGGTGAACGGCATTCTCTCGCACAAGCAGTACTTACGAGAGCATGCCGAACAGTTAGAAAAACAAAAAGCGAAGAAGACCCCCAAACAGGAGGCAACGACCCAATGATTAAGTGCGCAGAGTGCGAGAAGGTTTTAGATAAGGTTCCGCTCTGGTTCGAGACGGTGAAAATCCGCTTTGTCTGCGACGCTTGCCGACAGGTCAACCCTCAGCAGTGGCTTATCCCCACTGTGTTGGATGAGGAAGAGACCGAGAAGGTGGTGGAGGGCGATGAAGAGGCGTTCGTGGAAGGCGAGGTGAGCCTCGAAGAGCTCGAAGAGCGCGACCGCAAGCGACTCATCGGAGAGGGCGACGACCTGTTCGACGCCGATGTGCTGCCTGAAGCCGATGAAGAATGACCCCCGCCTTCCGAGCTATCCTATCTGAAGAGCGTCCCAGTTGTCTTCGGCTCTGGACGACAGTCTTCTCGCCGGGCGAAGACTACTTCATACGCTACTTTGAAGACCCGCTCTGGAAGCCAGAGTACACGCGCGTGTGCGTTGTCGACCACGAAGTCGTCGCCTGCGTTCAGGTGGTGCGACGCGATGTGATGCTGAACGGACACCCCGTGCCGATGGCTGGGATTGCGAATGTCAGCACGCATCCGAGCTATCGTGGACACGGCTTCGCCTCGCAACTCATCCGCGACGCAAACCGAGTGATCGACGAAGGCGATTTCCTCTTCGGGCTACTCTTCACAGGGATCAACGATTTCTATGCACGGCTCGATTGGCACACGATGCTCAGCCCCTACTGGCGAGTGGAAACCGAGAGCCTGGATACCGCCGATTGGCGATTCCGAACCGCTGGCACCGAAGACCTGCCGTTCGTAAAGGCATGCTATGAAGCGATTTACAGCAACCGAACGGGCAGTGTGGTGCGTGATGACGACTACTGGCGCATCTGGGTGCGCTGGGACGACCCGAACTGGCGACAACGGTTCTACATCGCAGAGCAGGCTAATACTCCGCGTGGTTATGCTGTGGTGCTAACCGATAGCCGTTTGGTGGATGGCACTCCCCAAGTGCGCACGATGACCCTCACCGAGTTGGCAGTGCGCCCGAACGATATCGAAGCGGGGCGTGCGCTGGTCGCTTTCATTAGCAGTTTGGCGCACTCGTTTGGGCTGGAGACAATTGACCTCACTCTCTCCCCAGCCGATGTCGAGCGGTATGTGCGTCCCTTGCTCACCAAAGTTCACTATCAGCCGTCGCGGAGTGCGATGGTCTATGTGAGCAATCAAGAGCGGTTAGAAAGACTCTTTGCGCTGGGTGGGCGCGACCTCACACCCGAAGCGCAGACAGGTGATTATGGCACAGCGCTCGCCCAACTCTTCGGGCTGGGCGAAGAGTCCCCCCGTTTAGAGACTCATTTCTCAGGTGTGGATGGGTTCTGAACGGGCTGGCGCTCCACGCGTTTGACCCGTCCGTAGCGCGCTCGCCAATAGAGATAGCCTACCCCGACCACCAGCAACAGCGCAGTGCCGATGATGAGCAGGCGGTCGAACTGCTTCAGAATCGCCTCGCCATAGAAGTGAACCAGATACGCTACCAAGAAGAAGCGCGCGCCCCGTCCCACAACGCTGGCAAGCATCATCCCCACAATGCTATAGCGGAACACCCCGCTGGCAATTGTGAACACCTTGTAGGGGATAGGGGTGAACGCAGCAATCAAGATTGCGTACAAGCCGTAGCGTCGGTACATGCGCTCGACCGCTTGAACCTTCTCCTCTTTGAACATTCGATGGAGCAGGGGGTATCCTCCATAGGCTCCAATCAGCCAGCCCAGTCCTGCGCCCAATACACTGCCGATGGTACAGACCAACGCCACAATGAAAGGTGAAGGCGCATCGGGCGCAAGCAGAAGTGCAATCACCAGCACATCGGGCGGAACGGGGAAGAACGACGACTCGATAAACGCAACGCCAAATAGCCCTCCCAAGCCGTAGGTCTGAACGACTCCAATTGCCCACTCCTTCAACGCTTGCATTAGGTTAATTATAGCCGATTGAAGAAACCCTCTTCAGCCTGTCCGAACCAACTCTGCAACGGCTCGGTTGGGCAGTTGAAAGTAGTTGCGCTTGGAATTGAGTACACTGTTGAGCGCGCCTGCCAGCCCTCGGCTCCACGGGTTGTTTTCGGGATGGGTCAGCACCACAATCAGGTAGTCGCGCGCACGCGTGAGCGCAACATAGAGCTTGCGGTACGACTCTTCCGTCTCTTTGTCTAACTCCTGCTTCTTGAGCAACTCGAAGGCAAGGGGCGAGTAGATGGTGGCGGTCTGGGGTTCCTGTACCTGAATGCCGATAAGCCTGCGCTCGGTGTCGACGCGGATTGGGAGCGTGTTCTGGCGCGGGCGGAACCCCGTGTTCACCACAAACACAACGGGAAACTCCAACCCTTTGGACGAGTGGACGGTGTAGAAATGCACGACATCGGTGCGTTCCTCACGGGTGGGGGCGTTGCCTTCGGTCTGATTGGTGCGCACCATCGTGTCTAACTGCTCGGCGAAGGCTTGGGGTTCGATGTGGGGCTGTTCCAGCGCGAGCGCAAGCAGCTTTCTCACATTAGCAATCTGTTGGTCACCATTCGGGGCGTTGCGCAGTTGTGCTTCGTACTCGCTCTGCTCCAGCGCGCGCGCCAGTATCCATCCCACCGAACGCTTGCCGACCTCCGCCTGAAGCGGGGCGAACCAACTCAGGAATCCCTCGAGCCGAACCCTGTCGTCAGCAGGTAAGCAGGGCGGGTTGTCAAGCACCACGCGCAGGGGCAGGTCGTTGTGCTGGGCTTCTAACGCCAGCAGGGAGAGTGCATCCAAGCTCAGGTTCGCCAGTGGAGAGCGCAGGATGCTAAGCAGGGCAAGGTCGTCGGTTGGGTCGCTCAGCGCACGCACCAAGTTCGCCAAGTCGCGCACCTCATACTGGAGCCAATAGCCTCGCCCGCCCCCCACCACGAAATAGGGCACGCCCATTTCGTGGAAGGCACGCTCGAACTGATTGACGGCGGTGTACTGGTGGAACAGGAGGGTGAAATCGCCGTAGCGTGCAGGTCGCTCCGCTCCTGTTTCGGGGTCGTGGATAAGCAGTGTGCCTTGCTCGACCCAGTGTCGAATCACGCCCGCTACTTGGCGCGCCTCTTCGTAGGGGTTATTGTTCGTGGTGTGCCAGACTTTCACGCGTGTCTCCGAGTGGCTCGATTGGGGAGCGCGCATCGGCTTCAGCGTCATAAACTTCCCGTTCCACAGATGCCCGAACACCATCTCGACGAACGCCAGAATGTCGGGGTGGGAGCGGAAGTTCGCTTGAAGGCGCACCAGTGCACCGTCGGTGTGCGATTGTGCCTTGTTTTGCCAATCCTCAAACACGCGCGGGTCAGCATACCGAAAGCCGTAGATTGACTGTTGCGTGTCGCCCACCACCATCAGGTTGCCCTTGCCAGTAAGCAGGTTGATAATCTTCGCTTGGAGGGGGTCAATATCTTGCGTCTCGTCCACCAGCACATATTCAAACAGTTGTTGATAGCGGTAGCGTACGGTTGCGCTCTCCTGCAGGAGCCTCAGCGCGTAGACCTGCATATCGTCGAAGTCGAGCGCACCGTTCTGGCTCTTGAGTTCCTCATAGTGACGCAGGTAGGTTTCGGTTAGTTTCAGCAGGGCGCGTGCTTTGCGCAGGGCGCGTGCTTCTAATTCCCAGTTCGTCATCCCGACCATCCCTGCAAGGCTTTGGTAGTGGGCACGCTGTTCGGGGTTGCTCGCTTTGCTCATAAGGTCGCGCAGGTAGTCTATCAGTTCGCTGGGGGTTTGGATGGACTGCGGTGGGCGGGGCACTTGCGCCATGTCGTAGAGCATTTCACAGTTGAGCGCAAGCGCATCTTGGGGAAAATGGTCATACCAGTCGCTCAAGTCGCTAATCAAAAGCCCTTGGTGGCGTGTGGTCTCAGCCAGTCGATGAGTCATCTGGAACAGGTCTGTTAATGGGTCGCCCCCACGCGCCCCCAGCGACAGGTGGTCTGCAATCAGGTCGCTCAGGGTGTCCTTCTCGTCGCCTGCGAGTTTTGTAGTGAGTTCGCGCAGGGCTTCGTGGAACGCCTCCTGCTTGATTTGATGCGCAAGGGTGGCGGGCAAGACGCTCATTTCGGGATCGATGCCTGCCTCGAAAGGGTTTTCTTGAAGTAGGCGTCGGCACAGGGCGTGAACGGTGTGGATGTACGCGCTTTCGATGCGCTGGCGTGCGTTGTGCAGTCCTGACACTTCCAGTTTCTGGATGATTCGGGTTTTCATCTCGGCAGTGGCGGCGCGCGTGAAGGTGATGGTCAGGATTCGCTCTGGGTCTACGCCGTGCTGACGCACCAGCTCAACGAAACGCTCGGTCAGAACCCCTGTTTTGCCTGAGCCTGCGCCTGCTGACACTGCAAGCAGTCCATTTTTGTGTTGGATGGCTTGCTGTTGTTCGGGCGTCCACTGCATACAGTAGGGTTATACCTGATGTGCCTTTGCCTGTTGCCAGAGGTCTTCCCACTCGTCGGGGCTAAGGCTTCGCAGGGCGCGCCCTTGGGCTTGGGCGGTATGCTCCATCCACTGGAACCGCTCGGTGAAGCGGTCGACCATCAGGCGCAGGCACTCTTCGGGGTCTTGTTTGGCGTGGCGTGCGATGTTGACCACTGTGAACAGCAGGTCGCCAATCTCGCTGGCGATGCGTTGGGCGTCGCCTGAAGCGATAGCCTCTTGGAGTTCCGCTTCTTCCTCGCGCAGTTTGTCCATCACGCCCTGAATGTTCTGCCACTCGAAGCCGACTCGCGCAGCGCGTTTGGAGACTTCCAGCGCGCGCAGGAGCGCAGGCATCGCTTTGGGCACGCCTTCCAATATCGATTCCTGCCCCTTCTGCTGGCGTTTGATGGCGTCCCAGTTTTTCAGCACCTGCTCGGCGTCGTCCGCGTGTACCTCGCCGAACACATGCGGGTGGCGCGAGACCAGCTTCTCAATCAGTTGCTGAATCACTTGATGGATATCGAACGCGCCTATCTCGCTGGCAATTTGGCTGTGCATCAGCACTTGCAGAAGCAGGTCGCCCAGCTCTTCGCGCAGGTCTGCGGGTGTGCCGTGTTCGATCGCCTCCAGCACCTCGTAAGCCTCTTCAATCAGGTGTCCCTTCAGGCTCTCGTGGGTCTGCTCTCTGTCCCAGGGGCAGCCATCGGGCGCACGAAGTGCGGCGACCACCTCAACCAGCCCTTCGAACCCCTCGAATCGGCGTTCGCGCTTGGGGCAGGGGGGCACGAACAGCGCAGTTAGCCCATCAGTGCGGGCACGGGTCAGGTCGCCAATCGGCACATTTTGAACTTCGGTCGCCCCTTCGCTTCCTGCCGAGTGAACCAGTGTGCAAGCGAAATCGGGTGGGTAGAACCTCTGCAGTTGGCTTTGGAGACGGCTGAGCGCGTCTGCACTATCAAGGTTGTAGTAGAGTTGGGGCAGCTGGGGATTGGGTTGGACGATGGGCAGTGCGCCTGCGTCCAGAATTTGCACTCCTTCCGTGATGACCGCCTGTATCGCCTCCAGCGTGGGTTCAATAAAGCTTCGGCTTGGCACAAGGCGCACAGGGATAGCCTCCGAGCGGGCGCGTTCCAGCAGAGCCTGTACGCTTGGCTCGGCAATAAGCGGGTGTCCGGGCAGGGCGTAGGCGATGGGGCTTTGCGCACGCACTGCACGGATGAGAAACTCCGCAACCGCATCAGGTTCGCTTTCGGGCACAGGTACGAAGGCAATCCCCGACAGTTGGAGCGTGATGAGCGAAGGATGTCGGCTTATGGAGGTGAAAACGCGCTGGGCACGGCGTAGCGCGCCCAGCGCGTTAGAACTCAACTCTTGGGCACTCCCCGCACCCAATCCGACAAGGTAAATCATCGCCCGCTGGCAGTCGTCTGACCTGAACCTGAAGGGGCTTGAGTCTGCTTCTTCTCGCCCTGTTGCTTCTCGAACTCCTCGAGGTTCTTCTTCAGCTCGGCGATGTCTTTGTCGAACTGCTGTTTCCACCGCTCGGAGGTGAAGGTGACGGGCGTGTTCGCCATTCGGCGTGCCATCTCGAGGGTTAGGTCTTGGGCGTTCGCTTGTCCCTTAATCAACATCAACTGCTCTCGGATTTGGTCTTTGACTTCCTCAAGGGGCAGTTGGCGTCCGGGACTGCGTGCCAGCAGTTCGAATCGGGCAAACTCGTTGGGCGCCAGCTGTATCCAGTTCGTGACCTCCAGTGGTTTGGCGTTCTTGAGCACATTTCTTATCCGTGCCAGCGCCTGTCCTTGTGGAGTACTGGTGTCCAGCGGACCCTCCAGTGGGAACTCGATCTCGCCCGACTGCACGCCTGCAACAGGGTTCTGAGCATATTTCTGCACGACGCTTTGGAAGTTGAACCCGCGCTCGAGGTCGTCATCGATCTGCTTGCGCACTTCAGGGTTATTGAGCTGGATGAATCGCACGCGGGCGGAGGCGGGGCGATAGAAAGCTTGCTTGTTCTTCTCGTAGGCGTCCTTGATTTCCTGCTCGGTGACCGTGACGCCTTTCGTGCGTAGGTTGAACTCTGCCAACTGCACACGCACGCGCTCGCGGTAGTCCTCCAGTGTCATCAACTTCTGGTCGGTAATCATCTGCTTGATTTGCGGGTTATTTTTGAGGTCGCGCTCGACCCGCTCCTGCACCTGCTGGTCAGTGGGGAGCACGCCTGCCTCCTTCGCCATATCGAGCAAGATTTGTTCGCGAATCATCTGGACTAAGGTGGTGTAGCCTGCAGGGGAGGTCACGGCTTGGTTGCCTGCGACCTGGACAGGGGTGGGCATCATTTCTAAGCGACGAAGGTAAGTGTCTTTATCTATGGGGGTTTCGCCAACTTTGGCAACGACTTCGTTCTTCGCGCCTCCGCAACCGCTCAGGATTAAGGCGCCCGTAAGGGTCAACGCTCCGACCGCACTCCAAGTCACGATTCTCATCTATTCTCCTCCGATAAATGCCGTTTTAGGTTCAGGATGAGTTCCACCTCGCCGGGTGCATAGCCTGTCTGGCGGGCGATTTCTTGGACGCTCAATCCCTGCTCCGCCAGAATAGCGACCACGCCGAAGGTGGGTCTTTCCTGCTCTGGTATGTTATACCTGTTTTCAGGCTCTGAAGTTTCAATTGGGGGAGTGGGGAATGGGGAGTGGTGCGTTTCAGCCCTCATCCCCTGCCCCTCTCCCACGCTGTGGGAGAGGGGAGTCTCAGCCCTCACCCTCAGCCCCTCTCCCATCGGGAGAGGGGTGTCGACTCCCTCCCTCTCCCTGTGGGAGAGGGAGGGCTGGGGTGGGTGAGGGCTATCATTCGGGACTGGGGGGGTGAGGTTCGTGTCCCCACTGCCCACTGCCCACTGCCGATTGCCCTCTCCACTGCCCACTACCCACTGCCCACATCCGACTGTCCTAATCTCCCCAATTGCGCGCTCGGTCTCTGCGCGAATTCGTTGTTCAGCGCGCTCTGCTTCTTCCAGCAGGCGGTTCAGCAGGGCATCAATCGTTTGGCGCAGGGCTTCCATCTCACCCGTGAGCGATTGACGCGCCGATTGGGCACGCAACTCCGCTTGCGCTTTCAAAAACAGAAGCCACCCCGCCACTAACAGCAGGGCTTGGAATAGCACCATCAGTTCGGACATCGGTTATGCCTCCACATCGATGAGGTGGGGTTCATCCACAACGGGTTCGGGCTTCGCTTCGGGTTCAGCACGCTTGGGCGCTTTCTTCGGCGTTGGCTCTTTGCGCTCCCGTTCCCGCTCTGATTGTGCGCTCACTTGGGGCACTCCCGAAACCCGTTCGGTCGGGCGGATACCCTCTGGCATAAAACCACCTCAAGGAGATTATCGGCAAACCCTGTCAATTTTTTGAGGGTTTTCGTGGGGAGTGCCCCTCCCCACATCTCTGGGAAGGGGCGTTCGAGTGATAGGAGGTACAGATGATGAGATCTCAGCTTTTCACGCCTGCTGGAGTGGGAGCCGTGACCTTTGTCTCGGTCTTGGGCGTGTCGTAGCGTCTGGGTCGTGGTTTGATAAGGCTCACATTCACGGGCGCGTAGCGAATCTCGGGTCCATCGGGCGTCCAGCGTGCGAGGGTGGTCTTGAGGAAGTTCTCGTCGTCGCGCTGGGGGAACTCGGGCTTGTAGTGGGCGCCTCGACTCTCGTTGCGCGCCAGAGCACATGCCGTGATACAGATTGCCAGCTCCAGCTGGTGCTTCAGCGTGCGCACGAACGGGATGACTTGGTTCGTCCAGCCCAAGTGGTCGCTGACCCCCACGCGTTGGACACGCTCGCGCACCGCCTTGAGGTCCTCGATAGTGCGCTGGAGCCGTGGGTTCTCGCGCACGACGGTCACATTCTCGTCCATCAGCACGCGCATCTCGTCCGCCAGCTTGTAGGGGTTCTCTGGACCGTTCAGCTGGCTAATCGCTTTGAACTCCTCTTCGTGGCGCTTGCGCTCGGTCTCGAACAGGCTGGAGGGCATATCGAACGCTGACTTATCCAGCGTCTTCAGGTACTCCACAATCGCAGGACCCGCAACCTCGCCTGCGAAGATACAGCTCAGGAGCGAGTTCGCGCCCAGTCGGTTCGCACCGTGATACTGATAGTCTACCTCGCCCACAGCATAGACGCCAGGGATGTTGGTCATCTGGTTGCGTGGGTGAACCGCTTCCATCGTGCCGTCGCCGTTGGTAGCGTAGTCGACCCACAGTCCTCCCATCGAGTAGTGCTGGGCGGGGTAGATGCGCATGGGCACTTCGCGCGGGTCTTCACCTACGAACTTGATGTAGACCTCCAAGATACCGAGCAGTTTCTTCTCTATCTGCTGGCGTGGAAGGTGTGTGATGTCGAGGTAGACCTGATTCTTCCCGCCGATTCCGCGTCGCTGGTTCACGCACACATCGAAGATTTCGCGTGTTGCGATGTCGCGGGGCACGAGGTTGCCATAGGCAGGGTACTTCTCCTCAAGGAAGTACCACCGCTCGCTTTCGGGGATGTCGCGTGGGGGGCGCATGTCGGTCGGGTCTTTGGGAACCCAGACGCGCCCGCCTTCACCCCGTACCGCCTCCGACACCAATCGGCACTTGTCCTCGCCTGGTATGGCGGTCGGGTGAATCTGGATGAACTCGCCGTTTGCGTAGTCCACACCTTGCTGATAGCAAATGCTCGCGGCGGTGCCTGTGTTGATAATCGAGTTGGTGGTGTTCTTGAAGAGCATTCCGGGTCCGCCCGTCGCAATCACCACGGCTTCGGCAGGGAAGGCGCGGATTTCCATCGACTTCAGGTCTTGGGCGACGAGTCCTCGGCAGATGCCAGCGTCGTCCAGCACCAGTCCCAGAAACTCCCAGCCTTCGTACTTGGTAACGCGCCCTTCCACCTCCCAACGGCGCACCTGCTCGTCCAGCGCGTACAGGAGTTGTTGCCCTGTGGTCGAGCCAGAGAAGGCGGTTCGGTGGTGGCGTGTGCCTCCGAAACGTCGGAAATCGATGAGTCCTTCGGGCGTTCGGTTGAACGGCACGCCCAATCGGTCTAACAGGTAGATAATCGCCGGTGCGCGTTCTGCCATTCTCAGCACGGGGGGTTGCTCGGCAAGGAAGTCGCCCCCGTAGATGGTGTCGTCGAAGTGAATCCAAGGCGAGTCGCCCTCGCCTTTGGTGTTCACCGCGCCGTTGATTCCGCCCTGAGCGCACACCGAGTGGGAGCGCTTCACGGGCACGAGCGAGAACAGGTCGACATGCACGCCTGCTTCGGCTAACTTCATGACGGTCATCAAGCCTCCGAGACCGCCACCAACAACTGCAACTCTGCGTTGTGCCATAGTGGAATGACCTCCTTCTTTAGCGTGGCGTGACCTCCACAGGGGCGGGTGGCGCTTCGTGCATAAAGAAGCCACCAAGAGCCACCAGTCCCAGCGCGGTCAGCAGAACGAACCCGACCATGCACGCCTTGTATAGGTTTCGCTGGGCGCGGTCGCTAATCGTTAGCCCCCAACGAATCGAGAAGTTCCAGACCCCGTTGAACAGGTGGTACGAGCTGGCAGTAATCCCCAGCACATAGATGATGACCACCAGCGGGTTTTGGAAGTGCGCTTGCATACCTGAATAGTAAATATCGGTTCCATAGAGCTTGTGGCTCGCGGTGGTCGAGTAGACATGGAACAGCAGGAAGAAGAAGATGACCACGCCACTGACTCGTTGGAGCGTGTAGGCTAAGTTCTCACGGTACTTGTACTTGAAGATGTTGGCGCGACCGTGATAGGTAATCACAAAGCCATAGAGTGAGTGGAACAACAGCGGAATAATAATCAGAAACAGCTCCATCGCCCACAGCACCGGTTTCGGCAGAATCTCGTTGAAGAAGTAGACCACCGCGTTGAAGTACTTGGGGTCTATCGCTGCCATCGAGTTCAGAAACAGGTGCTGTACGAGATAGTAGCCGACGGGGAAGATTCCCGTTAGCGAGTGAAGCTTGTGCAGGAAATAGTTATCGCCCTTGAGCTTCTCTCGCCAGCCTAATCGGGGTGCGGTTTGAACGCTCATCGTTGTTAGAAACCTCCGCTTGGATTATACCCATTTGCGCTCGGAACAGAAAAGTGGCTATCCCTCCAGATCTCAGGCAGTGTACCGATAATCATAACAACTTCTCTTCCAACAGGAGGTTAGGATGAAGATAGGCACAAAGTTTACCCTATTCGGTGTTGGAGCGATTGTATTGTTGACGATGGTTTTGGTGCTGACGGTAAACAAGCAGGGTACAAACCTCAGTCAACAAGCGCAAAACGACATCGAAACCATCGTTCGGCAAGACACCCAGCGGATGGTGTTGGCGGTAGCAGACATGGTCGAATCACAAGATGCGCTTCTGCGTCAAACGGTTGGACATTACTTGGATACCGCTTGGTATGTGATGAATCGCTCAGGTGGTTATAAGTTCGACAGCGAGACCGTTCGGTGGAAGGCAATCAACCAGTTCACTCGCGAAGAGCAGGAGATTACCCTCCCGCGCGTGCAGATTGGCTCCGAGTGGCTCCGCCAAGAGCGTGACCTTAATCGCTCAGTGCCTGTAGTCGACACGGTCGGTAAGCTCACAGGTGCGACCTGCACGATTTTCCAGCGGATGAACGCGCAAGGCGATATGCTTCGCGTCGCTACGAATGTGCAGACGAAAGAGGGAAATCGTGCCATCGGCACCTACATCCCTGCAACAAACCCCGATGGAAAGCCGAACCCCGTTGTTTCCAAAGTTCTCAAGGGGGAGCGGTATATGGGGATTGCGTTTGTGGTGAACGCTTGGTATGTAACCGCCTACGACCCGATTTTCGACAAGTCAGGCAAAGTGATTGGAATGCTCTACACTGGTGTTCGGCAAGAGAGCGTAGACACAGTGCGCGAGTCGATACGAGGGTTTAGGGTGGGTCAGACGGGGCGTGTTTTCGTGATTGGTACCAAAGGCGATCAGCGGGGCAAGATGATTATTTCGGGAAACTCTGAGCAAGAGGGAGCCAATCTCTGGGAGTCAACCGATGCAGAAGGCAATCCCTATGTTCAGCAGATTGTAGAGAAGGCGGTTCAGCTCAACCAAAATGAAGCAGACTTGGTGCGCTACCACCTTCCTTCTGAAAACGGCACGACAACTCGTATCATCGCGTACACTTATTACGAACCGTGGGACTGGGTGATTGGATTAGAAGCCGATGAGAGCGAGTTCTTAGGGGCGGTCGCTCGGGTCGAGGCAGGTAGAGCGAACCTGACGCGCACCACCTTAGGTGTCGGCTTGCTCTTTGCAGTCTTATTTGCAGGGCTTCTGCTTGTGTTCGGGCGTTCCATCTCGCGACCGCTTCAGCAGATGGTTCGTGTCGCCGACTCCATCGCTGAAGGACGCCTCGACCAGACCGTGAGTCACCGCTCGAAAGACGAGACAGGTCAGCTGGCGGAGGCATTCCGCCGTATGCTTGGCTATCTGAAACAGATGGCAGAGAGTGCCCGCCAGATTGCACAGGGCGACCTGAGCCGTGAGGTTCAGCCAGTCTCGGCTCAGGACGAGCTGGGAACCGCCTTCCATGAGATGAACCAATATCTGTGCTTGATGGCGGAGAATGCGCGCGAAATCAGTCAAGGTAACTTACAAGTAGGAGTACAGCCCCGTTCCGAACGTGACGAGTTCGGCAACGCCTTCCGTTCAATGACCGATTACCTACGCACACTTTCCGAAAACGCAACCGCTGTCAGTCAGGGAAACCTTGCAGTGGAGACACGACTTGCCTCCGAGCGGGATCAACTGGGCAAGGCGTTCCTTCAGATGGTAGACAACTTGCGCTCCGCCATCGCACAGGTCACTCAGGGCGCGCAACAGTTGGCACAGACTAGCCAAGTGTTGGGAGATTCGACGGGTCAAAGTCTCCACAATATCAATCAGATAGCCACTCAGAGTCAGCAGTTGGCTCAGTCTGCAACAGAAGCCAGCAGTGCGATGGAGGAGTTGGACAACGCTCTCCGAGATTTCCGCAGGCTGTCTGAGGAGCAGAAACAGAGGGCACTTCAAGCCTACCATGCGATGACCGATGCCACAAATGCGGTGGGTGAGGTAGCCCAACGTGCCGAACAGATGTCAGCAGCTGCACAAGAGGCGACCGCCGTCGCTCAGACAGGTGGAAGTGCTGTGGAGCAGGTGATTTCGGCGATGGAGCGCATTCGTGAACGCACCGCCTTCACCGCTGAGAAAGTGCTGGAACTAGACCAGTTCGGTCAGCAGATTGGTACTATCGTACAGACTATCAAGAATATCGCCCAGCAGACGAACCTGCTTGCGCTGAACGCAGCGATCGAGGCGGCGCGCGCAGGCGAACATGGCAAAGGCTTTGCGGTGGTCGCTGATGAGGTGCGCCGCCTGGCAGAGCAAGCAAATGAATCAACGAAGGAGATTGCTCGGCTTATCGAGAGTGTCCGCGTCGGAGTCGAGCAGTCTGTTCAAGCAATGCAGGAAGCCCGAAACGAGATTGAACAGGGCTACTCCCGAAGCTCCGAAGCCAGTACCGCCCTTCGTGAGATTATCCAAGCAATCGATTCGGTCGCACACGATGTGCAGGATGTGAGTCATATCGCCCAGCAGATGGCTGACCGCGTACAGCAGATACTTGGGGTTATTGAGGCGACTCGCGAAACCTCCGAAAATAGCGCGCGGATACTTGGTGATATCGCCAGCAGTTCTCAACAGGTTGCAGGAACGATTAACAAGGTTGCTGATGCCAGCGAGTCAACCAACGCCAGTACCAGCGCTATGCGTAGATCGGCGGAACAGGTCGCGCAAACTGCCAGTGAGCTGTCCCAGCTCGCTTCAGCATTAACCCAGATTGTAGAACGCTTCCACTACGACGAGCGTGCAACGCGCCGCGCCGCCTGAACTGCTTCGTGGGGCAGAACTCCTGCCCCACTGACCTCCTCTAACTCACACAACTCTCTTGGCGAGAGTATCAGTCCAAAAACCTGCTCGGTGTGATGGACAATTTTGGGTTTGACCTCGTCCAGCGAAACCGTGCGACCCACCAATCGGCTGATTGAAGTGACGCCTCGGTCGGCGATACCGCACGGTACAATCGTGTGGAACAGGCTCAGATCGTTGCACACATTCAGCGCAAAGCCGTGCATGCTGACCCACTTGGTGACTTTGATGCCAATCGCTGCGACCTTCTCATCACCGACCCACGCGCCGGTGAAGCCTGCTTTGCGGTGCGCCTTCAAGCCGAAGTCGCCCAGTGTGCGGATGAGCACCTCTTCCAAGTCGCGCAGGAACTTGTGCAGGTCGCGCCCGTGCGCACTCACATCAAAAATCGGGTAGCCCACGAGTTGACCCGGGTTATGGCAGGTCACATCGCCACCGCGGTCGGTGGGGCAGACCTCGATGCCCTGCTGAGCGTAGAACTCGCGCGCAAAACGCAGATGTTCAGGGTGGAACGCCTTGCCCAGTGTGATAACGGGCGGATGTTCTAGCAGGAGCAAGGTGTCGGGAATGCGCCCCTCCACACGCGCTTTGTGAAGTGCCCGCTGGAGTTCAAAAGCGGGCTGGTAGCCCATCGTACCCAAGTCGAGGACCCAGCCCGCAGAGTTCATTTCTGCTCTTTAGCGCGCTGAATCGCCTGCTCAATCACGGGCTTGAGCGTGGCGGTCGGGATGAGGAACAGCGCGCGGTCGGTATCGCCGAAGTTGCTTCGGAAGCCGAAATCGGTCTCCTCGTCGTCCAGTCCGTGCGAGAGCGTGACCATGATGCCTACCGCATCGCCGTTTCGGCTATAGACAGGCAGACCCAGCTCGGAGATGTTGCCTTCCAGCAGGAACGCTCGGCGTGGCTTGCTCACTTCGCTGATGACCCGCCCCGTAGAAAAGTAGGGGGCATAGTCGAACCCGCGCGGTAATCGGGAAACCGTGACCAGCTCGCTTCCGATGGGCAGATTGACCTCCTTGAACTCGATCGGCTCGACCTGGCGTCCGCCGAGGTCGTTGATTTTGAGGAACGCCACGCCCAACTGCGAGTCGAGCGCAATCAGTGTGGCGTCATACTCTTGGGTCTCCTGACCGAAGATGACCTTCAGGCTCTGGGGAGATATAGAGAGGCTCACATCCTCTTCGTCGAACCCAACTAACTCTTTGAAACTCTCGGCGGAGAGCAGGACGCCTGAGAGCATCACAATCCCGTCAGCGGTAATCACCGCGCCCTGCTGGGTGAACTTGCTCTCTTGCGTTTGAGTTTCGCCTTCGGCTTTGATTTCGAACTTCGCCACGATGCGCACCGTCACGATGTTCGGCGCGATTTTTTGCATCAGTTGGGCATAACTATTGGTCGTCTCGGCTGGGGCTTGTTGGGCGCACACCAGCGCACAAAGGCTCACGACGGCAATCAGGTTCAAGCAGAGTTTTCGCATAGTTTAAGCATACCCCTCTATTGTAGGATTTCGTTCCAGTCAGGTTCGATGAAGGCGAAGGTGGTCTCGCGGTTGCGCAGGATGAACAGCACCAGCACGGGCGGTCTTTGCTGGAACAGTTCCTGCATCACCGACTGGAAGGTTTTTGTGTCGGGCACGGGTTGTTCGTTGATGGCTAAGATAAGGTCGTCGGCTCTCAGCCCGCCCAGTTGGGCGAAGCTCCCGCTGGCAATATCGGTCACCAGCACGCCCTGCTGGTCTTCTTTCCAGCGGTTGCGCATGCGGTCGATGGGGGTAATCTCGCGCACGGTGAACTCCAGTTCGCGCTGGCGCACGGGGCGCACCGATTCGGCAGATGCAGGGGTTGGCTCTAACTTAACTGCAACCTTCTGCTCTGTGCCGTTGCGGATGATGGTGAGTTGCACCTCCTCGCCGACGCTTCGGCTCTCGATTCGGCGTTCCAGGTCGCGCGCATCTTGGGGGCGGTTGGCGGTGAGCGGTTCGTCGTTCAGCGCCACAATCAGGTCACCCACCTGAAGTCCAGCCTTACTCGCTTCGGTGTAGGGCAGGACCTCGGTGATTCGGAAGCCTTTCAAGTCGGGGTTGCCAAGCGCTTCGGCAACGGTGCGCGTGATGACCTGCGTGCGGACGCCCAGCCACGCGCGGGGCAGTTCTGCGCTCGGACTGGGTTCGGAGGGCGGGCGGTTGCGCACCACGCTGATAATCACTTCCTCCCTGCGCTGAAGGGTGAGCGGGATGAGCTCGGCGTCTTTGTGTGCCTCCAGCGCTTTGCGTAGGTCGCGCACATTCGCAACAGGGGTCGAGCCAACTTGCAGGATTGCATCGCCTGGGTTGATTTTCGGCTCGGCGTTGTCGAGCGGGAAGCCCGGTCGCATTCCCGTCACCAGCACGCCAGTGGGCGGGAGTCGTCGAGCGCGTGCCATCGGGCGGGTAATATCGCGCCCTGTAAAACCGAGCGCACGGAACTCGTCTTCCTCGCCGTAGTAGGGTTCCATCCGCGCCACTTCCATATTCAGCGTCTGGCGTTGCCCTCCACGCTCAATCACTACAGGCACGGTCTTGCCCACCTCCAAATCGGCGATTAGTTGATAGATGAGTGGGACTTCTTCCACGAAGCGGGCGTTGGTCGGTTTGCCTGCGATACTCAGCACAATATCGCCCGGCTGGAGACCCGCGCGTTCGGCAGGCGAATCGGGCGCGATTGAGCCGACCAGCACGCCCTCTCGGCGTCGCAGTTTCTCGGTCGGGAGCGCGCTGAAGCCGAGCCACCCGCGCGTAATCGTGCCCGTCTTCAGCACCTGGTCTAACACACGGCGCGCAATATTGGAAGGAATCGCAAAGCCCAGCCCCGAACCGCCCAGCTGGTTGACGCCCACAATTTCGCCCTTCAGGTTCACCAGCGGTCCGCCCGAATTGCCGGGCAGGATGAGCGCATCGTGCTGAATCCAGCGCGTAAGCATTCCTGAACGGTCGCCCGTCTCGAACTCCTGCATCTCGATTTCGGAGCTGACAGGGTTGATGAACACTCGGCGCGGGTTCGACACGATGCCCATCGTCACCGATGAAGAGAGCAGGAGCGGGTTGCCCATCGCCAGCACATTGTCGCCCGTCTTGACTTCGTCCGAGTTGCCCAGCGGTGCGAAGGGGAACTTGCGCTGGTTGCCCTCGTTGCGAATTTGGAGGATGCTCAAGTCGGTCAGCGGGTCGTGGGCTAAGACGCGCGCCTCGAATCGTTCGCCCGTGCCGAGCGTGCAGAAGATACGCACGGCGTCCTCGGCAACATGGAAGTTGGTCAGCACCACGCCCGTTTCGGTGACAATCGCGCCACTGCCACCGCTGATGGCGTACTGGGCGCGCCCGCCTTCGAAATAGCGTGAGACCACCAAGATATTGACCAACGCGGGAAACACTCGGTCGCGTGCCCGCTCGATATCGCGTCGAAGGGCATCAGGGGCAGGGATTCGTTGAGCCACACTGAGCAGAGGACACAGCACCAAAAGCACACTCAGGAACACCACTCGCTTGCTCATCGTTTCTCGACTCCGAAGGGTCTGTTTCAGGTTGTTCGAGTATACCTGAGCTTTGAGTGGCGCTTGCCGACTGCCCACTGCCCCGATTTCGTCATTCTGAGCGAAGCGAAGAATCTCCACTGCCCCCTGCCGATTGCCCACGGCCCCGATTTCGTCATTCTGAGCGAAGCGAAGAATCTCACGGGCGAGACGCCCGTGCTACGAGTGTGGCACAGACATTCGTGTCTATGGATTCTACACAGGAGATTCTAACCCAATTTTCCTGTCGATACCGATGAGAGTACCATAGAGGGAAGGTGTACTAAGGCGAAATCGCTCCCCCCATCTGACACCCTGAGCGAAGCGAAGGGTCTCAATGTCACCCCTGTCGAGATTCTTCGCCTTCGGCTCAGAATGACGAGAGAGAGGCAACAGAAAAGTTGGGTTAAACCCTCCTCTCTCGCAAATGAGAAGAGGAGGGCAATGGAGGACATTACTAATGATGCAATCAGCGATTTCGGCGTCGCAGGCTCAGCAGGCTGATGAGTCCTGTACCGAGCGCAATCAGGCTGGCAGGTTCAGGAACCACCTCGAACTGGATTTCCTCGAACCCACTGTTGAGTTGCACCGTGCCTGCGTAGACATCGTGATAACCGTCCCACAGCATCGCATAGTTGACCCGAACGGTGACAATATCGCCGATACCGTAGGAGGTCAGATCGAGTGTGAAGGAGTTACCGAAGCTGGCGATGGATTTGGTGGCAGGTCCCTCGTTCACGGCGAAGGTGACACTATTGCTACCCGACTGGACGACCGTAGAACCTATTTGGAGATTGCCTGTGACACGCACATCGTCGCGGAAGGGGGAGTTGATAGCACCAAAGTAGGCACCCCCTGCGACCTGCCCACGCGATGCGACCGCCCCGAACACGCTCCAGTTTATCGTGATGGAGGGGTTCAGGAACTTGTTGACCTGGATGCCCGCAGCAGGGTCATCATCGGGTATGCCCGTGATTAGCCCGCTGGGTCCGCTCGACTTGTTAATCGGGGCGGCGTTGTTCGCTTGAGCGCGGATGTTGGTGGTGACGTCACCACCGAACGCGGGCTTGTTCGACAGCTGCTCTGAGCGGAACACATGCCCTGAGCCGACCCATGTCGTGTGCAAGACGACCCCACTCGGGTTGTTCCCCGTCAGTCCACCAGAGCGATTCGCAGGTAAGCGCCAGTAGCTTCCTGCTGAAGTGCCTCCGAAGCCATCGAATCGCAAAACCAGCCGTCCGAAGGGGTCACCACTACTGAAGGCGGAGACATCACGGGACCACCTCCATCCGTTGCCTGTGCCACCAAACGATGTATCCGTCAGTGTCCACTGGGCGTTGGTGAAGGCTCCGCTGGTCGGTCCTGAGTTGGATTGGCTCAGACTAAAATCCACATTGTTCGGTCCGTTATTATTGAACACCGAGAACTGTTGTGCCAGTGCGCTGGTGCTGATCAGCCCGACACTGACAACGACTCCAAGCCATCGATTCGTGCGCATCGTTCATAAGCCTCCTGAGTGTATTTTTGGAGTGTTCGGCACTCCACCCTTAAAGACTCAAAATGGGACGCAAAGCGGACAGCAATTTTGGGGGAATTGGGCGCAATAGGGGAAAAGTTCGCAGGAATGCCCGTGCTACATTTTGCTGATGGGTAGGATGCCCGTGCCACTTTTTTGCCAACCCTCTCAAAACCCTTGACAGCCTATCGGGAGAATGTGGTATAATGTCGAAGCGAGGTTCCCGGGTAGCTCAACAGGCAGAGCGGGTGGCTGTTAACCACTAGGTTGCAGGTTCGAGTCCTGCCCCGGGAGCCATACAGTGCTGTGACTCTAACCTCGCTATACCTCCCCTTATCTGCGCTACTTGTTGTTAGCAGGAATCGCTTGCCAAGTGCCGAACCGTTGTCTCCGATGAGCCTGTTGGAGACCGCCAAAGCGTTGGAACTTTACCTGCATCACCCAAGCGCAGACTCCCTGCGCCGACTGTTTGGCGAGGAGCTGGGTTGGAACATCGCACCGCCTGTCCCCAATAGTCCTTACGAACCCATCGCCGAGCTCGGTGGCGTGCGTGTCTTCCTCTGTGTCCTGCAATCGAACCGATTGCCGAGCCTGACCGAACGACGCAAACTCTACGAAGACCTGTTCCGAACCTATGGCGAGCACCTGCTTGTCTATCAGACCGCCGACGCTCGGCAACTGGCGTTCGTGTGGGCGCGACGACTCCCCACCCAAAAAATCGAGTTTCGTACCCTCCCCTACGAGGTTCACTTGCCCGCACGCACGACGCTCGAACAGCTCAGTGAACTGGCGTTTCCCCTCAACGCCCCCGAGCCGAGCCTGACCGAACTGCTCACACGGCTCGACCGTGCCTTCGATGTCGAAGCGGTCACCCAACGCTTTTTCCAAGAGTTCAAGCGCCGATTCGAGGCGGTTGAGACCACTTTACAAGCGTGCTTACCCAGCAAAGCCGAGCGCGCCCTCTTCACCCTCAAACTGTTCAACCGCCTGCTGTTCATTCGGTTTCTGGAGCGCAAGGGCTGGCTCCGATTCCAAAACCGCACCGACTACCTGCGCGCCCTCTGGCAAGACTACCAAACCCAACGCACCCACGAGAGCAACTTCTATCGCGACCGGCTCAAACCGCTCTTCTTCAGCGGGCTGAATAACCCGCAAGGACGCAACCTGAGTGCCGTCAATCAAGGGGGACTGCTTGGCGACCTCATCGGTGAAGTGCCTTACCTCAACGGCGGACTGTTCGAAAAAGACGCCCGCGCCAATGACGACACCATCTTCGTGCCCGACGAAGCCATCGAACCCCTGCTGAAAGACCTGTTCTACCGCTTCAACTTCACCATTACCGAAAGCACCCCGCTCGATGTGGAGGTCGCTGTCGACCCCGAAATGTTGGGCAAGGTGTTCGAGGAACTCGTCACGGGCAGGCACGAGTCGGGAGCCTACTACACGCCCCGCCCCGTCGTGGCGTTTATGTGCCAAGAGGCACTCATCGGTTACCTGCAGTCGCAGTGCCCCAGCAAGATAGCCGACGCCATCCAGCAGTTCGTCAATGAGCGCGACCCCAGCCACCTCAAAGACCCCGAAGCGGTCTTGGACGCGCTCAAGCGAATCCGCGTGTGCGACCCCGCCTGCGGTAGTGGCGCCTACCTGCTCGGTATGCTTCAGGAACTGCTGGAACTGCGAAGCGCCCTGTTTCAAGCACACCATATCGATGCTGAAACGGTCTACCAGCGCAAGTTGGAGATTATCGAGAACAACCTGTATGGCGTGGACATCGACCCGTTCGCGGTGGAGATTGCGCGCCTGCGCCTGTGGCTGAGCCTCGTGGTGGAAGACACCCGCAACCCATTAGACGACCCCAGCGTCAATGTTGCCCTGCCGAACCTGGACTTCAAAATCGAAGTGGGCGACAGCCTGCTCGCACCCGACCCACAAGGAGGCGCACAGCCCGATATGTTCCGCCTTCAGCAGATTGAAGAGTACGACCGCCTAAAAGATGAGTACCTTCGAACTCACGACGGCAACCGCAAACAAGAACTGCGCAACAAAATCGAGAAACTCAGGCAGGAAATCTACCAGTGGACACACGGCGACTCCCAAGTGCAAGGCTTCGACTGGCGCGTGGAGTTCGCTGAGGTGTTCGCCAACGGGGGCTTCGATGTCGTGCTGGCGAACCCGCCCTATGTGCGCCAAGAACTCATCGGCGACACCAAAGCGCACCTGCTCAAACAGTACAACGCGGTGGCGGTGGGACGCTCTGACCTCTATGTCTACTTCTATGCGCGGGGACTGCAACTGCTCAAAGAGGGCGGATGGCACATCTTCATCTGCTCCAACAGCTGGCTCGATGTGGGCTTCGGGGCGAAACTGCAGGAGTACCTGCTCAATAACGCCCACATCGTCGCCATCTACGACTCGGCATTAGAGCGCCAGTTCGCCAGCGCCGATGTGAATACGATAATCTCCATCCTGCGCAAGGGCAAGCCGTCGGGCGAGGCAGAGACCCACTTCATCCGCCTGAACGCGCCCTTTGAAGAGGCGATTGCCAACCCCGCCCACCAGCGGGTCATCACAAAAACACGAGCGGAACTGTGGCAGGCAGGGCTGGACGAGGAGGGCAGATACGCAGGGGACAAGTGGGGCGGGAAATACCTGCGCGCACCCGACATCTTCTATACAATCTTAGAGAAGGGCAAGGGCAAACTGGTGCGATTGGGCGAGGTGGCGGAGGTGCGAAGAGGGTTCACGACGGGCGCGAACGAGTTCTTCTATTTGGAGCCTGTTCGTAGCACGGGCGCCCAAGCCACGATTCTCGTACGCAACGGCGCAGGCTGGGAAGGGGAGATTGTGCGCGCATGGCTCCGCCCCGTGGTCAAAAGCCCGCGCGAAATCCGCACCCTGCGCGTTCGGCTCGAAGACCTGCGCTACCTCGTGCTCCTGCCTCCCGACGATGTGCGCCAAGTGATTGAAACCAACCCCCGCCAAGTGGACACCTATATCCAAACCCACTACCCGAAAGCGTATGAGTACATCAAGTGGGGGGAGAGGCAGGGGTATCACACAGGCTCCACTTGCAAGGCACGGCCAAGATGGTGGGATTTGGGCAACTGGGAGCCTCCCAATATCCTATGGGCAGACGCGTACAACACGAAGTACATCGCTCCTCTGCTGGGTAATGGTGTGTATGGAGACAAAAGGTTCTTCTATGTCAATCCGCGAGATCACGATGCGGTTTTCGCTCTACTAAACTCTACTTTGGTTCCGCTATTCATTGAGGTGGAGGGAGTATCTAATCTTGGAGAGGGGGTCATTTATACAAATGTGTACTGGCTGAAGTCTTTGGGCATTCTCTCGGCAGATTATTTATCTTCACCCAGTCGCGCTCGGCTTCTGGATGCGTTTGAACGGCTCGCCCAGCGGGAGGTGAAGAGCATTTTTGAGGAGTTGGGCTTGCCCAAGCCGAACAAGGACTACAGCAACATTCGCCCAGAGGATGTATCGCTGGACAAGGTTCTGCCCGACCGCCGTGCGCTGGACGAGGTGGTCTTCGAGGTGCTGGGTCTGACGGAGGAGGAGCAGTTAGCGGTCTACCGCGCGGTGGTGGAGCTGGTCAAGAATCGCCTCGTGAAGGCGAAGAGTGTGTGACTGGTTCACCATTTTTCTGGCTTCGTG
>FWPU01006707.1_pt1 | contig 22511 bp, 22 predicted proteins | sample 2228361 | NCBI WGS metagenome assembly FWPU01 (sample SAMEA103939777, study PRJEB20133) | metagenome
TGAGATTTTCTATTCCTTGAATTGTTATTCCCGTAATATTTTTACAAGGTTACAACCAGATACTAATTTTATATCAAAAAAATTTTCATAATATATAAAAAATTTTAAATATAAAAAAATAATATTAGTTATTTATCAATTTTTATTATTTTAAATCTTTTAATTTGGACTTAAAGCTTCTGTTTTCTTACTCATTAAGATTATTAAAATTCATTTGATTAAGAAAAAATCTAAAAAAAAATGGATACTATATTTTGTTTATATGAAAAATCATAATACTATCTCTCCCATTGAAAACGCCATAAAAGATATATCAGAAGGAAAAATGATTATTCTAGTTGATTCAGAAGATCGTGAGAACGAAGGGGATCTTGTAATTGCTGCTCAATATGCAACACCCGAAGCTATTAATTTTATGGCAACTTACGGTAAAGGGTTAATATGCGTACCTATGGAAAGTACAAGAGTTCAGGAGCTGAAATTAGAACCAATGGTAAGATTTAACACTGAACAATACCATACTGCTTTTACAGTTTCAGTAGATGCAGCAAAAGGAATAACCACAGGAATCTCTGCATTTGATAGAGCCCATACAGTAAAGGTTTTAATTGACCCCCTTACCAAACCAGAAGATCTTGTAAAACCAGGACACATATTCCCCCTTGAGTCTGTAAAGGGAGGGGTTTTAAGAAGAGCTGGACATACTGAAGCTTCAGTTGATTTATGTAAGCTTGCTAATTTATATCCCGCTGCTGTCATTTGCGAAATTATGAACGATGATGGAACAATGGCAAGATTACCTCAACTTCTAGAATTTGCAAAAAAACATAACTTAAGAATTTATACAATTGAAGATTTAATCAGATATCGTTTAAAATTTGATTCTCTTATCAAAATAGAAGCCAGCTCAAGGCTTCCTACAGAATATGGCGAATTTACCATTTATGCATATTCAACATTAATAGATGATAAAGTCCATGTTGCACTCGTAAAAGGAAAAGTTCAAGGTAAAAAGAATGTAATGGTTCGTGTCCATAGTGAATGCTTAACAGGGGATATTTTTCACTCTAAAAGATGTGACTGCGGTAAACAACTGGATGAATCCCTGAAGATGATTTCCAGCGAAGGAATGGGGGTTTTATTATACATTAGACAGGAGGGGAGAGGTATTGGTCTCATTAATAAAATAAAAGCTTATAAGTTACAGGACGAAGGATATGATACTGTAGAAGCTAATGAAAAGCTAGGGTTTAAGGCAGACTTGAGAGATTATGGAATTGGTGCTCAAATTTTAAGAGATTTAGGACTTTCTACTATCCGGCTATTAACTAATAACCCCAGAAAAATTATTGGTCTAGAGGGCTATGGCTTGAAAATTGTAGAAAGAATTCCCATTGTTATTCAACCCGTAGAAGAAAACGTTAAATATTTACAAACCAAAAAAGAAAAACTAGGACATTTTCTGGATTTATAGTTATGACTCTTTCTTCAGAGTTACATAAAAAGATCAAAGGCTGTATTGCTGTTATAGATTTTGGAGGACAATATGCACATCTCATAGCTTCAAAAATTCGAAGATTAGGTGCATACAGTGAAGTTTTTTTGCCTGACGACTTTATAGAAATATTTAAAGAAGAAAGAAACTTTTATAAAGGAATTATACTATCAGGAGGTCCTTTTTCAGTATATGATAAACATTCTCCTACAATTTCCTATGAAATTTTTAAATTTCAAATTCCCATACTGGGAATATGTTATGGACATCAATGGCTAATGCATCATCTTAAAGGCAAAGTAAAAGCTTCAAATAATAGAGAGTATGGTCCTGCCCGATTAAAAATGATAAATTCTTCGCAGCTATTAAAAAATATAAAAAAAGAAGAAGCCATTGTATGGATGAGTCATGGAGATGAGGTTATTGAACTACCGTACGGATTTAAAATTATAGCATCCACTCCAAACTGTGAATATGCATTCGTATCGAACGAAGAAAAAAAAATATTTGGTGTTCAATTTCATCCAGAAGTTCATCATACAGAAATTGGTTATGATATATTACAAAATTTTATTGAAATTTGCGGATTAACCAATACCTATAAATTAGAAAATTATTTAAATATTCTTTTGGAAAATTTAAAAAAAGAAATTCTGAATAAAACAATATTCTTTCTTGTTTCCGGTGGAGTAGATTCCACTGTAGCTTTTAGTTTAATTGGAAAAATTACAGATCAGGTTTATGGTGTTTTAATTGATACTGGTTTTCTGCGTTTAAATGAAGCTCAAAAGATTCAAAAAGCTTTTCAGAACTTAAATATTAAAATTCATATTGAAGATCGTTCAGATGAATTTTTTGTAAATTTAAAAAATATTTATGATCCAGAGTTAAAACGAAAAATTATTGGTGAATTGTTTATAAAAATTCAAAACGAAGTAATTCAAAATGTAAATTTAGATGAAAAAAAATGGTTAATTGGACAGGGAACTATCTATCCCGACACTATTGAATCAGGTAACACAAAATTTAGTCATACAATTAAAACGCACCACAATCGTGTTGATATCGTTCAAAAAATGATTGAAGAAGGACTCATAATTGAACCTATTAAAGATTTCTATAAAGATGAGGTAAGACAGATTGGAAAGATTTTGAACCTTCCGGAAGATTTAATTAATAAGCATCCTTTTCCTGGTCCAGGGTTAGCTATAAGATGTTTATGCAATAATAATCTAAAAGATAAAAGCAAAAAATGGAATTCTCATATAAATGAAATCCAAAAAAAAATACAATCTTACAACGTTTACACTTATTTATTACCCATTCGTTCGGTAGGAGTTCAGGGAGATCAAAGAACTTACGCGCAACCTATTGTATTCGTTTTAAAAGATTTCGACTTTGCAAACTTACATTTCAGCTGGGATCAACTTATTGAATTAGGAAATGAAATTATTAATAACTCAAAAGAAATTAATAGAGCATTATTATTACTCCCAAAGAATTCTTCCAATTTTGAAGTAGAACTTATTCAGAATGTATATTTAACGAAAACAAGAATAGATAAGTTAAGAATTATTGACAATTTATGTTATGAATTCTTGAAAGAAAAAAATATTTACAATGAAATATGGCAGATGCCCATTGTTCAAATACCCCTCAAAAAAGTAGGTTCGGAAGACAATAAAGAATCAATAGTAATTCGCCCTATACAATCCATTGACGCAATGACTGCCTCTGTCTATAAAATGAGTCCAGAGTTATTAAAGGAATTAGTTGATAAAATTTATGAAACAGAACGAATCTCTTATATATTCTATGATATTACCTCCAAACCCCCCGGAACTATAGAATGGGAATGATTTATATTGCAACAGATTACGGAATTCTGGATCCGTATTCAGCAATTCTAAAAAGTAGAATTTTACTTTTGGATCCTAAAGCGGTGATTCTTGACATTACTCATAATCTGATACCTTTTTCCATTGATTTTGCATCCTGGTCACTTTATCTAAGTTTTTTACATTTACCTAAACCTGCTATTTTCTGCTGGATTGTTGATCCGGGCGTAGGTAGCGAAAGGAAATCTTTAATCTGCAAACTTAAAGATAATTTTTTTATAGTTCCAGATAACGGCATTTTTACTCCTTTTTTATTAAAATACGAAAATAAAGTTAAATTTTTTGAAATCCTACCATTAAAATTAAAAGATATTTATCTTAAAATTTTATCAAATAAAAAAATAAAATTTGATTATAAAATTTCTTATACTTTTCATGGTAGAGATATTTTTGCTCCTGCTGCTGCTTTAATTCATTATAAACCTTCACTCTTAAATAAATTTACAATTCCCATCAGTAATATTGTTAAAACTGATTTCATAAAAATACCCGTTGTATCTTCCAATGAAATACAGGGGAAAATTATCTATATTGATCACTTCGGAAATCTTATTACAAATATTCAAATTCTCCCTCACTGGAAAAAGGATAACAATATTATATTAAATATTTTTTATAAAAATCAGAACCTTTTAACAATTAAGGGACTTTCAAAAACATTTAGTGACCAATCTAGAAACCAGTTTGTTTTTTATACTGGATCTTTCGATTTTCTCGAAATTGCAATCAATCAGGGAAATTTACACCAATATTTTATTCAAAAATTGGGGGAAACATATCTCAGTAACATTTCTATATCAGTTATTTATACAGATGGATGAAAATTTATCTTAGAGATTTAATTGCTAATTATTCAAATGAATTACAGGGAATTGTAGGAAATCCAGAAAAGGAAATTTTATATCTTATCAAATATATTTTGAATGTTAACGAAAAAGATTACATTCTGAATACTTACATAGAAATTAATGATACTCAAAAAAAACAAATACAACAATTCATAAATAGAAGAAAATTAAGAGAACCATTATCCTATATTCTCGGTAAAAAGGAATTTTTTTCCATAGAATTTTATATAACCCCAAATGTTTTGATTCCAAGACCTGAAACAGAAACACTTGTGGAAATCTTTATAGAAGAATTTAAAAATCAAGAGATTAGAGGAATAGAAATAGGAACTGGTTCAGGATGCATAGCCATAAGTCTATTAAAGTATTTGCCAAAACTGGAAATGCTCTGGGCTTCTGATGTGTCCAAAGAAGCACTCGAAATTGCACAAAAAAATGCTAAACTGATTCTTTCAGAAGAACAATTAAAAAAAATTGATTTTGTGAATTCCTACCTATTTCAAAATTTTAAAACAGAGAAATTCAGGAATCTAGATTTTATTATTTCGAACCCTCCTTATATTTTAAAAAAAGAATACCAAAGCCTCGAACCTGAAATTTTCTACGAACCTCATATTGCACTGATTGTAGAAGAACCTGAAGTTTTCTACTTAGAATTTTTTCATGATGCTTTTATTCTTTTGAAAGAAAAAGGTAAAATCTTTTTAGAATCCTCCCCTATTTTGATTCCTTTCCAGAGAAAATTGCTTGAAAATTTTTCTTTCCATAAAATGGAAATAAAGAAAGATATAAATAATCAGGATCGATTCCTGATTATTACTAAATAATTATAATTTTATATATTTAATACCAAGTTTTTCTATTACTGAACGAGGTAATACAAAAGATGCTTTATGTATTTCTGGAGTATAATATTTTAAGTTCCAATTTTCAATATTTTCTTCTTCAAGATTTTTCATCAAATTTTCAAAAGGTGTATACTTTTTTGAAAAATAGGTAAAACCAATGAAACCTCCAGGATAAGTAGGAACAAGAGTGTTATAATACAAACATATAGAAAAATATTTTTTTCCATATTCTATCATTTCCTTTATAATATCCGTAAACAACATCATATGTTCAGCCTGATTTACGAGAATTCCTTCTTTTTTGAGAGCATTAAAACAATATTTTATGAATTCTTCTTTAAATAAAACCTCAGCAGGTCCAACAGGATCACTGGAATCCACTATAATCACATCATATTCATCAGGATGATTTTTTACCCATAAAAATCCATCCTCAAAAACAAGTTTTAATTTAGGATGATCGAATTGCTGGGAAAGCTCTGGTAAAAATTTTCTCGAAACCTCTACTACTTTTTCATCGATTTCGCACATAGTTACTGATTTAACTTTGGAATGTCTTAAAACTTCTCTCGCTGTACCTCCATCTCCTCCACCAATAATTAATATATTTTCTGGATTTCTATGAGCAAAAAGAGGAACATGAGCGATCATTTCATGATAAGCTGATTCATCTTTTTCAGTTGTCATAATTACATCGTCAAGGACCAACATCTTTCCAAAACCTGTGGTCTCAATTATATCAATTTTCTGAAATTTACTTTGTTCAGAATGTATTTTTTGTTTTATAGAAATTTGTGTTTTAATATGTTGCGCCATATTTAATTTTTCTATAAACCACTCAGCCATTTTTAACTCCTTTTGATGATTTAAAAATAAAAACAAAAAAAATTGCAAGACAGTATAAGTAAAGTGAAAACTTTGTACTTATGGAAAGACCATTTAAAATTTTAGGTTTACAACAGGTGGCAATTGGGGGTCTAGACAAAAATAAGCTAAAAACTTTCTGGGTTGATTTATTAGGTCTTGAAAAAATCCACTCTTTTAAAAGCGAAAAAGAAAATGTAGATGAAGATATTCTTCAGCTTGGTAAAGGAGTTTACTCTGTTGAAATAGATATAATGCAACCAATCGATCCAGAAAAAAGCCCCAAAGTTCATATTCCTCCACTAAATCACATCGGTTTATGGGTTGATAATATTGACAAAGCAGTGGAATGGCTAACTCAAAAAGGAGTTCGATTTGCACCTGGTGGTATTCGAGTGGGAGCATCGGGACATAAAGTGGCTTTCATACATCCTAAGGGAAACGAAGAATTTCCCTACTCTGGAGAAGGTGTCCTCATCGAATTAGTTCAGGCACCAGACGAAATTATTCAGGCTTTACAATAATACAGAATTTATCTTATGATTCAAATAAAACCTTTTAAGGCATTTATTCCTGATTACAGGATCGTTGAGAAATTAATCTGCCCACCTTATGATGTAATTAGCCTAAGAGAATCAAAAGAAATCGCAAAAAAAAATGGAGAGGTTTCTCTTATTCATATTATAAGGTCAGAAGTGGATTTTCCCGATGAGCAGGATCCATATGATGAAAAAATATACACAAGAGCAAAACAAAATTTAGAAAAATTTATAAAAAATAGATATTTTATTCAAGAAAATCAGGAAGTATTTTATGTTTATGAGCTCATCTGGAAAGGTAAATCTCAGGCGGGTATTGTGGGATTGTGTCATATTCAGGATTATCTTGATAAAAAAATTAAAATCCATGAACACACAAGAGCCGATAAAGAGGAAGATCGTTTTAAACATATAGACATTACAGGTTTTAATTGTGAACCCGTATTTTTTTGTTTTCGATCCTCTGAACATCAGAAATTAGAAAAATTCATTAATTTAATTAAACAGGATTCTTTTCTACTGGTTTTCGATATTCTTGATGAGCAGGAAACCAGGCATCGTATTTTTAGAATTAAGGAAAAAAATGAAATTCAAAAAATTCAGCAATATTTTTCTGAGTTGAACTATATTTATATTGCTGATGGACATCACCGAACTGCATCTACTGTTAAAGCAGGTCTCAAAAGAAGAAATCAGGATAAAAATTTCCATCCAGAAAAAAATTACAACTGGTTTTTAAGCGTAATTTTTCCTTCGCAACAACTTCAAATTTTGCCATATAATAGAGTAATTAAAGATCTCAATTCTTTAAGTACAGAAGATTTTTTAAAAAAGTTACAGGACAAATTTATTGTGACAAAATCTAAGGAAACTTTACAAATCCACCGTTTTAGAATGTTCCTGGATCGAACATGGTACACACTTGAACTCAAAAAAGAATTTTATAGATACAATACCCTGGAAGATTTAGATGTTAGCTATTTGCAGGATTATATTTTAAACCCCATCCTCGGAATTGAAGATCCAAGAACATCCAAAAAGATTGATTTCGTAGGTGGAATTCGTGGTGAAGAAGAACTTGAAAAATTAGTTCTCAGTGGTGAATACAAAGTAGCTTTTTCATTATTTCCTACCCCCATCGAAAATCTTTTTGATGCCGCCGATGCAAATAAAGTAATGCCTCCAAAATCGACCTGGTTTGAACCAAAATTAAAGTCAGGTTTTTTTCTAAATAAGATTGATGAATAAAATAAGATTAAAAATTTAATTATTTTAATTGACCTTTTTTTGATCCTTTATTGTTTGTAATTATGCTTTCCACAGAAGAAAGAAAAAATAAACTAAAAAGGTTTTTTTTGTACCTTAAACAAAATCAGGAAGAAAAAGCTTTTGAAGAACTTAACGAAATTCTTGAAGATATTATTAAAGAACATAATCGGTTCATTGATAGGGGTGAACTTAAAGAAATTCTCTTAAAAATGAAACAGGGTTTTGAACTTACCCATAAACTCATTCTGGAATTTAAAGAATATTCTGATAAAAGATTCGAAGATTTGATTCATAACTCCAATCAAAGATTCGAAGAAGTAAACAAAAGAATTACTATTCTTCAGTGGGGTCTTGGTGTTTTTCTAAGCCTATTTTTTGGTTTTTCTTCCTTGTTTAATTTTTTCGAAATACAAACCCTAAAAGAAATTATAATAAAGTTAGATAATCTTGATCAACGTATGGAATTCCAGAAGAAATAGGAATTTGAAAATCAATTTTCTAATAAAGCATTACTCAGATTTAAATATAGTATAATTAGCGTCTTCTAAATCTACTTTATATTTTGTTAAAACTTCTTCTTTTTTTTCTTTTTGTTCTTCCAAATGATACAGTGTCAGTATACCAATAATTTTAGCATTACGATAAAGATTAATGGCATCAAAATATTTTTGGAATCTCGTCAAATCGCTGGCTTCTTCAATTTTGCTTCGTAATACATTTAACCTTAACTCGGTCTCATGTATTAGAAAATGGGGTGCCTGAATGGAATCCACGTTCATTGCAGATATTTTATTAAAAATTTGAGAAGATATTTCAAGAGTACGATTTTTATAAATTTTTACATATTCGTTAGTTAAATTTTTTAAGCGAGGCCGGATAGACAGAAAACTACTATAAGCCTGAATTATATCTCCACCATAATAAGATTCCAGAGCTTTTTTATAATCAGAGGCAAGTTCATCATATCTTTTTTTTGAATCTGGAACTTCTGATTCAAAGTAGCGGATTACTCTTGCCAATCGCCTCATATTTTTTTCAATCTCGTCTTTAAGAGGATGAATTTTTTTACTTATGATATGTTTATCTAAATAATCAGAAGGTTTTTCTTCCGCTAAGATATTTTCTTCTGCAGGAAGTGTTTTTTGATTGGGCTTATTCTCAATATTTTGAGCTTGAATATTCTGTGTAAGAAATAAAATTGAAAAACTAAAAATCAGATTATAATTTGATTTCATATGTTTAATAACCTATTTAAATTTTTATTTATATTATCAACTAAAATATTTTTTTTATGTATAAATGAAATCTCTGCTAACCATCTATATCTTGAAAATCAAAATGTTTATGATTTAAGAGATTATAAAAAAAATTCTATAAATTCCAAAAAATATTATAGAAACTTAATTGCCTATTATATCAATAACAATCAAGAAAGAGATGAGCTTGAACTTTTTCTTAAAAAGCAACAACCAGAATTTTACTGGTTTTATAAAGAAATTTATTTAAATACAAACTATGATTCTATTAATCCTTCCATTAGAATATGGTTTACTTTAAAACAAAAAGTTAAGCTAAATCCCGAGACTTATTCAGAACATAAAAAAAATTGTGATTTTTTTGGAGATAACTATTGCCAGTGGATTGAATTTTTATCTGATGTTTATGAAAATAATTTTAAGACAAAAAAACTGAATGAAAATGATATATTCCACATAGTAAATAAAATTTATATATTTACCAAACAAAAATATTTTATACCATATATGTATGAATCAGCACACTGGCTTCCGGAGTTTCTCTTAAAGATTGGTCTGGCAAAAGAATCTAAACTATTACTGGAAAATATGCTACTTCAGGTAAATTCATCTATAAAAGAAGAACTATTAAAATTATATATAGATTCTTTAATTTTATCGGGAAATTTCAAAGTTATCCTTGATTATATATTAGAAAATGAGAACTATAAAAGAGATTTCAAAAAACAATTGGAAAATTTTATAAAATTAGTTTATTTCTTGGAGATGAACGATAGCAATAAAAAAAAAATTCAGACACTTTATGAGAGTATAAAAAACTTTAAAATCAATGATCTTAATAATTTTAATCTAACTTCTTTAATTTTACATGCAAGAATTATAGAAATCGAATTTCTTCAAAAAGAAAACTACGCTGATACTGTAAAAAAATTACAACTTTTTTTAGAGGAAAAAAATCAAAGTGAATTTGAAAAGCTCTTTTTAAGATTAATTCTTGCAAAAATCATACTATCTGCAAATCCAAGCATGGCACAAAAAATATCGGAAGATATACAATTCAAAGCACAGGAAAAGGGTTTTTATCTCTTAGAATATTACGCTACCATATGGAATGGATGGTCTCTTTATTTATTAAATAAATTCTATGAATCGAATATAGAATTTACCAAAGCTTATTCTATTAGAATTAAACATTTTTCAAATATTTCGAATTATTCTGAACTTGCAGGATTATTTTTGACAAGAAAAAAATTTAATATCCTTGATAGAAATTTATTAAATCAAATTTATTCACAGACAAAGAACAAAATTCCCGATCAAAAATTTTTAATGTTTAGCGAATGGTTACCTCTGGAAATATCTTATGATTTCTCAAAAGAAAGTCTAATTGATTTTTATTTATCTCGTAAGAACTGGAATGGTGTGTTTAATATGATTCTGGATTCATATAATGAAAAAAAATTTTTACCTTATACCGGAAGTTTGAATGGAATATATGTCAGCTCTTTAATTGGTAAACTAATAAATATACCCTTAAATTACTCACATAAAAATAAAACATCTCTAAGGTTATTTCAAAATAATTATACTGTTATTTTTTATCCCACACAAAACAATGAATATATATTTCTTTTCTCTAAAAATATAAAAAAAAGCTGGAAAATACCCAAAAATTCGGAAAATAAGGACTGGATTAATGAAATCAAAAATTTAATCTCTAAAAAGATACAGGTAAATTTTTTTCTCAATCCCAAATCTGACTATACTCATTCAAAAATTTTGGAGCTACTTTCAAATAAAGAAAATCAAAATATTAAATTTTATTTAATTTCATTTATAAAAAATAATTATAAAAAAATTATATCAAAAAATAATGATTGTATTTTAGAATCTACAACAGGCAATTTTATAATAAGAAACATAAAACGATTTTCATTACAACAAATAGAATGTAATAATACGAATATAGACTTATGGGATCTGGAAAATTTCATTCATAATAATTCTACGATTGAATATTCTTATTTTGGAAATGATAAAACATTTTATCAGATCCTTTACTCATTAGCTATTCAAAATCAATGGAGACTTAGAGAAATTGTAAATGATAAATTCTATCTAATAGAAATCCTGAGTATTTAAATATTTCTTAACAACTTTTTTTTCTATATTATGAGAAAGGGACTTTAATTTTGAAATTGGATCTAAACCTGCCAGAGAAAACACCCCGATTCTATCCGTATTTTTATTTTCCAGGCTTGTAGGAGTTCTGGAATTCTTTAAGATTCTTGCAAAATAGAATTCAGAGCTCTGATAAAGTTCATGAGGAAAAATCAGATCCACAAAAATTCCTTCATCCTGAAAAATATAATTGATAATAATATTTTTTTCTTTTTTTATAAGCAGGATTCGATTTAAGGATTCTCTTATAATTTCTAAATCCTGATAGCTGTATATTTTTGCTAAATATTCAAAATATGGTAAATTTAATACATAAGGAATTAAATCATCAGAGATAAATTCACCTCCTACTTCGGGAGCAGCTTCAATGAAAAATATATCATGTTGATTAACTATGAATTCACAAAAAAAAGGACCCCAGACCAGTTTTGTTTTTTTTACTATATAGTTGGCTATTTGAAAAATTTTATATTTTTGAATTAATGAAAGTTGAGAAGGAAAATAATGCCGTTTATCACAAAAAGATAAAGGCTCTATGGTTAAATTCTCATTATAAAGAATCTCTTTTTGAGTAATAATTAGGGGAAAAAGCTGTTTATTAACAATAAATCCAAAAAAGATATACTCAAAGGTTTCAGGTTCATAATAATAAAAAGGTTCAACGATATATTCATTTGAATTTATAAATTCTTTTAAATTTTTGAATTCCTTTTCTAAAAATATTTCTTTTTTGCCATAAGAATTATTTTTTTTTATAATCCAATGAGAAGCTTCTTTGATATTTTCCATCATTTTTTTTTGCTTTTCCAGATAGGAATGTTGAACGGCAATTTCCAGAATGTTTTTTTTATTTTTATAAATTTCCAGACTTTCCACTGGATTATGAATTAAATTCCAATCCTTTGCAATTTGATTTGCAACTCTAACTGCTTCTCCATAAGAACGACTATATATTCCTTGAATATCATATTTATTTTTTTTTAAATATTGAGAGATTTCCTTGTAATCTGTAATAGAGTTTTCCCAAAAAATATCGCAGTAATCTCTTCCTGGAGAATCAGGATTTTGATCAATTCCTATAATTTTATAGTTTAAATTTTTTAAAGCAATCAAAAAAGGAATTTGATGATTACCAGTTCCTAAACTTACAAAATACTTCATTTTTTAAACTCTACTTTATTTTTTTTGTCGATAATTTTAGTATGATAAGAGGCATATACACATCTGCAACTGGTATGATTATGAATCAAGCAAAATTAGATATAATTTCTAATAATTTAGCAAATGTGGATAAAACAGGTTTTAAACAGGATGATGCTATTTTTAAATCTTTTCCAGAAATGCTGATACGAAGGACACGAGAGGATGGTTTCGGCTGGATTCCAATAGGAAGTTTTGATTTAGCCCCAATTGTGGGCAAATTAGGAACTGGAGTAGAACTTAATGAAGTTTTCACAAGATTTGAACAGGGGCCCATAAAAAAAACTGATAATCCTTTCGATCTAATGCTAAGCGATAAAGATACTAAAAATCCCGCTTTTTTTGTCGTATTAACCGATAGAGGAGAAAAACTAACAAGAAGTGGTTCATTTACAATGAATGCAGAGGGCTATTTAGTAACACCCGATGGATTTCCTTTACTTGGAGAAAAAGGTCCCATTAAAGTCAATCGATGGAACTGGGTAATAAGAGAAAATGGAGAAATCTGGATTAATCGAAAATTTGGCAATGATCCCTTTAATGGTACCAATGAAACTCAGAATCAGTGGGAGGAACCTGAGCTCCTGGATAGAATAAAAATACGAACAGTGGAATTTCCGAGAGAATTAAAAAAAGAAGGAACAAGTTTTTATACTGTTACTCCTGAATCCGGTCCTATGCTGGAATTTAAAGAAGAAAAATTTCCCTTAGTTCTTCAAGGTTATCTGGAGGCATCTAACGTGAATATTGTTCGCGAAATGGCAAAATTGATTGAAGTACAAAGAGAATACGAAGCCAATCAAAAATCAATTACTACTCATGATAGTTTGCTGGGAAAATTAATCAATGAAGTGGCAAAATGATTTCATTCAATTACAAAATCATAAATTTTTTCAACTTCTACTTTATAACCTGTTTTTCTTTTTGGCACTTTACAATGGCGAACCTGTTCCTTTTGTTCATAAGGTTTTAATTCAGCTAAAAAATAACAGACTTCCCCTGAATCGAATATAATCCTTGCTATAATGGTCTTCTCTATATTTGCTGGATTTACTATTCTTAAATTGAAAGTTCTATATTTAGGAACTTCCTCTTTAATTTCTGAAACAAAGATTTGAATTTTTTCCTCTTCTGAATGAAGAGAAAAATTAATAATTAGAAAAATATATAAAAAAATTATAAACTTTTTCATAAAATCTCTTAATTTTCATAATAAAATATAATTTTTCTCATTCTTTTATCGTATAGTCCCCAGACTTTGCGAATAATTGCTCGATTAAAATCTCCATTAGCAGGAAGAATAGTTCCAATACCTGTTATTCTATAGATTTCGCCTTCTGTTTTAAGCATTCCTGTTAACTGACCTCCCTTACCCACCAATTCTTCGTACAAAGTAACACCTGATGGAGTAGTTACCTGTAACGAGGGAAGGGCTTCTAATTTTTTTAGATCTTTAATATAACCATTTTCCTTATTTCTCAATTGAAAAATTTCTAATACAGCTTTTCTTGTCATTGAATCCGATAAACTCATTAACACATGATATCGAGCAGCATTAATATTAATTTTTCCTGTATCAATATCTGAAGGAAGATATGCTGTTATGTTATTAGCTAAAATCCAATCATCCTTAGTTAATAAATTCTTTTCATCTTCTGTTAAAAAAGCAAGTTGTTTTTGTTCTTCTTCCCATCCTGTGGGTGCTCTTGAAGAAAATATCATTTCTGGGAAAAAACCTTTAATATATAAGATTTCAGGTAAGGTATAAATAAAATAATTTTTTATCTTCTGAGGTGGATTTAAACTTTCATAATAGCTTCTCTCTGCACCTTTTCCTTCTGTAGTTTCATTTTGATCAATCCAATCAATTAATGAATCTATATTATCCTGCGGAATGCGAAAAGCAGCAAATAAACGAATCAAAATATTTCTGTGGGTTTCATCAGGCATATCATCTACTTTGCGAACTAAAAAATTTACATTAAGCTTACCATCCTCTGGCTGAATACTGTAACGAATAAAACATTTAGGCTTGCAATCTTCTCCAATTTCAATATCAGGTGGGTTTAATGCAATTCCTGTCTGAAATAAAAATTCTTCCGGGACAGACTGAACTGCAGCTATTCCTGCCTGAAAACCAGCCAATGCCAGAAGATGAGCTCTATAACCTTCAGTAAGAGTTTGATTAGCTGCATACTCATCCTGAATCTCATTCCAGAATTTTAAAGCAATTGTTAAAGAAGAAATTCCCATTGCAAAAACTAGTAAAATAATTGCTGATCCTTTTCTTAGTTTAAATTTTTTCAGTATTTTCATTTTCTTATAAGAAATATTTTCATTTTTTGCATTTATAAATCAATTTTTTTTTCGCTCTTTATTAATTTTTCTACTATATTCCTGACTATAATAATAGTATGATAGAAAAAAATCAATTTTCAAAAAAACAATGGCAAATTATTACCTCAAATGAACCTTATAAACAAATTATAGCATCAGCAGGAAGTGGAAAAACCCGTACTGTAATCGGATATACTGTTTTTAATTTATATCTATCCAGAACTACAAAAAAAATTTTACTTTTAACATTTAGCAGAAAAGCCTGTGGTGAAATTAAACATAGAATCCATTCAGAGTTTCTTCCGTATGTAGAAATCCGAACGTTCCATTCTTTTTGTTATCATTATTTACTTGAATATCATCCAGAGTTCCAAAAGTTAGAAAAAATCAAAATTATGCAGGATTCAGAAAAACTAAACTTTATCCAGGAAGTAATTTTTAAAAACCCAAAGATGACCTTGGGAATTCCTTATATTTTTATATTGAAACATTTAGAAAAAATTAAAACTGTTTTACCGGATTTATACTCCATTATTCATCAAGAATTATTAAACTATAAAAAAGAAAATTTCGTCCTCGAATTTTCCGATCTGATTGAAACTTTATTAAACGGACTAAAAAATAGGGAATCCTGGACCCTACCGTTACAGGAAAACTACGATATAGTCATTGTAGATGAGTTTCAGGATACTGATCCAACACAGCTTGAATTTTTAAAATATCTTCGCCCCAATAATCTATTAGTAGTAGGAGATGACTGGCAATCCATATACGGTTTTCGAGGTATAAAAGTAAGCTTATTTATAAATTTCAAAAAGGAATTTTATAAAACTCAAATTTATCGATTGGATGAAAACTACAGAAGTCTTCGAAGTATCGTAGACATAAGTAATAATATTATTGAATATGCATCACAAAAAATTCGAAAGAAAGTAAAATGCATACGGGGCAAAGGAATCAATATCCCTGTGTTATCCCTCTATCCTGAAAAACATACATTTTATGAAACTATAATTCAATCTATCATTCAATTTAAAGGAATACTTCTTGTAAGAAGCAATCATAGAAGAAAATTATGGGAAAACAAAGGAATAGATTCTCAATCGATTATGACTATTCATAAATCGAAAGGATTGGAATTTCCTCTGGTCTTTATAGATATAATAGAGGGATGGAGCGGAGAATCTTTTCTAACCGATGAAGAAATACGCATTGTTTATGTTGCCATTACAAGAGCACAAAATCTATGTGTTGTTTTGCATGATCCGGAAAAATCCCCGCGATTAGAGAAATTTTTATTTCATACCCTTTTCTTAAAAAATACAAAAAATATTAAATTAGCAGAGCTTATATTATACTTAGAAAAAGAATTTCATTTTCGAAATTTAGCCTAAATTTTGAATCCAGTTATATAGGATTTCATTGAAAATAAAACTAATTCATCAAGATTTTGTTTTAGTAATGTTAGATTTTTTCTTTCGTTCAAGATTAGAATTCCCTCTAGCAATGCCCATATGCCTGTTGCAGCAGCACCTGTATTTTTTATATTAAATTCTTTTTTTTGATTTCCCAGACGAATAATTGATTCAATAAAACGAAGAATTTCCCTTGCTTTTATATGGATTTCTTTGCTAATTCTTGAATGATTTTCTCTTAATTCATCCTCTGTTATATTTAAAACAGCAATTATATCAAAATATTCAGGATTCTGTAAATAAAATTGGGTATAAGCTTTTCCCAATTGAATTAACAAATTTTCAGCTGATTCTTTGTCAGGATCCAAAGCCTTTACAGAATTTCTGAGGTGAACTTCCAGTTGCAATATACCCTCATAGAGAACACTTTTATATATAGAAATTTTATTATCAAAATAAATATAAAAAGTTCCAATACTCACTCTTGCTCTATCCGTTATATCCTTTATTGTTATATTTCTATATCCATTCTCAAAAAAAATCTCTTTTGCAGCTTTTAATAGAGCTTCTTTTCGAATATTTCTGGCTTCTTCGGATCTCGCTCTTTTAAAAGGCAATTTATTTTCAATTAAAGGATTTACCATAATGTCAGTATTCTGGTTTATACCTTCAGGATTTAAATATACATCTTCTTTCATAGTTTATAGATTAAATTTAATTTTTCATTTGTAAACTAAAATTTAATATTTTGTAATAAACACAAGAAATTCTATTTTGATTGACTTATAGTATTTAGTATTTAAAATATTTGCTATGAAAATTGCTATATCCAGTGATGAATGGACAGAATTAGTAAATATAGTAATTCAATATTGTGAAAATCGTGGATTTGAAGTAATTTATTTTGGACCAGAAGAAAAAGACGTTTCCACGGATTGGCCAAAGGTTTCTTCAAAAGTAGCCTGCATGGTAGCCAGAAAAGAAGTAGATTACGGAATTGTAATGTGTTGGACAGGAACAGGGGCTACTCTGGCTGCCAATAAAATCAAGGGTGTAAGAGCTGCCTTATGTTTTGATGCAGAAACAGCTAAGGGTTCTAAAATCTGGAATCATGCTAATGTTTTAGGTTTGAGTATTCGCCTTACCACCCCTTACAAGGTAAAAGAAATTCTGGATGCCTTTTTTGATACCCCCTACAGTGAAGATGAATGGAACAAAAGACAAATGGCATATATCTCAGAATTGGAAGAAAAACAATGTAGCATTGTAAAAGACAAAAAATAAGTATGTCAAGAATCTTTAAAATGCGGGGGATTTTTAAATTTATAATTATTTTTTTTGCCTATTTTTATCCTTTAGCATCCGAAGAAAATCTAAAAATTTTGAATCTCAAAAATGCAGTTTTCTATCTCCCGGAAAGATATAAAATGATATTTTCAAAGGAAAATTTCTATTTTTTTGAATCTTCTGCAAATTCTATATTTTTTATATATAATATTCCAGCTGTCCAAAAAATAGAAGATATTTCTATCAACTTAATTCCAAAACTCAAAACAAGTCAACTTTTAGCAAAAGAGGGTTTTTATTTATATTTTAATTTTCATCACTCATTACAATCATCTCTTTCGGATATAAAAGAAATTGGATGTCTAGATCAAAAACTAAATCAATGTTATGAAATAATAAATTATTTTTATAAAACTTCTGAAATTACTTTTGATTTTATTACAGAAAAAAGTTATGATCTGGAAAAATTTAGCCTCCTAATATTAAATGAAATCTATAATTTCCCTTACAGTGAGAAAAAAATCTACAAAAAATTTTTAGATCACTACTTACATTTTAGAATAAGATGGAATTTTCTTGAAAATGAAGAAGGGAACCAGTTTTTAATGGGCATCATTACTACACCAGACCATTATAATCAACATTATCTGGAAATTTTAGAATTTTTAAACTTCACTAATATTATACCGCAAAAAAGAAAAACAAGACTTGTTGTGGAAAAAATCCAAATGAATCTAGATAAAGAAATTCAGATTCTTATGATTGTTGATAATAATGAACTAACAAATTTTCTTTTAGAAGAAGTAAAAAATAAAATTGAGTATCTTTTTCAGATTTTTGATCAATTTAACCAGAATTTCAAAATTTTTATTTCCGGTACAAATAAACCAGAAATTTTGTTTGAATTTCATCAATTTTCTGATTTTAAAAAAGAGTTTAATTTAATTACAACTCTCAAAGAAGAAAGTTCCTGTTTATCTATTGCTGAGGATTTAAATGGAAATGATAAAGATATTTCCACTATTTGTGTAACTAATAAATGGGACGACTATTTAAAACTAAAAAATAAACCCTGGAAAGAACATCTTTTATTTACTAAAAATCTGCCTTTCTATTCACTTTTCCCTGACGAAGATCATCAAAACGATAAAAAATGCACTGGGAATTACAAAAAATTTAATATTGAAGAGCAATTTCATCCAAAATTTTCCGGCTATGAAAAAATCTTTTTTTCAAATACGTGCAATTTAGATTACGCACCTTTTTTCATTGAGGTGGGATTTCATATGATGAAAAATCATTCACCAATTAAACTTAACTATATTCCCATTGGCAGTTCCATAAAAATCAAATACGAAAATCAAACCCTAACGGGCGGAAAGGAAATTAGCAAGGAGAATATTTTTTTTGTTCATACACCCAACGACAATAAGCTAATATTAGGAGGAGATTTTCTAAAATTGGAGAATCAAAAAATAATCATTGAATATTTAACTTATGAAAATTAAAAAGTTCCTTCCAGCTTTTTTCTATATCTTTTGATTTCATAAAATAAGTTCCTATCAAAAAACCATCCACATAATTGATAAGTTTTTGAATAATTTCTTTCTTTTCTATACCTGATTCAGCTATAATGAATATTTCTTTATTCCATTCGCGAATTTTGGGAGCCAGTTCAAAAGATAAATTTAAATTCATAGTCAGTGTATCGAGATCCCTATGATTAATCCCAATAATTTTTACTGGAAAATCCAGAACAAAATTCAACTCTTTTTCATTATGTATTTCTACCAGACAATCTAAATTTAATTCAGTTGAATAATCAAACAATTCTTTAAACTGCTTTTTATTTAAAATTCGCGCTATAAGTAAAATAGCACTGGCACCATTAAGTTTTGCTTCCAGAATTTGTTCACGCGATATAATAAAATCTTTTCTTAATACTGGAATATGTACTTCTCTTGATACTCCATACAAATCTTTAATAGACCCGGCAAAAAAATTACTATCCGTTAGAACAGAAATAGCAGAAGCTCCCATAGATTCATAAAATTTCGCTATTTCGACGGGATTATAATCTTCACGAATAATCCCAAGAGATGGGCTTTGTTTTTTACATTCAGCAATAATACTGAAAGGTTTATTTTTTTTTATAGAATCATAAAACTTAATTTTATTATTTGTTAAGTTTTGATTTTCTAAAATCCAGATCTTTTTTCTAAGGAGTTCTATTTCTTTTTGTTTTTCTTCCAATATTTTTTGTAATATCATTTAATTCAAGCTCTTTATGGCTTCATCCTCTGTATTGTATATATCAAACAAACTCGTAAGTTCTATTACATCAAAAATTCTTTTTACAGCGGGCCTAACATTACTAAGTTTAAAATTTCCATTAAGACTTTTCAACTTTCTTAAGATAGCTATACAAACCCGAAATCCTGAAGAACTCATATATTCCACACCCTCTAAATTCAGGATAATATTTCTTGCATTTTCTTCATCAATGAGTTTATTCAAAGCATCTTCAATTTCAGTTGCCATAGTTACATCCAGACGACCTTCCGGATATACTATATAAATATTACCTACTTTTTTTTTCTTTAACAAGACACACCTCTCTATGGATTGATAGAAAAAAAAATTATTTATCATTGTCAACTAAATCATTTCTTTTTTTACTTCAGATTATAAATGAATTGACAAAAAAATCAAAAATATTAAGATTCAATTATGATTCCCGAAAATGTTATTTTATTACCTTTTCGATATTCATCATTTATTCAAAATTTTCATCAAGAAAAAAACTTATTTGCTTATTTTGATGAAGAGCACCATGAATTCTATTTGCAATTTACACCTGACAAAAATGTGGAAGGACCTCCCAATCATATTCATGGAGGTTATTTAGCCAGTTTGCTCGATGAAGCAATGGGAGCCATTATGTTTTTATCTGGTTATTTTGGTTTAACCAATCAGTTTGAAATTCATTATAAAAAACCTGTTCCTCTTTTTCAGACGCATTATATCCAATCTAAATTAATAAAAGTTTCCAGAAGAAAAATTGAAATTGAAGCAAAGGTTTATTCTCAGAATAAAATTTTTACCACTTCACGAGCTATTTTTTTCCAGTTTGATTTTCATAAACTGGGAATTACACCTGAATATGAAATGATTATGCAATTCCACTCATATCGAAAAGAAGGTAAATCCATTAAAGAGTTGATTGAAATCTTCCGAGAAAATCTTTAAAACTATGAAAAGCATTTTTATTACAGGAACTGATACAGGTGTTGGAAAAACCATAGCATCTTCTTTTATAATAAAAGCTTATAAAAATTTAATACCATACCTGAAATACTGGAAACCCATACAAACCGGTTATCCCCCTGATAATGATTCTCAAACTGTTAAAGAACTTGCAGAAATTTCAGACGAATTTATTCTAAAAGGAATGTATTTTAAATCGCCAACAAGTCCCCATTTTGCAGCTGAGAAAGAAAATCAATTAATCCGAATAGAAAAAATCGACGAACTTTTTCTTGAATATACAAAAAATTATAATTTGATTATAGAAGGTGCAGGTGGTATTTTTGTTCCTATAAATCGATATTTTTTCTGGATTGATTGGATACAAAGATGGAATTTACCTGTAATTATAGTATCTCGATCTACACTAGGAACCATCAATCACAGTTTATTAACTATAGAAGCACTAAAATCAAGAAATATTTTTATTCTGGGAATTATCTTTTGCGGTAAACATAATGAGGAATATATTTACGATAATTTTAAAACCATTCAGGAAATTTCAAATATTAAAGTTATTAGCTATTTTGATCTTAATAATGACAAAGAAATAGAGATAGATCCAGAAAAGATCATTTATAGTTTTTTTTTATAAATCTATTCTATATTTAAGGCCAAGAGTAATCGTTCTATTTATGGTTTTATACTGAATTGTTGTTCCAGAGAAATTAAGAGTTGAAATTATCAATTTATCAACTACTGCTGGTCTTTCTCCATATTGCTGTATTTCAGCATCATAAATTGAAAAACCGGATGAATTTAGTAAATTAAAACCTTCATTAAATTGCAGAAATTTTATATTTACAAATAAATATAATTTTGAATAAATTTCATAATTATAATCAATGATAAATCGAAATCCAGTTCCTTTACCTTTGATTTGACTTCTGCTTAAATAAGTTATTATATCTTCATCATGAAAAATAAAAAATGTATATTGAATTGAATTAGAAAACAAGTAATAAACACCGAATTTTACAATTTGTTTCGGTAAATACAAAGTATTACCGAATCCTATTTGATTATAAATACTTTGATTCTTAAGAGAAGTGTCCTGTAAAGCAGTTTCTGATAAAAAATATGGTAAAATAACTCCACCTGTTTCAATTATAGAATTATTTTGATATCGGTTTAAACTATGTATACTTTTTGAATTCCAATTTTTTTTTAAAATCCCAACCTCTCCTGATACTGAATTTGGATATTTACTCAACCACCATTGATAAAAAAAATAACCAAATAAAACATTAAAATTATCAAATTCATTTTTCATATTTAATTTTGAATCTTCACTTATTTTATTATTATATACGCTTACTTTTTCTAGAGGAGAATTGATTAAAGCTGCTAATTGTTGCGTAAATTTAATGCTTTTTGATATTTTAAAGCCATTAAAAAAACTGTAATTTAAAGATACATAAAATTGATGAAACTGATAATCAAAAAATAAATTTAGAGATTCAATTTTTGTTGGAATTCTAATAGGTTGATTCTGAATTAAATATAAACTATTCTGGTTTTCTATTCTTTCTGCAAAAGAAAAATTAGATTTATAAATTTCTTGGAAGGGTAGTAAAAGATAATCATTTCCGAGTGTAAAACCCAATATAAAGCGATTTTTTGGATATTTGATGGGGATTCTTACCTTCTTAGCTTCTTCTAATCGCCTCTGCTCTTCCTGCTTTTTACGCTCTTCTTCTAATCGCCTCTGCTCTTCCTGCTTCTTACGCTCTTCTTCTAATCGCCTCTGCTCTTCCTGCTTCTTACG
>FWPU01006708.1_pt1 | contig 22507 bp, 21 predicted proteins | sample 2228361 | NCBI WGS metagenome assembly FWPU01 (sample SAMEA103939777, study PRJEB20133) | metagenome
TGAGATTGCTTCGGGCGCTTCGCGCCCTCGCAATGACACTGAGGCGTCGAACTGCTTACAGGGTTAGTTTTGCGGCACTGCGTCCTTTGTGTATCCTTTGTGTCCTTCGTGGTTTTTGGTTCCGGCTTGTCCGGGTTAGGATTGTAACACGGGCAACCCATTCATACAAGGTAGCAGTTCATGGCGGCGTAACCGCTCGGGTGGAAACGCACCCCTGCGATCTAACGACGAAGCCGAGGTTGGGCGCCCTCGGCTTCGTCTCTGCAACGACCCGGCCCAGACGGGCCGACTCAGACATCATAGTACAGCGTGAACTCGTATGGATGGGGGCGCAGCCGCACGGGGTCCAGTTCGACCTGGCGCTTGTAGGCGATGTACGCCTCCAGCAGGTCGGTGGTGAACACATCGCCCTTGAGCAAGAACTCGTGATCGGCTTCCAGCGCGTTCAACACGTCGCCGAGCGATCCGGGCACCTGTTTGACCTTGCGGGCCTCTTCCGGCGGCAACGCGTACAGGTCCTTGTCCATCGGCTCGCCGGGGTCAATCTGGTTCTGGATGCCGTCCAGCCCGGCCATCAAGAGCGCGGCAAAGCACAGGTAGGAGTTGCACGAGGGGTCCGGCGCGCGGAACTCGATGCGCTTGGCCTTGGGGCTCTTGGAATAGACCGGGATGCGGCAGATGGCCGAGCGGTTGCGCTGCGAGTAGGCCAGGTTGACCGGCGCCTCGAATCCCGGCACCAGGCGGCGATACGAGTTGGTGGTGGGCGCTACCAGCGCCAGCAGCGCCGAGGCGTGTTTGATCAAGCCGCCGATGTAGTACTTGGCGGTGTCGGAAATCTGGGCATATCCCGCTGCATCGTAGAACACGTTCTTGTCGCCCTTCCACAGGCTCTGGTGGACGTGCATGCCGGAGCCGTTGTCGCCAAAGAGCGGCTTGGGCATAAAGGTCGCCGTCAGCCCATTCTGGCGTGCGACGTTCTTGACCAAGTACTTGTACTTCATCAGGTTGTCGCCCATACGCACCAGCGTGTCGTAGCGCATGTCAATCTCCGCCTGGCCGGCGGTAGCGACCTCGTGATGGTGGACTTCGATGAGCACGCCTGCCGCTTCCAGCGCCATGACGATCTTGCTGCGCACGTCCTGCTGCGTATCGGCCGGCGGCACGGGGAAATAGCCGCGCTTGGGAGGAATCTGCCCGCCTTTGCCGCCCTCCATGCCGCTGTTCCACCACGCCTCGACGCTATCAATGTGATAGAACGCCTCGTGGGTATCGCTGCCGTAGCGCACGGTGTTGAACATAAAGAACTCGGCTTCTGGCCCCCAGTAACTCACGTCGGCGATGCCTGTCTGCTTCAGATAGGCCTCGGCCTTGCGCGCCACAAAGCGCGGGTCGCGGCTATAGGGCTGGCGGGTCACCGGATCATAAACGTCGCAGATGATCGCCAGAGTGGGCACCTCCAGCACCGGGTCCACGAATGCTGTTGTCGGATCAAGCATCAGCAGCATATCCGACTCGTGGATCTCCTGAAAGCCGCGAATAGATGAACCGTCGAACCCAATCCCCTCTTCGAACAGTTCCTCGGAGAGTTCCCGTGCGGGGATGCTAAAGTGCTGCCACGTGCCGGGCATGTCGGTGAAGCGCAGGTCCACCATCTGCACTTCTTTGCCCATCTTGAGTACGTCGGCTACTGTCTTGGCCATTGTTCACCTCTCTTGTTCAGGATTGATGCTGTCATGATAACCGCTCTCTCTGGCCGGGTCTAGTACCCAAATGGGGCATATTCGGCATCTGCTTGCCCGGTCTTTACGGCATTTGACATTTCGCCTTCACTGGGGTAGCATGACCCCGGTCGTGCTAGACGGGGAGCTGGCGGTGCCCTGTACCCGCAATCCGCCATAGCGGGGTCGAATTCCCCCCTGAGGCTCGGACCAGTCGTTACTGCTGCAGCCTGGCGGCGTGGAAGACCGGGTCCTGCGCGGCAGGAGCCTTCGAACCCCGCCAGGTCCGGAAGGAAGCAACGGTAAGGAGTCCCTCCTGGGCGCCGCAGGGGTGCCTGGTCGGAGCCAACGGGCTGCGGTAAGCCGGGTGGTGCGATTCGACGGGGGGTGCACGACCAAATTGATACGCACATGGGAGGCGGCGGGGCTACGATGGCTGGCCGCCTCCTCTGTACGGAGTGCATGGAAGGTACAGTAACTACTCCTATCAAGCCCCTATATGTGCCGCAGGCGCTGAAAACACTTGCCGCTTTCTTGGTCGTCGTGTTCGTCGCCGGTGCGATAGCCGTTGGCTACGAGAACACGCTGACGCCGATTCGGCTGCGTGTAGATGGGCGGGAGCGGTTGGTGCGTACCCATCAGGCCACCGTCGGTGCCTTATTGCTCGACCTCGGCTTCACCCTCCGCCCGGAAGACCGCATTGTGCCTTCCCCCGAGACCCTACTCGAACGGCAGATGATCGTGGATATACAACGTGCGCGCCCGGTGTACGTCCACGCCGACGGGCACGACGCGCTCTTTTACACGCACCAGACGACGGTTGAGGGCGTGCTGCAAGAGGCGCGCGTGTCGGTGATGCCTTACGACGAGGTGGAGGTCGAAGGCTCGTTGCTCCCGTCTCCGGCTGCCTCTGAGCCTGTACCTGCCCACATCACCGTGCGCCGCGCTGTGCCTTTCACCCTTGTCGAGAATAAGCAGTCTGAGCGTTCGGTTGAACACCTGTATACCACGGCTGCGACCGTCGGAGAGGCGCTACGCCGGGCCGGGAAGACACTCTATGTGGCCGATGGTGTCGAGCCTGGGCTGGGCGAGCGGATGCAGGCCGGGCTGACCGTTACCATTGACCGCTCTATCCCGGTCGTGGTGACTGCCGATGGCCGCACACTGCGCACGCGCACGCACCGCGAGCGCGTAGACGAGGTACTGGCCGACCTGGGCATCGTCCTCACCGGTCAAGACTATGCGATACCGGCGCTCGATGCGCCCCTGGGCGAAGAGGCCACGGTCAAGGTCGTGCGTGTCGCCGAACGGTTCGAGATCGCACAGGAGCCGATCCCCTTCGAGACGGTCTGGCAGGCCGATCCGACGTTGGAGATTGACTATCAGCGCGTGATCCAGGAAGGAGCGCGCGGCGTCCTTGAGCGGCGCATCCGCGTGCGCTACGAGGACGGCAACGAGATCGCCCGCGCAGTGGATGGCGAATACGTCGCCATTCCGCCGACGACGAAAGTGATGGGCTACGGCACCCAGATCGTCGTGCGCACACTCGAAACCCCTTCTGGCCCAATCGAGTATTGGCGCAAGATTCGGATGCTGGCGACCTCGTACTCGGCCTCGACTGCCGGCACGCCGCGCTCAAGTCCCTGGTACGGGCGCACGCGCACGGGGATGACGATGCGCTTCGGCATCGTCGCCGTGGACCCGAGAGTGATCAACCTGCGCACCAACGTCTATGTGCCAGGCTACGGGGTGGGCATCGCCGGCGACACCGGCGGCGCGATCAAGGGACGGCGCATTGACCTGGGCTACGATGACGATAACCTGGTGCTGTGGTATCGCTGGGTGGATGTCTACCTGCTCACCCCTGTGCCACCTGCTGACCAGATCAACTATGTCATCCCCTGAGAGTCGGGCCGATGGACGTGCGTGGGCTGTTGGAACGGTGGAACATCTCGCCTGACAAGGGGTTAGGCCAGAACTTTCTCGTGGATCAAGCCGCACTGGCCAAGATCGTCGCCGCGGCGGAATTGACCCCTGAGGACACGGTTCTCGAGATCGGTGCCGGACTGGGGACACTGACCGAGCGGCTGGCACGCGAAGCCGGGCGTGTCGTTGCCGTCGAACTCGACAGACGGCTGATGCCCATCCTGTACAGCGTGCTTTCGGACCTCGACAACGTCACACTGATTCAGGGCGACATCCTGGCACTCGATCCTGTCGGCCTTGTCCGCCCCCACCAGCAACCAGCGACCAGCAACCAGTACAAAGTCGTCGCCAACCTGCCCTACTACATCACTTCGGCCATCCTGCGCCATCTGCTGGAAGCGCGCGAGAGACCGCAGCGGATGGTGGTCACCGTACAGCGCGAGGTGGCGGAGCGCATCGTCGCCCGGCCCGGGGAGATGAGCCTGTTGGCGGTGAGCGTCCAGTTCTATGGGCGACCGCAGGTGCTTTTTCGCATCAAGCCGGGCGGTTTCTACCCGTCGCCGGAGGTCGAATCGGCGGTGGTGCGGATAGACGCGCACGAGGCACTGCCCGTGCCGGTGGCCGACGTGGATGGATTCTTTCGCGTCGTGCGGGCCGGTTTTGCCCAGCGTCGCAAGCAACTGCGCAACACACTGGCCGTCGGATTGGGCCGTTCGCCCGACGGAGTAGCGACTCAGTTGGAGGGGGTTGGTATAGACCCGCGCCGCCGCGCCGAGACGCTCAGCCTGGAAGAATGGGCGCGGGTTGCTCATGCACTGGGGCCGTGTCAGGTCAAATGATAAGTCACCAAGCGACAGTTGTTCCGGCAAAATCAGAATCGCCCGAATGGCACAAATGAAGGCTTTTTCAGACGCACTGAACCGCGCCAGGCCCAATCACTCCTTGTTGGCGCGATTGCCGACGAATCGCGCTCAGCGACATGTTCCACGAGGGCAGACGAGGATCGGTAGAGCACAATTGCTCTCGCCGGATGACAATCCGGCGGTCAAGACGCGGACGCGGCACTGGTGCCGAGTCGTCCGCTTGGAGACCTCCATTTTGATCTACTGAGAATAGAACGGATACGCACGATTGACAGTTACGCTGTTCTCATTTAGAATACGGTGGCGCTCCGTCTGGCTCAGTGCCCGTTTGGGGCATAGATAGAGGAACGAGCCTGACATTACCGCGGACGCAATCATCAGAAGGGATGAGAACACACTGACCATGAAGGAATATCAAACCAAACAACTGCGCAACGTTGTCCTGTTGGGGCATGGCAGCGCAGGCAAGACATCTCTCGCGGAGGCGATGCTTTTCGCCAGCGGCGCAACCAACCGTATGGGTAGAGTCGAGGATGGTACCACGACCGCCGACTTTGACGAGGAAGAGATCCGCCGGCGCATCTCGCTCAGCCTGACCATCGTCCCGGTCGAGTGGGATGACCACAAGATCAACCTGCTGGACACCCCAGGCACGAGCGACTTCGTCGGTGAAGTCAAGAGTGCAGCGCGCGTGGCCGATCTCGCACTCATTCTGGTGGACGCCGTGGCGGGTGTCGAAGTGGGCACGGAACTAGTCTGGCAATACGCGGACGAGCAGAACTTGCCTCGCATGGTGGTTGTCAACAAAATGAACCGCGAGAACGCTAGCCTCACCCGCACCTTGGAGGCGCTGCGGCGGTCGTTCGGACAGACCTTTGTCCCGATCAATCTGCCCATTGGAGCAGAAGGAGCACTCGCCGGTGTAGTGGACCTGGTGAAGATGAAGGCGCTGATGGGGCCGGAGGGCAGGGTTGCCGATATCCCCGCCGACCTGGCCGGTCAAGTGGAGGAAGCCCGTACTAAACTGATCGAAGCCGCAGCCGAAGCAGATGACACACTGATTATGAAATATCTTGAGGGGGAGACACTGACCGAGGATGAAATCCGACGCGGGCTGCGCGCGGCAATCCTCAGCGGGACAGTCGTTCCAGTGGTCGTGATGGCAGCAACTGCCAATCTAGGGACACGGGCCCTGCTCGACGCCCTGGTCGCTTACGGCCCCTCGCCTGACGAGCGCGGGCCCGTCGTAGCGCAGACTCAGGCAGGTGAAGAGCAGATCGAGCCCAACGAATTGGCCCCGCTGGCGCTGTTGGTCTTCAAGACGGCCGCCGATCCATTCGTGGGCAAATTGACCTACTTCCGCGTCTACGGTGGGTTGGCGGAATCGGACAGCCGTGTCTACAACACCCGAGCCGAGGTTGAGGAACGGTTGGGCCAGGTGTACGTGATGCGCGGCAAGGAACAGTTGCCAGTCGCACGTCTGCACACGGGCGACATCGGCGCAGTGGCGAAACTAGTCAACACGCTCACCGGCGACACGTTGTGCGACAAGGGGCATCCGCTGCGTTTGCCCGGGCCGGTATTCCCATCTCCGCTCTTCGCCGTGGCCGTCAGTCCCACGAGCAAGGCCGACCAGGCCAAACTGGGACCGACGTTGAGTCGTATCTGCGAAGAGGATCCCACGTTGCGGTGGCATCAGGAGCCGAGCACCCAACAGACGATCCTGGAAGGCATGGGCGAGACACACGTGGAAGTCGCCGTGCGCCGCATGCAGAATCGCTTCGGTGTCCAGGTCGAGACCGCGATCCCCAAGGTTCCCTACCGCGAGACCATCACCAAGACGCACTCGGACATGTACCGCCATAAGAAACAGACCGGCGGTGCCGGTCAGTTCGCCGAAGTGCACATGCGGCTGGAGCCACTCCCCCGTGGCGCGGGCTTTGCCTACGAATGGGAAGTCTTTGGCGGCGCGATCTCGCGTTCCTTCGAGGGTTCCATCGAGAAGGGCATCAAGTCAGTGATGGAACAAGGCGTCCTCGCCGGCTATCCGGTGGTGGATGTAAAGGCCGTTGTCTACGACGGCAAGGAGCATCCCGTAGACTCGAAGGACATCGCCTTCCAGATCGCCGGACGTGAGGTGTTCAAGAAAGTCATGCTCGCCGCAGGCCCTGTGCTGTTGGAGCCGATCTACAAGGTGACCATCACTGTTCCAGAGGAATACACCGGCGACATTATGGGCGACCTGAACACCAAGCGGGCACGTGTGCAAGGGATGGAACAAGTGGGTGGCAAGAGCATTATCACGGCGCTGGCACCGCTGGCAGAGATGCAGCGCTACGCCACCGACCTGCGCAGCCGCACCCAGGGCCGGGGTGTGTTCTCGATGGAGTTGGATCACTATGAAGAGGTCCCTGCCTACATAGCGCAGCAGATCATTGAAGCACACCGGCGAGAGAAGGAGGAGGAGAAATAGCAGAAAGCAAGAGTCAGGATGCCGGAGGGGGCTTGCTCTAGGGTGGAGCAGCCCCCTGTTTTTTTATCCTTGCTCGCGGATACTCTGAGACTTGCTCATGGGCACATACCAGCCGACTGTGCGGTTCGATCGTCTAAGGACCATCTGCGCCACGCGCGCTACGTCCTCAGTTGTGACGGCGCTCAGGTTGGCGAGATAGTTCTCGAACCAGGTATAGTCGGCGAATATCTCGCTGTAACCCAGCCACAGGGCCTGCCCGGTAACCGACTCGCTAGAGTAAGCGAACTGGGCCTTGGCTTGTTTGATCGCCTTCTCCAGTTCCTCCCGCGTGATCGGCTCAGTGAGGACACGTGTCAATTCCTTGTCTAGCGTTTCCTCGACCTCGGCCGGGGTGCGATCCGGGCGCACCGTGGCCGAGATGCCATAGACGAACGGGTCCACCGTAGGCGCAAGCGATCCGGACACGTCGGCGGCTAGTTCGGTCTCCACCAATGCCTTGTAAAGGCGACTGCTGTGGTTGGTTAGCCCACCGCCGAAAAACGCCAGTCCGCTCGCCCCGCTGAGAGCAGCGCTGAGCACAACGAGAGCAAAAAAGTCGGGATCGCGGACGCCAGGAGCACGGAATACGACCTGGAGATAGGCCACATTCCCTTCGCCTTCGTAAGTCACCCGCCGCTCGCCCTTCTGCGGCGGCTCGACTGCGGTGATCGGTGGGATGGCGGGGCCGGGGGGGATGGCGCCAAAGTGCTGCGCGATCAGACGCAGCATTTCGCCGGCGTCGAAATCGCCGACGGCGACGGCCAGGGCGTTGGAGGGCGTATAGTAGGTGCGGTAGTGCGCATACAGTTGCTCGCGTGTCAGTGTCTCCAGGTCGCACATGTGGCCGAGCGTCTCGATGCCGTAGGGATGCACACGGAAGGCGGCGGCCAGCAATTCCTCGCCCAACAGGAACTCGGGGTCGTTCTCGGCGCCTTGCCGTTCACTGATGATGACGGTGCGCTCGGCGGCCACCTCTTCGGGGTCGAAGAGTGCGTTGACCATACGGTCGGCTTCGATGCGCAGCGCGAGTTCGATGCGTTCCGCAGGCAATGTGGCAAAGTAGGTGGTAAAGTCATACCACGTCATGCCGTTGAACACGCCACCCTCGCGGGCGATGGCCTTATCGGCGGTGCCTTTGGGGAACTGGGGCGTGCCCTTGAACACCATGTGCTCGACCCAGTGTGAGATGCCGGTGATGCCGGTGTGCTCGTTACGGCTGCCCACCCGGTACCACACCCAGAAACTCGCCACCGGCGCGGTGTGCGACTCTTTGACCAATACCGTCAGGCCGTTATCCAGCGTCGTCTTGATGAATCCGTTGGTCTGCCTTGTCACCTGTCACTCTCCGGTCTACTTTCTCGGCACGCGATTTAGAAATCGCGCTACTCATCTTCGTATCCCCGTCCCATGCCTCGATACCGGAAGCCCAACTCCTGCATCAACGCCGGTTCGTAGATGTTGCGCCCATCTATCAACACCGGGGGCCGGTTCATCAGATCGCGTAGGCGGGCCAGGTCGAGGTTCTTGAACTCGTTCCATTCGGTGACCACGACCAGCGCATCACACCCCTGGGCAAGCGTGTAGGCATCCTCCACCAGTTCCACGCCGGGCATGACCTGTGCGGCGACTTTTGTCGCCACCGGGTCGTAGCCGCGCACGTGTGCGCCGGCCGCCTGGAGCGTCCGGGCGATGGTGATCGAGGGCGCGTCGCGCATGTCATCGGTGTTGGGCTTGAACGCAAGCCCCAGCAGCCCGATCGTCTTGCCGCGCAGGTCGCCCAGCATCTCCTCCAGTTTGCGAACCACCGACCGGCGCTGGTAGGCGTTGATCTCCATCACCGCGCGCAAGAGTTGCGGGTGGCGGCCTTTGACTTCGGCCATGTAAGTCAGTGCCTTGACGTCTTTCGCAAAGCAGGAGCCGCCGTAGCCTACGCCCGCATCGAGAAACGCGCGCCCGATGCGCTTGTCGTAGCCCATGCCGGTGGCGACCTCTTTGACGTCGGCGCCCAGCGCCTCGCAGATGTTGGCGATCTCGTTGATGAACGAGATGCGCGTGGCAAGGAAGGCATTGGAGGCATACTTGATCATTTCAGCCGTGCGCAGGTCGGTGATCATGATCGGCGCGCGCAACGGCAGATGCAACTGGGCCACCTTTTCCGCAGCCTCGCGGTTTAGCGAACCTAACACGATCCGGTCGGGATACATAAAGTCGCTGATTGCAGAACCCTCGCGCAGAAATTCGGGGTTGGAGACGACGGCAAAATCCACATCGTTGTTGCGGTACTCGCGCACGATCTCGGCCACCCAGTCGCCGGTGCCCACGGGCACAGTGGATTTGTTGATGATGATCAGCGGGTGATCCATCACTTCGGCGATGGAGCGTGCCGCCATACGCACGTATTGCAGGTCGGCCTCGCCGTCCACACCTTCGGGGGTGCCCACGGCGATGAAGACGAACTCGGCCTCCTTCAGCCCTTCGGCATACGAGGTGGTGAAACTGAGCCGGCCCGCCCGCACGTTGCGTTCCACCAGTTCCTTCAGCCCCGGCTCGTAGATGGGCATCACGCCCTGCTTCAGGCTCTCGATCTTTTGCTCGTTGATGTCCACGCAGACGACGCGGTTACCCAGATCGGCGAAGCAGACGCCGGTGACCAGGCCCACGTAGCCGACTCCGATGACGGTGATGTTCTTCATACTGTCTGGCCCCCTAATCAGAATCGAATTCCTATGATACCACAGGCGGCAATTTTGGGCGAGAGGTGGAATGGGTTGCCAACCCGTCCAAAGCGGGGTGGCTCGTCTAGTCCGTTACACGTGAAATCCTTGCACAATGAGCAAGGATTTTTACCACAAAGGACACTACGGCTACACTAAGGACACAAAGGTATCCTTAGTGTCCTTTGTGTATCCTTCGTGTCCTTCGTGGTTTTTGGTTCCGGCTTGTCCGGGTATGGAGCCAGCGGCTGGATGCACTGCTGACCCGCGTGTGGGAGCACGTCGAGCGTTGCCCAATCAGTGAAGAGGAAGTTGACGCCAAAGTCGAACTGGCCCGGGCCACGCGCTATGCTCAGAGCAGTCATTGACACCAACCTGTTTGTCCGTGGCCTGTTGAAAGGCCCGGCCACTCTGCCGCTCATCCAGGCGTGGAAAGAACAACGCTTCCGGCTCGTGACTTCGGAGGAGTTGGCAATTTGCCCTACCCTGGCAAAGCAAGGCGGCCTCAATTGAGGTCGCCCCGCCAGATTGATGGATATTGCCGCCCGCGACTGCGTCTGTCCGCTCGGTGGGATGCCCGGTGTTTGCCCCTTATCCCCTGCCCTGTCTTCCCGTCTTGCGAGGTTTCTGTTGCTGGAACACCAGTCGCAGCGGGGTGCCGGGAAACTCGTAAGCCTCTCGCAGCCGGTTCTCCAGGTAACGCTCGTAACTAAAGTGCACCAGGTCAGGATCGTTGACGCGAAAGACAAACGTCGGCGGCGCCACACCGGTCTGGCTGACGGAGTAGACCTTGAGCCGCCGACCACGTTTGCTGGGCGGGGCATGGCGGGCCAGCGCGTCCTGCACTAACTGGGCGAGTTCACCATCGGGGATGCGCCGGAAACGCGCCTCCTGCACCGCCAATGCCGTCGGCAATACCCGATCCACCCGCTGTCCGGTGAGCGCAGAAATAAAGAGCACCGGCACATAGTCGAGAAAGCGCAGCGCCTCGCGCACCCAGCGGGTATAACGGGCCATGGTGTCCGCATCTTTCTCCACAGCGTCCCACTTGTTGACCAGTACGACCACGCCGGTCCATTCTTCGAGGATCAGGCTGGCGACGTGTGCGTCTTGCGCGGTAACGCCCTCGCTCCCGTCTATGACCAATAGCGCCACGTCGGCGCGCTGGATAGCGCGGATGGCCCGCAGCACGCTATACTGCTCCACCCCTGGCCCGATCCTGCCGCGCCGCCGGATGCCGGCAGTATCAATCAGCGTGATGGGCGTGCCTTCCCATTCCAGGAATGTGTCAATCGCGTCGCGGGTGGTGCCGGGGATGGGGCTGACGATGGCGCGCTCCTCGCCCAGCAGCCGGTTCAGCAGCGACGACTTGCCCACGTTGGGTCGCCCGACGATAGCGATCTTGATCGCCTCCTCTCCTGAAGGCAGTGCAGGAGAAGTGGGCAGCACTTGGACCACCTCGTCTAGCAAATCGGCCACGCCCCGGCCGTGCAGTGCAGAGATGGGATGGACCTCACCCAGGCCCAGGGCATAGAACTCGAGCGCGTCTTGTTCCAGGCGGGCGTTATCCGCCTTGTTGGCGGCCACGAACACGGGACAGCGGGCGCGATGTAGGATTTCGGCCACCTCCTGGTCGGCAGCGGTGAGGCCGCCGATGACATCGGTGATGAAGATGATGGCGTCCGCTTCCTGGATCGCCTGCTCGGCCTGCGCGCGCATCAGCGGGATGTAGGGCGCCGAGTCTTGCGCCAGCACCCGCTCGGGGCCGGGCCGCTTGCCGGCGACGACGGTCTCCGGCAGCACCTCGATCCCACCGGTATCCACCACGGTGAAGGGAATGCCGTTCCATTCGGCTGAAGCGTGCAGCCGATCACGGGTCGTGCCGGGGTGGTCGTCCACGACTGCGATGCGCGCGCCGGCGATGCGGTTGAAGAGGGTGGATTTTCCTACGTTGGGCCGGCCCACGAGGGCCACGATCGGCTTGTTCATCGGCACATCTCGCTCACCTTCCCAGAGGCCAGGTGCGCCACAGTGACCGGATTGCTTTCGGGAAGGGTTCTAGCGCCCAACCGGCGTAGGGGTTGGTGTCGGCGTGGCGGTAATTTCCACCTGGACACTGGCCGGGTTGATGCTCAACACGGTCAAACCCTCCGGCTTGACCACCGCCGGCACGATCTGATACGTTCCGGGTGCCAGGCCAAAGAGTTCCAGGACGACACGCACATCGCCGGGCTGCAACGCTTCCAGCACCGGCAAGGGCCCTCCCAGGATGACCTCCACGATCTCGGGTGAGATGGCAGCAACAAGGCCCGGTTCCAGTCCCTGGCTTTCCGGCACGATCTCCATCGTCTGGCTGCTCTGGATCGGCTCGATAGAGACTCGCACTTCGACCTGTTGCTGACCCGGCACGAGCGTGACATCGGGGGGCATATTCAGAGCCGGCTGCTTGATCACGTCATCCTGTGCACCCTCCAGGCTAATCGGCTGCGTCTCGACAAAGCCGGGCAGCGCGGCGATGACCTCCGGGACGCCATAGACGGTGACGACGGGTGGATCGACGGAAATATTGGTGATGCGATAGCCGGGAGCGACCTGTCCTTCGAGTACGACCTTGACCGCCAGCGGCCGGTAGGAACTTGACAGTTTGATCGGAACGCGTACCCTGGCTGTTGCCGGTGTCAGCGTGATATAGGGGATGGTCTGCCCTGCGCTATCAACGGGCTGCAGTGGCAACTCTTGCTCGATGTCCACGATAGCCGCTTGTACGGAGACGCGAGCGACGACCTGGACAATCTGGTCAAGGTAGGAGCCGGGCCCACTTGCTATCACCAGGGTCGGTGTGACGGTCGAGGTTTGCCGCTGGTAGCCAATGGCTGGCTTCCCCTCGACCTGTACCTGCACTGAAAAGGATCGTTCGGCGCGGGGCTCCAGCGCCAGGGTGACGGTCTGTGGTTCGATGCGTACCACCTGAGAAGGCTGCTTGCTCAATGTCACCTGGATGGGCAGTTGGTGTGAGCCTGCCCCCAGTCCCGACAGGTCAATCACTGCTGTAAAATCATCCGCCGTGAGCGAATTCCACACCGATTGAGGAGCGCGTACAGTGACCTGCACACGCTGATCAAATCCCCCGACGATGACCATTTCCTCCGGTTGGCCGATCGGCACGACGGGAATGGCCTGTGGATACAGGTCCTGTCGAGTGGGATCCTCTTGCTCCACGGCGATCACCCAAGCCAGCGTCGCCATGACAAGTGCCAAGATCAAGAGGGGTACATTACTCCTAGCCCACAAGAGCACTTTCAAGACCTATCTCTCCGTGTCAGTTGTCTTGCCTGGGCAAGCCAACGCGGCCAGGCCCGTTCCAGCGCAGGCTGGTACAGGGCGTGCAACACGCCATCTAGCCGCTTGGCGTCCAGGTTGCGGATGATTCTGGCATTGTGCGCGATGGAGATGGTGCCGCGTTCCTCGGAGACAACGATGACGATGGCATCACTTTCCTCTGTTACCCCGATGGCTGCACGATGGCGTAGCCCCAACTGCCGGTCAGCCAGGAAGGCCGTAGAGAGTGGTAACACACAGGCAGCCGCGAGCACCCGCCCGTGCCGGATGATCACGGCCCCATCGTGCAATACCGCGTGTGGATCAAAGATCGTGATCAGCAGTTCGGGGGTAATCGCAGCGTCGAGAAAGACGCCGCTATCCACGCACTCCTGCAGGCCCGTCTCGCGCTCCAGGACGATGAGTGCGCCGTAGCGCCGTTCGGCCAATACGCGACAGGCTTGAGTGATGGCGGCCAACATCTGCTCCAGATTGGCACGCTCCCCCTTGGCCCGGCTGAGTAGAGCCCCGGCCCGTCCCAGCCGTTCCAGTGCCTGGCGCAATTCCTGCTGAAAGACGACGGGGATCGCCACGAGCAGGGCGGGAATGGCCCGCTGGGTCAGCCAGCCGAAGGCACGCAGGTGGACAGCACCGCTCAACAGGATGATGGCAATGATGAGGAAGACCGCGCCACGCAGCAGGGGCACCGCCCGGGTACCGCGTAACAGGTACAGCAGCCAGAAGAAGAGAGAGGCTACGAGCAGGATGTCAAGAACATCTATCCATCTGAGCCGTTGCAGGTACCACAGGAGATCAATCACCGCTCAAATCCCGGTCTCATGTGCGAGTAGGCCCGCCTAGTTGCTCCAGCAATTGCCGGTAGGCGGCAGCATTGGGCGGGTTGAGCCGCAGGATGACTTGAATGGTCGCCTTGGCCTCTTCGGTTCGCCCAGCCGTCAATTGCAGGTCCCCAAGTTTGTCCAGATGTCGCACCGCCTGCTCAATGTTGCCGGCGTCGAGATGTGCCTGCGCCATGCGGGCACGCAACGGAATACTATCTGGGCGCTCGCGAAGCGCATCCTCCAGGACCGCAAAGATGCGTTGCGTTCTGCCGCTCTCGCGGTAGACTTTGAGCAGGCCGTCCAGTTCAGCGATCGCCAGATCGGGCCGGCCCATGCGGTAGCGGAGCTCCATCAGCATCAGGCGTGCGCGTTCGTCGTCGGGGTCAATCTTGCGGATATGCTCATAGTCGGCGATGGCTCGCTTCCAATCCACCCGCTGCATGTCAATATCGCCGATCTTGTGGAGGATGCGTACTGCCCAGCGTTTCGCGGGATCTCCCCGGGGAGACAACCGTAGCGCCTCTTGGTAGGTCTCGCGCGCCTGGTCCATCTGCGCCAGGTTGTAGTAACTTTCGGCCAGTATCAGATAGTGTTCGAGGGCATCCTCAATCTCGCCATGGCTGATGAGCAGGTCAATGAGCCTGGCGCGCACCGTGGTGTTCATCGGCGTCAGTTGCAGGGCGCGCTTGTAGATTGCGACGGCCCGGCGGACGTCGCCGCGCGCCAGATACGCGTTGGCGACGGTGACCAACTTGGCCACGGCCTCCTCAGCCCGGCCCATGGCTAGCAGGATCTGAGCCAGTTGGCGGTGGGTGGGCAGGTAGGTGGGAGCGCGTCCCAGCGTGCTGTAGCACTCCTCCAGCGCCGCGTAGAACATCTTGCGCTTGGCATACTCCTGCGCGAGCGCAACCGACTCCAGGATGCGCTCGGCATCCGGGGTCGCCAGCATCTCGGCCAGACTGAGGGTCGGCCCCTCTTCGGCCAGCACGTCGAGCCGCCGGCGGGCCTGGACCACCTTGTCTTCCCAGCCCTGCTCGCTCAGGAACGTAACCAGTGAGTTGGTGAATTCGAGCGCCTGGTCCCGCTCCCCCTTGGCGACGTAGACATCCGCCAGATGTTCGTACAATTGGATCAGGTCGTCAGCCTGCTCGCGGCTGACAGTCGCCAGATCCACGATCTTGAGCACCTCAATGAAATGCTCCAACGCCTCGTCCACGCGCCCCTTCGCGCGGTAACACTCGCCCAACGCAAAGTGACTGCCCAATGTGTAGTCGGAATGCGTGACGGTACGCTCAAACTGAGCAATCGCCTCGTCAAAACGGAGTTTCTCCTGGTAGAGCAGGCCCAGATTGAAATGGACAGCCGGTTGCCCGGCTTTCGCCCGTAGCACCCTCTCGTAGGCAGCGATAGCCTCGTCAATTCTCCCCTGGGTCTGGAAGTCAATAGCCTGCCCGATCAGGGCGTCAACCTGCGCCTTGCTGAAGCCCGGTACTCCAGCAGGACCTGCCGTTTCTTCCTCAAAGAAACTCTCAGCGAGTTCGGTCAGTGCCCTTTGACGCGCGATGGCGATCGGGCTGCCGCGAGTCTCCATCGTCTCGACTGCCGGTAAATCCGAAACAACAAGGCCGGCTGGCTCGAGCTCTGCCAGTGGCTCGGGCTGCGAGACCTGGGCCTCCGACCCTGCTTCCGCTGCTTCACCGTAGCGCAGGGCGTCGAGCGTCGCCAGTACCGTCGGCTCGTGCGGCGCCAGCCTGAGGGCATGTTCACAGGCTTGCGTGGCACGCTCCAACTGGTTCTGGCGACGGTAGATGTTCGCCAGGGCCAGGCACTCCGCGACCGCCTCCTTGATCCGGCCCTGTGTCTGATAGTAGTGAAGCAACTGTGCACGAGCCTGAAGACAATCGGGCCAGGCGCGGGCCGCATTCTGCCAGCAGGCGAGGGCTAGGTCAACTGCGTTTTGCTGATCGAGGTAGCGCTCAGCCGCCGCCAGATAGGCTTCACCGGCAGCCTTACCCTGGCCCAGTCGCTCCTGTGTCTGGCCGATACGCTCCAGTAGCACCGGGTCATTAGGGGCAAGAGCACTGGCTCGCTGATACGCCTCCAGTGCTGTCTGTAACTGGCCTGCACCCGAGTACGCAACCCCCAGGCCGGTCAGCGCACCGACATCGCGCGGGAACTCGGCGAGCGCACGCTGGTAGGCAGCAATCGCCTCGTCCCACTGCTGCTCCCAGGCGGCATTCGCCGCGACCTGCATAGCCTCTTCAAAGACCCTCCGGTTTCCCGCCATGGCTCTACTCTTCCTGTGTTCCCATCAATTCCACCAGGACGGCTTTCTGTGCATGCATCCGGTTTTCGGCCTGATCCCACAGCGCCGAGCGGGGTCCATCGCAGACCTCATCGGTGATCTCTTGCCCGCGGTGCGCCGGCAGACAGTGCATGGCAATGGCATCGGGCTTGGCTTCGGCGAACAGCGCCGCGTTGACCTGGTAGGGCCTGAAGATGCGCGCCCGCTCCTCGGCCTCGGATTCCTGGCCCATCGAAGCCCACACGTCGGTATAGACCACGTCGGCTCCGGCGACCGCTTCGTGTGGATCGCGCGTTGCCGAGATGCGGCTGCCGCTGACGGCGGCGTTCTGTTGGCCCAGCGCCCACACGCTGGCGGGCAGTTCGTAACCCGGCGGGCCGGCGATGCCAAAGTCCATCCCCAGCATCGTCGCCCCAAGCAACAGCGAGACGGCCACATTGTTGCCGTCGCCAACGTAGGCCAGTTTGCGCCCGCGCAGATCCCACCCCTTGTACTCGATGATGGTCAAAAAATCGGCCAGTCCCTGGCAGGGGTGGTCGTAATCCGACAGGCCGTTGATGACGGGCACGCACGAGTGTTGGGCGAGTGTGACCACGTCGGCGTGGGCAAAGACGCGCGCCATAATGCCGTCCACATAGCGCGAAAGCACACGCGCTACGTCGGGGACGCTCTCGCGCTGGCCCAGTTGAATCTCGTTGGGAGAGATGTAGAGCGCCTGCCCGCCGAGGTGGATCATGGCCATATCGAAAGAAACGCGGGTGCGTAAAGAGGGTTTTTGAAAGATCATCCCCAGCACTTTGCCCTTGAGCAACGGGCGATTGCCGCCGGCTTGCCATTCGTCCTTCAGTTCGATGGCTCGTTTGAGCAGGCGGCGCATTTCTTCAGGTGTCAGGTCGGCGAGAGTGAGAAAGTGCTTCATACTTGCCTCCGGTGGGGATCGTCTCGCATTAAGTATACCACAAGCAGCGCGGGAATGAAAGCGGATTGGGTATCTTTGCATTTGCGCTCTTTATCGGTTTATGGTATAATATGAATGTTGATATATTCGTATATGCGTATACTTAAGAAATTCGGCTTCTGTTGAACAGGCCGAGAGGGGGCAGAAATGAAAGTAGCCGTTGCCTCCATGGGAACGGTACCGGAAGCCTGGGTTGGCACGCAGTTCGGGATGTGCTCCCAGTTCCTGGTATTTGATTTGGACACATTGGAGTACGTCGTATTGAGCGTGCCACCTCGTCAGGAGAGTCCAGAGCAGGTGAGCCTGACGGCGATCCGCGCCGTCGCCAAACAGGGCGTGTCTGCCGTCATCACAGGGCAGATCAAGGATGTCTGCCGCCGGACGCTCTTGGACCTGGGCATTGACGTCGTGGATGGTGTCGAGGGGATGACGGTGCGCGAGGCAGTCGAACGCTACAAGGCCACCGGTCTGGCGACGCCCGAGTCTCGCAAGGGAATGCCCGCGCGCATCGCGATTGCCGCGCGGGGGGAAGGACTGGAAGCCCCATTGGAGTCCCCGTTTGGCACATGCACCTCGTTCGTTGTCGTGGACCCCAAGACGATGGAGTGGGAGATGGTGCGGGTGCAGCCGGACGGTCCGGCACAGAAGGTGAACGCGCGGGCCATTCGCGCCATCGCCCAGAGCGGCGCGACGGCGCTCATCACCCCGCAGATCCACCCCGAGTGTTGCATGGCCTTGCAGGCCCTGGCAGTCGCAGTCTATCTGGCCCCCGCCGGGATCACCGTGCGCGAGGCGGTAGGACGGTATGCCGCAGGAGCATTAGAGCAGTCGCTCGTCTCGCCCTTTGCAGGCATGTAACGGGAGGCAAGACATGAAGATTGGGATATTGGTTCTGGAGGGCCCGTATCAGCACGAAGCCGCCGATTCGGCCTACCACTTCGTCAAAGCCGCGTTGGCACGCGGGCATCAGATCACCGGTATCTTTCTCTACACCGACGGCGTGAACAATGCCAACGGCTACATCAAGCCGCCAGGCGAACGCAATATCGCCGAGCGTTTCGGCGAATTGGGCGCACAAGGGATTGACATCGTGGCGTGTACGGCCTGCGCACGCTTCCGCGGCTTCCGGCCGGACATGGTGGCGGAGCATGTGCGGCTTGCGGGCCTGGGAGCGCTGGCCGAGTATCTCAAGGCCGCCGATCGCTTTGTCACCTTTGGGGATTAGTTCGTTCTCGGTACAAAACTGGGCTGGAGGCCCGGCTTTAGCCGGGAAGCCTCCGATGAATCGGGGCGTCCGCTGTGTTTTGTACCGGAAACCAGTTAGTGGGGCGATGTGACGAATCGTCCTACGCTAAGGAGATAAAAATGGGCAACGCAGTCGCCGTGTTGATGCGCAAGGCACCCTACGGCACAGTCTACACCGCCGAGGGCTTTCGCTCGCTGATGGGCATTGGTGTGTTCGAGATGGACATCAGCGTCGTTTTTGTGGACGACGGGGTCTATGCGCTGGTCAAGGGGCAGAACCCGGCCGGGCTGGACATGAAGCCGCTCGGGGACGGCTTTCCTATGCTCACCGATTTTGGCGTGACCAAGTTCTATGTGCACGAGCCGTCGCTGCGCGAGCGAGGGCTGTCACCGGACGATCTCGTAATGGATGTCGAGATGGTAGATGACGCAGGTGTGGCACGTGTCCTCCAGTCGTGCGGGATCGTGTTACCGTTCTGAAGGAGACAGGCAAGATGTTGTACACCCTCAACAAATCCCCCTTGATGCACGGGAACCTCAAATCGTTGCTGCGGATCGCGCCGGCGGGCGAGCCGATCCTGCTGTACGAGGACGGCGTGTACGCAGCCAGCCAAGGGGCCGCGAGCGAGGAATTGCTCAAGGGGGCGCTGGCGCACCACCCGGTTTATGCGTTGCAGGCCGACCTGGAAGCACGCGGTCTCACCAGGCTGATCGAGGGCATCCAGATCATTGACTACGATGGCTTTGTAGGGCTGGTCGAGCAGCATCACGTTGTCCCGTGGCTCTGATGTGCCTATTGCCATTCGTCCACTGTTCATCCAGTCGCAAACGGAGGTGAAGCAGCATGAACATTCAAGTAGACATGGTGCAGGATTCGATTGGGCAGTTATGCCCGATGCCCATCGCGTTCCTGGCCAAGAACATCAAGAAACTGGAGGTCGGGCAGGTGCTCGAAATCCGCGCCGATGATGAAGGTGCGCACGCCGACATTCCGGCCTGGTGCGAGCAGACGGGCAACGAGTTCCTGGGTGAGGAGCCGGGAGACGGCTATGTGCGCTACTATGTAAGGAAGAAAGGGAACTAGGCCGTGAGCGATAACAACAAGGCCACAATCGTCGTATTCAGTGGCGATATGGACAAGGTCTTTGCCGCGTTCACCATCGCCACGGGCTGTGCCGCTGCCGGGATGGATACCACGCTCTTCTTCACGTTCTGGGGGCTGAATGCGATCAAGACGGGCAAGCCGATCGAGGCCAAGTCGTTGCTGGGCAAGATGATGGGGCTGATGAATCGGGGCGGCATCCATCGCCTGAACCCCTCGCGTTTCAGTTTCGGCGGCATCGGGCGCATTCTGTTCAACAAGATGATGCGCGATAAGAAGGTGGCTCTGCTCGAAGAATTGCGCCAGACCGCGATTGATCTGGGCGTCCACTTTCTGGCCTGCAAGACGAGCATGGACGTGCTCGAGATCCCCCGCGAGGGCCTCATCCCAGAAGTAGAGGGCATCGTCGGGGTGGCAACCATGGTCAAGGAAGCCGCCAACTCCAAGATCCAGTTGTTCATCTGAGATCCATGTCACGTGCTCGCATCGCGGTGTCCGGCACAGCGAGGGCCTTCGTGCCGGACGTCGCTTGTGGATCATCGGAGGCCCCTATGGATCAAACGCTAGTCGAGGAAGTCAATCTGTTGCATGCCCAACTATGCCAAGGCCTCGCCGACCCTACCCGTATCCTGATCCTGTACCTGCTGGACGATAGCCCGCGCTACGTCAATGAACTGGCGGAAGTCCTAAAGGTCAGCCAGCCTACCATCTCGCGTCATCTGAAGTTGTTGCGCGAGCGCGGGTTGGTCACGGCCACTCGGGAAAGCAATGCCGTTCGCTACGCCGTGCGCGACCATCGCGTCATCGAGGCATTGGATCTGCTGCGCGCTGTGATGGCCGATGCGCTTGCAGAGCACGCCAAATTGGCTGACGTGATCGCCAGATAGTTCCGCAGGGTGGCGGCCACCGAACCTATCCGCCTGGTGTTCACTATTCCATTCCTTCCCTCTGTGGTATAATAGTCCCAAGAGACCTGTTCAGGAGGCGAGGCATGGTCGAGGTGACGGTGGATAGTATTCGCATCAGTCTGATGTCGGAGCAGCGCGTGGTCATGCTCAAGGAGATCGGCGGCGAGCGACAGTTGCCGATCTGGATCGGGCCATACGAGGCAGAGGCCATCGTCATCCGACTACAAAGACGCGAGGTCGCTCGCCCCCTCACACACGACCTGCTCAACAATACCATCGAGCAACTGGGCGGCAGAGTTCTCCGTATCGTCGTGAACGAGATGCGCGATGACACCTATTACGCGCGCATCATCATAGACCTGCACGGAAAGCGGCTGGAAATTGACTCGCGTCCCTCTGACGCCATCAACCTGGCCGTGCGTGCCGATGCCCCCATCTTCGTGGAAGAGGACGTTATGGCACGGGCGGCCATCACCCCCGAAGCGGACATCAGCGAAGAGACCGAGGAAGAGGACCTAGCAGCCTTCCGCGAATTCGTGGACAAACTCGACCTCGATAACTTGCCTCTCCAATAGAAGCGGTATGTCCACCCCCGATAAGATGGTTCCTCATAATGTCGAGGCTGAGGAAGCCGTCCTCGGCTCTCTGCTCATTGACCCTGAGGCGTTGTTCCGTGTTTCCCCTTTTCTGAAGGGCGAGGATTTCTATGTCCGGGACAATGCCTCGGTCTATGAGGCGATTCTGGCACTCCACGAGCGGCGCGAGCCGATTGATTTCGTGACGCTATGCGACGAACTGGAACGACGGGGGCAACTGGAGGAGGTTGGTGGCGCGGCCTACATCACGCGGCTGATCAATGCCGTTCCCAGTGCTATTCACGTCGAGGCCTACGGCCACATCGTCGAGCAGGCAGCCATCCGCCGCCGGTTGATCAGCGCGGCCAGCCAAATCGCGCAATTGGCGTACCAAGAGTCTGAGGATATTGACCAGGCGGTGGATCGGGCCGAACAGGCACTCTTTAGTGTCTCCCAGCGTCGTATCACCCGTGACCTGACCCCGATCCAGGAAGTCATCCGCCGCTACTACGACCGCATCGAGTATCTCTACGCCCACCGTGGCGAGCCGCTGGGTGTGCCCACGGGCTTTGTGGACCTCGATCGGTTGCTAGGAGGGTTGCAGCGCTCGGACTTTATCATCGTCGCGGCACGCCCCTCGGTGGGCAAGACCTCGCTGTGTCTGTCAATCGCACGTAACGCCGCGCGTTTCGGGCAGCACGTTGCCATCTTTAGCCTGGAGATGTCGGCCGAGCAGAACGTGCAGCGGTTGGTGGCCGCCGAAACGGGCATTGACGCCCAGCGGCTGCGGCTAGGCGACCTGAAAGAAGATGAGTGGCCGCTCTTCGTACAGTCCACCGGCAAGTTGGCCGACCTGCCGATCTTCATTGACGATACTCCCTCCATCTCGGCGCTGCAACTGCGGACCAAGGCTCGCCGACTGCACGCTGAACACGGACTGGACCTGATCGTGGTTGACTATCTCCAACTGATGACCAGCGACGTGCGTGCCGAGAACCGCGTGCAGGAAGTCTCCTACATCTCGCGGGCGCTCAAGGGGCTGGCGCGCGAGTTGGATGTGCCGGTGGTGGCAGCCTCGCAACTCTCGCGTGCCGTCGAGCAGCGCACCGACAAAAAGCCCGTGCTGGCGGATCTCCGCGAGAGCGGTAGCCTTGAGCAGGATGCCGACGTGGTCATGTTCATCTACCGTGACGAGTTGTATCACCCGGAGACGGAAAGACAGCACATCGCCGATATCATCGTCGCCAAGCACCGCAACGGGCCCACCGGCACCGTGCAACTCTTCTTCCGCAGCCGCCTCGCCCAGTTCCTCGACGCCGAGACACGCCAGCAGCCGGTGGACTTGTGACTCCCTGCCCCGATTCCTGAGCGCAGGCGTCGGATGTCGTTCCGGACACACGTGAGGCATACCTCGCTTCAGCCTGAGGGGTCAATGTGGTCACTAGAGGTGCTCTCCAAAAGTTCTTTGGGTTTTCCGGCAAACCGGCAGCGGTTAAAACCGCACCTGGAAGGCCCGCAATC
>FWPU01006709.1_pt1 | contig 22507 bp, 22 predicted proteins | sample 2228361 | NCBI WGS metagenome assembly FWPU01 (sample SAMEA103939777, study PRJEB20133) | metagenome
GTCGCGCGAGGCGCTCGTGCCGCTGCTCGCGCGGCTCGAGCGCGACGGGGCGGTGCTGGTCGCACCCGGCGAGGGCGAAGCGCTCGGGCTCGGCGCGCCTGCAATCGACGCGGCGCTCGGCTGCGGGGTCTACGCGGCGCGCTCCGGCGCGGCGACGAGGTGGTCGGCTTCCTGAGCGCGCACCCCGACGCAGCGCGCGAGCTCGCGCCCGCCGAGCTCCGGCTCGCGCAGGGCGTCGGGCGTCTCGCCTCGCTGGCGCTCCAGCACGCGGAGGTCCTCGCCGGGCTCGAGCGGGCGAGCCGCGTCAAGTCAGAGTTCGTCGCGGCGCTGTCGCACGAGCTGCGGAGCCCGCTCGCCGCGATCGCCGGCTACGCCGACATGCTGCTCGCGGGCGTCCCCCGGCCGCTCGGGGCGGAGCAGGAGGACACCGTGCGGCGCATCGAGCACGCGGCCGACGAGCTCAGCGAGATCGTCTCCTCGACGGCTCGACATGAGCCGGCTCGAGGCGGGGCAGATGCGCCTCGAGCCGGAGCTGGTGCACGTCCGCGAGCTCCTCGACGAGATGGCGCTCGCCGTGTCGCTGCCGCGCGACAAGACCGACCTCGCGCTCGAGTGGCGGGCCGACGGCGAGGTGCCGCCGCTCTACACCGACCGCCTGAAGCTCAAGGTCGTGCTCCGCAACGTGGTGCGCAACGGCATCAAGCTCGCGCACGGCGGCAGCGTCACGGTGACCGCGTGCGCCGCGCGGGGCGGAGTCGAGTTCCGGGTGCGCGACACGGGGAACGGCCTCCCGCCCGAGGAGCGTGAGCGGATCGTCGCGGCCTTGCGCCAGGGCGGGTTCGACGGCGCGGGCGCGCCGGGCGGCGTCGGGCTCGGCCTGTACATCGCGGAGCGCCTGGTCGCGATGCTGGGCGGGACGATCGGCGTCGAGAGCGAGCCCGGCGAGGGCTCGACCTTCTGCGTCTGGCTGCCTCCGGTCCCTCGCCGCGCACCGCCACGCCGCCTGAGCAAGCCCGGCAGACGAAGCTCGGTAGCCGCGGCGCTCGATTTCGCGTATCCTGAGCTTGCCTGGGGGCCATCACCACGAGGGGCGGGGTCGCGCGCGGTGTGGTCATCGCGTGGCTCCTCCTCGCCGCGGCGTGCGCAGGCGCGACGCAGCCCGAGCCGGGCGGCACGTTGCTCGGCGCTCCCGAAGCGCCGGACATGCCCGCTGCGCCGAGCGAGCGCGACGACCCGGACGCACCCCTCGCCGACGCCGCGCCGCCCGGCGAGGAGCCGGACGCCGACCCGGCGGCGCTCGCCGACGACCTCGAGCTCGAGCTCGACGAGCAGCCGCTCTCGTTCCCCGATCCGCTCGAGCCGCTCAACCGCCGCACGCTGCGCGTCAACCGGGCGGTGGACCGCTGGCTCCTCTCGCCCGTCGCGCGCGCCTACGGCGCCGTCGTGCCCGAGGGCGCGAAGCGCAGCGTGCGCCGCTTCTTCCTGAACCTCGAGTCGCCGGCGGTCTTCGTCAACGACCTCCTGCAGGGCGAGATCGACGCCGCCGCGACGACCTTCGCGCGCTTCTCGGTGAACACCGTGCTCGGCGTCGGCGGGCTGTTCGACCCGGCGACGTCGCTCGGCCTCGAGCGCCACGAGGCGGACTTCGGCGAGACGCTCGCGAAGGGGGGCGTCGGGAGCGGGCCGTACCTGATCGTGCCGCTCCTCGGACCGACCACGGTGCGCGACGGGATCGGCACGCTGGTCGACGTCGCGCTGCAGCCGTCGATCTACCTGCTCGGTCCCGCGCCGCTGGTCACCGCGACCGTGCAGGAAGGGACGAGCGGCCTCACGCTGCGCGAGGCGCGGAGCGAGGATCTTGCGCGGCTCGAGGAGGGCTCGGTCGACTACTACGCCGCGCTGCGCAGCGCCTACTACCAGGACCGCATGGCGGCCCTGGGCGAGGGCGGCGCCGAGGCCGTCGTCCTCGAGCCGGCGGAGGACGACCCTAGCTGACCTTGCCGGCCTTGCCGGCGCGGAGGTCCGCGATCTTTTGCTCGACGCTCGCGACGAGCGCCGGGAAGCCCTCGCGGCCGAGGAGCGCGGTGAAGTCCGAGCGCCGGAGCGCGAGCTCGCTCACCCGGTTCTTCAGGTACACGTCGATGATCCGCCAGCCGGCCGGGGTCTGCCGCAGCCGGTAGCTCAGGTCGACGTTCTCCCCGCCCGGGTCGACGACGCGCGTGCGGACGAGGACGGTCCCCTGGGCGGCCGGCTCCTCGCCGAGCATCTCGAAGCGCTGCCCCGTGTCACGCTCGAGGCGGCCCGCGTAGTTCGCGACCATGAAGCGGCGGAAGAGCTCCGTCCACTGCTTCTGCTGCGCGCCGTCGAGCGCGTCGAACGAGCGCCCGAGCGACTTGCGGGCCATGAAGTCGAGATCGAACGCGCCATCCAGGATCGGTCCGAGGCGCGCGGCGCGCTCGTCGAACGAGCTGCGCTCCGCGTCGCGGATCACGCCGAGCATTCCGGCGTGCAGCGCCTCGACCACCGCGACGGCGTCCGGCTGCGCGGCGCGGGCCGGGCGCGCGCTTCCGAGCAGCACGGTCAGCAAGGCCAAGGTTGCGCACGCTGCGACGGCGGCGAGCCTCACGATCCCCCTCCCCATCATTCCGGACCGCGCCACGTTCGCACGAAATCGGCCCGCCGTGTAGAGGGGGGCGCAGCGCAGCCACGCCCCGCTGCCCGGAGGGACGCATGATCGATCCGACGCGCGCGACCGCCTCGCTCCTTCCCCTCGTGCTCGCCCTCGTTCTCGGCGCCGCTGCTCCGGCGCACGGCCAGGCCCCTCCGGGTTGGGAACCCGCCGCCTGGGAGGACGAGGACACGATCGAGCTTCGCACCCAGGCGCCCGGCGAGGAGCCGCACTGGTTCAAGGTCTGGCTCGTGGTCCTCGACGGACAGATCTACGTCCGCCTCGGGACGCGCGCCGCAGAGCGCTTCGAGACCAACGAGACGAAGCCGGTGATCGCGGTGCGGATCGCCGGCCGGCAGTTCGACCGGGTGATCGGCGAGCCGGTGCCCGAGCGTGCGGACGAGGTCGCCGCCGCGATGGCGGACAAGTACTGGACCGACGTCTTCGTCCGCTACTTCGCGCACCCGCTCACCCTGCGCCTCGTGCCGGAGGCGGAGGCTCAGCGCTCCTCGGCGCAGTCGACGCGGTAGATCGGGCTGCTCTCTTCCTCCGAGGCGAGCAGGTAGCCCTCCCGGTCCGTGGTGTAGGTCGCGCCCTCGGCCTGGAGCTGCGGCGCGCCGGCGATCGCGACCGGCTTTGCCGCGAAGACCTCCTCGAGGCTCGCAGCACCCGGCCGGCGGAGCTCCCAGACCCCGGCGTAGGTGCGGAGCAGGACGCGCTCGCCGCTCCGATGGGCGTCGGCGGCGGTCGTGAGCCGGGCGAGCGTTGTGGGGGCGGGAAGCCGCGCGACGGGGACGGCGCGCCCGCCCCCGGGGGAGCCCAGGCCGTCGAGGCGGAAGACGTCGCCCAGGCCGTGGACGGTCTTGGTGATGACGTAGAGCGCGCCCGAGCGCGGGTCGACGAGCAGGCTCTCGGCGTTGCGCGGCCCGTCGGGGTAGCGGAACGAGTCCGCCTCGAGGACCAGCGTGCCGTCGTCGAGCGAGCGCGGCTCGGGGAGGCGGCCGATCCACACCTCGCGGCGCCTGGCCAGGTTGTCGCCGATGTCGGCGAGGAAGATGCAGCTCTCTTGCGAGCCCGGGGCGCACGGACCGAGCGCGACGTCCTCCGCGTCGCGCGGCCGGAGCCCGCGCAGCAGGTAGCGCGCGAGCACCTCGCCGCGCTCGTCGATCGCGAAGAGCGTGCCCTCGTTGTTCGAGTCGTTGTGCGCCCAGTAGACCCCGGGGTGGCGGTGGCTCGCCGCGATCCCCGAGAGCTCGCGCAGCGCCTTGGGCGTCCGGCCGGTGCGGGTCGCCGCGCGCGCGTACTCGCTGCACGGCGGGCGCTGCGACCCCTCGACCCCGGCGGCGAGGAGGAGGGTCAGCCCGGCGAGGGCGAGCGGACGTCGGAGGGAGCGGAGCGTCACGGAGCCTTCGATCGTGTCCGGGATCGGCGCCGCGCTCAAGTCGCCGTCCCGCGGCCGGCGGCTCGTTGACATGGCGCGAGCGCGCGGGCGAAGCTCGCCCGCATGCCGGACAAGTTCATCAGGCTCAGCCCCGAGCTCTACGAGTACGTCGTCGCGCACCGGACGGAGCGTGACCCGCTGCTGGCCGAGCTGGTCGAGGAGACGAGCGCGCTCGGCGGCGTCTCGATGATGCAGATCGCGCCCGAGCAGGGCGCGCTGCTCACCCTCCTCGCTCGCACGATGGGCGCGCGGAGCGCGGTCGAGGTCGGGACGTTCACGGGCTACAGCGCGATCTGCATCGCGCGCGGGCTCGCGCCGGGCGGCAAGCTCCTGTGCTGCGACGTGAACGAGGAGTGGACCTCGATCGCGCGTCGCTACTGGGAGCGCGCGGGGCTCGCCGAGCGCATCGAGCTGCGGCTCGGCCCGGCGGTCGACACGCTTCGCTCGCTGCCCCGCACCGAGTCGCTCGACTTCGCGTTCATCGACGCGGACAAGAGCAACTACCGCACGTACTACGAGGAGGTCCTCGCTCGGCTGCGGCCGAACGGGCTCATCGTGCTCGACAACGTGCTGTGGATGGGGCAGGTGGTCGACGCCTCGGACCAGTCGGAGAGCACCGCCGCGATCCGCGAGATCAACGACTTCGTGGCGTCCGATCCGCGCGTCGAGGCGGTGATGATCACGGTCGCAGACGGCCTGCTGCTGGCGCGCAAGCGCGCTCCCGAGGAGGTGCGATGATCCGCGTGGGTGAGCGGGCGCCGGCGTTCTCCGGCGTGACCGCGGACGGCAAGACGATCTCGCTCGACGACTTCCGCGGCAAGCAGCCGCTGATCCTCTACTTCTACCCGCGCGACAACACGCCCGGATGCACGAAGGAGGCGTGCAGCTTCCGCGACCACGCGGCGGAGATCGCGGCGGCCGGCGCGGCGATCGTCGGCGTCAGCATGGACTCGCAGGAGTCGCACCGGAAGTTCATCGCCGACCACCGCCTCAACTTCCCGCTGATCTCCGACCGCGACGCGACGATCTGCAAGGCGTACGGTGTCGCACGGCTCAACGGCTGGTTCCCGCCGAAGCGGGTGACCTTCGTGATCGACCGCGACGGGATTGTCCGGCACGTCATCCACAGCGAGCTCGGCATCGCGCGCCACATCGACGAGGCGCTCGACGCCCTGCGCAAGCTCGCCGCATGAGCGCGCCACGGTTTGCCGGCAAGGTCGCGGTGGTCACCGGCGCGGCGGGCGGCATCGGCCGCGCGACGTGCGAGACGCTCGCGCGCGACGGGGCACGCGTCGTCGCCGTCGACCTCGAGGGCGCGCCGCTCGACGCGGTGCTCGCGGCGGTCGCCGAGCTCGGCGGCGAGGCGCACGCCGTCGCCGCCGACGTGACGCGGGCGGACGACGTGCAGCGCTACCTCGCCGAGGCGACGCGTCGGTTCGGCGGCGTCGACTACCTGGTGAACAACGCGGGCATCGAGGGCGTGGTGCGCCCGCTCGAGGAGTACCCGGAGGACGTCTTCGACCGGGTGCTCGCGGTGAACGTGCGCGGCGTGTTCCTGGGCCTCAAGTACGGGCACGCGGCGCTCCGCGCCCGCGGCGGCGGCGCGATCGTCAACGTGTCGTCGGTTGCCGGCATCACCGGGAACCCGATGATCTGCGCGTACATCACGAGCAAGCACGCGGTGATCGGCCTCACGCGCTCGGCCGCGGTGTCGTTCCCGGCGGCCGGCATCCGGGTGAACGCGGTGCTGCCGGCGCCGATCGAGACGCGGATGATGCGCTCGCTCGAGGAAGGCTTCATGCCCGGCTCCGGCGACACGCTGAAGCAGATGCTGCTGACGCAGATCCCGCTCGGCCGCTACGGCACGCCCGAGGAGGTGGCGTCGGTGATCTGCTTCCTGCTGAGCGACGAGGCGCGGTACGTGAACGGGGCGCTGTACACCGTCGACGGCGGGATGACGCCGTTCTGAACGACGCCCGCCCGCGCTTGCGCGGCGGGGGCGAAGTGGGGGAAGGTAGCGCCTTCCGTCAGCAACACCCTGCCAGGGAAGGAGCAGCACACGAATGGCCGAGAATCCGAACCAGGCTCTCGTCGGCAAGGAGAGCCCACCCTCGACGATTCACGTCGACAAGTCGCGCATCCGTCAGTTCGCGCGCGCCGTCGGCCTGACCGATCCCGCCTACTTCGACGAGGCGGAGGCCAAGAAGCGCGGCTACCCGAGCCTGATCGCGCCGCCGACCCTGCCGATCGCGCTCGGCCAGGACGCCGAGCCGGGCGGCGGCGGCGGGCCGCAGATCAAGTGGGACGTGCGCAAGCTGCTGCACGAGGGCACGGAGATCATCTACGACCGCCCGATCTTCGCGGGGGACGTGCTCACGATGAAGAGCCAGCTCAAGTCGATCGGCACCCGCGAGGGCAAGTCCGGCGTGCGTACGATCTACACGATCGAGCAGGCGTTCTACGACCAGCAGGGCAAGCGCGTGTGCTCGCTTCTGCTTCGCACCTCGGAGGGACAGTGACCATGGCGGCGCCGAAGTTCGAGGACGTCAAGGTAGGCGACGCGCTTCCGACCTACGTGCACGAGAAGGTGACCCGCACCGACCTCGTCAAGTACGCGGGTGCGTCCGGCGACTACAACCCGATGCACCACGACGAGACGCTCGCCAAGTCCGTCGGGCTCCCGTCCGTCTTCGCGCACGGCATGTTCTCCATGGGCCTGCTGTCGAACGTGCTCGTGAGCTGGGCCGGACCGGCGAGCGTCAAGCGCTTCGACGTGCAGTTCCGCGCGATCACCTGGCCCGACGACAAGATCACCTGCACCGGCAAGGTCACGGGCAAGCGCGAGGAGGGCGGCCAGAAGCTCGTCGATGTCGAGCTGCAGTGCGAGACCAAGCCCGGCACCCGCACGATCATCGGCTCCGCGACGCTCGCCCTCCAGTAAGTCACCACGCTTCCCGCGCGAGCCGCCGCGCTGCAGGTCAGCGCGCGGGCGGCTCGCGCGGGATTGCCACCGCAATCTCGCTCGCGAGGTCGCCGAGCGCCTCGCTGAGCGCCGCGACCGCGGCCTCCGTCCCGCCGCCGTTGATCGGCCGGCTGATCCACGCGTCGCGTGCCGCGAGCACGCCGCTCCCGCAGACGACCTGCCAGCGCGCCGCGAGCTCCGCCGTCCCCGCCGCGGTCGCGTCGAAGCGCGTGACGTCGATCCGCACGCGGTAGTCCGGCCGGAAGGCGCCGAGCCAGGGGAAGACCACGACGTTCGCTCCGCCGAGCCGCGTCGCGAGCTCCTGCGCGAGGACCGTCCGCACGTTCTCGGCGAGCGGCTCCGCCCACTGCTCGTTCTGCGCGAGCCGCACCTGGTTCGGCGCGACCCGGGTCACGATTTCGCGCCGGTCGAGGTAGCCGGGCAGGGTCACCGGGCCGAGGCCGATCGTCAAGTCGGACCCGGCGCTCGCCGAGCCGGTGCCGGGCGGCGACGGCGTCAGGACGAAGTACCGTATGGGCTCGTTGCGCGGTGCGAGCAGCGCGCAGCCGGCGAGCGTGGCGAGCGCCGCGCACGCGGCCGCCGCAGAGAGGCAGGCGAAGAGGTTCGGCAAGCAAGGCGTGCGCGGCATGCGGGGTCCCTCGTTCAGTCGCGGCCGAAGATGAGCTGGCTCGGATCCCGGTCGAGCGAGTCGGTGAGCGCACGGATCGAGCGCGCAGCGAGCGAGAGCTCGTGCAGCGTGCGCGACAGCTCGTAGGAGAGCGGCGACTCGGGCTCGACCATCGTACGTAGCTCGAGCATCGTCGCGTCGATCGTGCGCAGCGCGTCGCGTGCGCTCGTGGCGACCTCCTGGAGGTCGGCCGCGATCGGATCGATCTTCCCGTCGAGCCGCTCGGTGAGCGCCTGCACGCCCTGCAGCGTCTGGTTGAGCTGCCGCGCCACGTCCTGGGTCTCCTTGTCGGCGACCAGCTCGCGCAGGCCGTCCATGGTCTCGCTGATCGAGTCGAAGAGCCCCTGCCAGTCGAGCGCCTGCAGCTTCTTGAAGATGTCCTGCGCGGTCTGCGCGACCTGCTCGACGCGCGACGGCACCGTCGGGATCTCGGGGTATTCGGTCTGCTCGTGCGGCTTCGGCGGTGGCGCGTCGGTCTCGTAGTCGAGCGAGACGTACAGGAGCCCGGTGAGCAGGCTCTGCGACGCGAGCTTGGCGCGCAAACCGTGCGCGACCGCCTCCTTGATCTCCGGCGGGGTGAAGCCCGCATCCGCGCCGCCGAGGCTCTCGATGCGCGACTCGTCGAGCCCGATGACCACGGCGATCCGCGGCGCCTCGTCGGGCTCGCTCACCGCGAGCTTGATCTCCTCGACCTGCCCGACCTGCACGCCCTTGAACTTGACCGGCGCCCCGACGACCAGACCGTCGACCGAATCGTCGAAGAAGAGGACGAAGCGGTAGACCGTGCTGAACCACGCCATCGACCCGACGATCACGATGCCGGCGACGGCGAGCGCGACCGCGCCGACGACGAACGCCCCGATCAGCGTCGGGCTCACTCGCTTCTTCACCGCGACTCCTCGTGCGCGAGCGGCACCGGGAGGTCGCCGCCGCGCGTCAAGAACCTGCGCACCTTCTCCTCCGTCGATTGCTCCGCGAGCCGGCGCGGGTTTCCGCGCGCCGTCATCGTCTTCCGGTCGGCGTCGAGGAAGACTGCGTCGTCGCCGATCGCGAAGATGCTCGCGAGCTCGTGCGTCACCACGACCACGGTCGCGCCGAGGCTGTCGCGCAGCGCGCGGATCAGGTCGTCGAGCAGCTTCGAGCTGATCGGGTCGAGGCCCGCCGACGGCTCGTCGAAGAACAGGATCTCCGGGTCGAGCGCGATCGCGCGCGCGAGCCCGGCGCGCTTTCGCATGCCGCCGCTGATCTGCGACGGGTAGAAGTCCTCGAAGCCGCGCAGCCCGACGAGCGCGAGCTTGAGGCACGCGATCTCCCGGATCTCCTCCGGCGAGAGGTCGGTGTACTCCCCGAGCGGCAGCGCGACGTTCTCGGCGAGCGTCATCGAGCTCCACAGCGCGCCCTGCTGGTAGAGGACGCCCATCCGGCGAAGCATCCGCTGGCGCGCCTCGGGATCGGCGCGCGTGAAGCTCTCGCCGCCGTACAGCACCTCTCCGGCCGCGGGCTCGTGCAGGCCGATCATGTGGCGCATGAGGCTGCTCTTGCCCGAGCCCGAGTCGCCCATGATCACGAACACGTCGCCGCGCCGCACCTCGAAGTCGACGTCCCGCATGACGACGTAGTCGCCGTACGCCATGGTGAGCTTCCGCACCTCGATCGCGACCTCGCGACCGCGCTCCGCCCGCCGCCCGTTGCCGTCCGCGTCCGCCACCCGTCAGATCCCCAGCACGTCGAAGATCACCGTGAAGATCGCGTCGGCCACGATGATCGCGACGATGCTCGAGACCACCGCGGAGGTCGCGGCGTCGCCGACCGCGGACGAGCTCGCGGCGGACTGCATGCCGCGCAGGCAGCCGAACAGCGCGACGAGCGCCCCGAAGAACACGCTCATGACGATGCCCGGGACGCAGTCGACGAGCTCGATCGCCGCCACGGTCTCCGTCCAGTACTGCTGGAAGGAGATCCCGAGCATCCCGACGCCGATCGTGAGACCGCCCACGATGCCGAACACGTCGGCATAGACGCAGAGCAGCGGCATCATGATGACGAGCGCGAGAAAGCGCGGCAGGACGAGGAACTCGAGCGGCGGGATGCCCATCGTCCGGAGCGCGTCGATCTCCTCGTTGACCTTCATGCTGCCGAGCTGCGCCGCGAACGCCGCTCCCGTGCGGCCCGCCATGATGATCGCTGCCATCAGCGCCCCCATCTGGCGGACCATGCCGAGGCCGACCAGGTCGGCGACGTAGATCTGCGCGCCGAACTGCTCGAGCTGCACCGCGCCGACGAACGCGAGGATCACGCCGACCAGGAAGCTGATCAGCGTGACGATCGGCAGCGCGCGCGGCCCGCAGTCCTGGAGGAAGACGCCGAGGTCCTGCAGCCGGAACCTCGCCCGGCCGGTGACGAGCCGGCCGAGCGCCACCGTGAGCTCGCCGACGAAGGAGATCACCTCGCCCGCGCGGCCGAAGCGCTCGAGCGTCTGCTCGCCGATGCGCTCGAGCGCCGGCTCCTCCGCGCGCTGCTCCTCCTCGGCGCGCGACGGCACCGCGCGCGCGAGCTCGACGAGCCGCACGACGCCGTCGGGCAGACCCGCCATGTCGACGGTGACGCCGCGCTCGTCGCAGACGGCGAGCACGCGGTCGAGGAACGCGACGAGGCTTGTGTCCCAGGCGGCGAGCCGCTTCGCGTCGAAGCGCACGCCGGAGGGCGGCGCCGTGCGGCGGAGCGCCTCCTCGATCGGCTGTGCCGACGGCAGGTCGCGGGCGAGCCGCCAGGCGCCGCCGATGCGGATCACGAGCGCTCCGTCCGGTTGCCGGACGACCTCGGCCGTCGCAGGATCCCGCTCCTGCACCGGGCTCTCGCTGGTCGCCGTGCCGCGCATCTCCCCGACCGTCCCGCGCTTTGTATGGACGCGATCGTGCGGCGCCACAAGCGGCACGGTCGAGAGCGCCTTGTGCCCCGGACGGACGGGCGCTAAGCGCGGCGGATGACGATGCGCGCGCTCGTCCTCCTCGCTGCCGTGCTGCTCGCGCCCGCCGCGTGGCTCGTCGTGCCGGCCGCCGCGGGCGCCGGGCCGGACGAGCCGCCCGGAGAGGCCCCGGAGGGGATGGTCTGGATCCCGCCCGGCGAGTTCACGATGGGCACCGACGAGCCGCAGATGCCGGACGCGCGCCCGAAGCACCGCGTCTACGTCGACGGCTTCTGGATGGACCGCACCGAGGTGACGAACGAGCAGTTCCAGCGCTTCGTCGACGCGACCGGCTACGTGACGGTCGCCGAGCGTCCGCTCGACCCGAAGGACTACCCCGGCGTCCCGCCCGAGGCGCTGGTGCCCGGCTCGATCGTCTTCACCCCGCCCGAGGGCGAGGTGTCGCTGCACGACCACCTCCGGTGGTGGCGCTACGTCCCCGGCGCGAGCTGGCGACACCCGGAGGGCCCGTCGAGCAACCTCGAGGGGCGCGAGAAGCACCCCGTCGTGCACGTCGCGTTCGAGGACGCGGCGGCGTACTGCGCGTGGGCCGGCAAGCGCCTGCCGACCGAGGCCGAGTTCGAGCGCGCCGCGCGCGGCGGGCTCGAGGGCAAGCGCTACGTCTGGGGCGACGAGCTCAAGCCCGGCGGCAAGTTCCAGGCGAACACCTGGCAGGGCAGGTTCCCGACCTCGGACAGCGCCGAGGACGGGTACCGAGGCACCGCCCCCGTCGCGTCCTACCCGCCGAACGCGTTCGGCGTGCACGACCTCGCGGGCAACGTCTGGGAGTGGTGCTCCGACTGGTACCGCCCCGACACGTACGCGCTGCGCGCCAAGTCGGGCGAGGTGGCGCGCAACCCGAAGGGTCCGGCGGACAGCTTCGACCCGCAGGAGCCGGGCGTCCCGAAGCGGGTGCAGCGCGGCGGGTCGTACCTGTGCAGCGACCAGTACTGCTCGCGCTACGTGCCGGGCGGGCGAGGCAAGGGCGCGGTCGACACGGGCTCGACGCACGTCGGCTTCCGCTGCGTGAAGAGCGGCTCCTGAGCGCCGCCTGCGCGGCGCCGCTCGCAGAGCGACGGCGCGCCACGTCCCGAACGACCACTCCGCGACGAGCACGCCCGTCACCTGGCTGTCGAGCCGTCGCGTCACCGGCCACTTGACGCCGATCCCGAAGCTCAGCGGGCTGAGCGGCGCCTCGTCGGCGAAGGGCGCGAGCCACATCCCGCCCGCGAGCTCGACGGAGCTCCGCTCATCGGCCGGATCGCTCGCCTCGAGCAGCGTCGTCCCGAGCACCTCGAAGACCGGCCGGAAGCGGCCCTCGGCGTACGCCTGGGCGAACGCGATGTTCCAGATGTTCCATACGAACGCCTTCTGCCGGACGCCGGCGGCGCCCGCGCGGATGTCCTGCTGGTAGGCGAGCTGCACCTGCACGAGGAGGTCGGGCAGCGACTCGGCGATCGTGAAGCGGCGTGCGGGCAGGACCGACGCGGACCATGCGCCGACGCCCCCGGTCTCCTTCTCGAGGCTGCCGGTCGGCGCCGCGACCTCGCCGCGCAGCGAGAGGTAGGCGAGCGGGCCGTCGGGCTTGCAGCAGAGCTGGACCTGCGCCGCGAAGCCGAGGTCGCCGAAGCTGCCGACCGTCGCACCCTGGTCGGGGATGTGGAGCGCCACGGGGACCTCGACGTCGAGCTCGAGCGTCCGCCAGAACACCCAGGTGAGGGCGGGAGCGAGCTCGACGTCGTTCGCGTCCGGCGACTTGTCCCAGCTCGTGTCGAGCTCGAGGTTCTTCTCGACGAAGGCGCGCTCGGTGAAGAGCGGCTCGGTCGGGTCGAGGCGCGAGGTGGCGGCCTTGCGCGGCGGTGGGAAGCGCGAGGGCCGCGGCGCCGAGCGCGACGGCCAAGCCCGGGCCGGCCGCGCGCCGCCGCAGGATGCGCGAGAGGCGCCGACCGCCGGCGCGCACCGTTTCCGAGCGCGCTACCACTCGCCCGGCACCCGGCGCACGAGCTTCTTCAGCACCCCCGGCGCGAGCGAGCTCAGCGGCTTCACCGAGACGCTCGGGTCGGTGAACTTGCCGCGCACCGTGAAGTCGATCGCCAGCAGGCCCTCGCCGTCCGGACCGCGGAACAGGCCGCCGATGATCGGGATCTTGCCGGGCAGCGCGTTGAGCCCGTAGATCGGCGGCACGAGCGTGCCGCTCATCGCGACCGTGTCGTGCGGGGGGTCGATCGTCCCGTCCATCAGGAGCCGGAGCGACGGCCCGGTCGCGACACCGTCCACGAAGGTCATCGCGCCCGCATCGTAGCTGATGCCCGACGTCAGGCTGTCGAACGCGATGCCGCGGTCCCGGAGCGCGCTCACGATGCCCGGCAGCGAGGCGAGCGTCAGGAGCCGCGCGAGGATCGGCGACTCGGTGAGCGTGAAGGAGCGCACCGCGAGCTCGCCGTCGATCTTCCACCCCTGCGCCGGCTTCGCGACGTTGCCGGTGAACAGAAGCTTTCCGCCCGTCGTCCGCGTCCCGGGCAGCAGCACCTGGAGGAGCAGGCTCGCGTCCTCCGAGGTGAGGCGGAAGCGGCTGCCCACCGGGGCGGGATCGAGCGTCAAGGCAAAGTCCGGCCGGTCGCCGCCGGGCGTCGCCGGCGCGAGCTCGCCCGAGATCTCGACGTGCCCGAGCCGCCCATCGTGCAGCGTCGCCTTGCCGCTCGCCGTCGCATCGGCGGCCGAGAGCTCGAAGGCGCGGACGGCCGTCACGGAGCCGCCGGCGAGGGTGAGAGTGGCGGTTGCGCTGCCGGGCGTCCCCGGCGGCTTGTCGAGCCGCAGCTCGGGCGCCTCGAGCGTCGCCGCTCCCAGGTCGAGGTCGAGCTGCGCCGTGCCGCGGCCCTTGGCGTCCTGCTCGATGTGCGCCGTGACGGCGATCGGGCCCGTGACCCAGGGGCGGAGGTCGAAGCCGAGCGCCGCCCGGCCGGCCGCGTCGACGTCGCTTCGCACGTCGATCGTTCGCGTCACGCCCGACGCTTGCCCGAGGCGCTCCTTCCAGTCGAACCGGCACTCGACGCCGGCGAGCGCGGCCGTCCCGGAGATCGTGAGCCGCTCCTGCGCGACCGTGAGATGCAGGTCGCCGTCGCGGAGCGGCCAGTCCTTGACCACGTGCGGCAGGGCGACGTCGCGGAGCCGCGCCTCGACCACCGCGCCCAGGTCGTGCGGCGGCGGTGCGCCCGCGAGCGGAAAGGCGAGCTGCACGCGGCCGTCGACCGAGCCTGCGGCCTCGCGCGGGGCGATCCCGATCTCCCGGGCGTAGCCGAGCGGCTCGTGGTCGACGAGCGCGAGCGCGTCGCGCAGCGAGCCACGCGCCCGGGCGTCGATCGCGATGCGCGGCACCTTGGTTGCGATGTTGCTGATCTCGACCTTCGCGCCCGGGACCGTGAGCCCGGCGACCCGCGCGCGGCTCACCGCGAAGCTCCAGGCGTCGGGCGAGAAGGTCGCCGTCCCGCCGACGCCGTTCGCGACCGGCATCGTGTCGACGTAGCGCACCGTGAGCCCGTCGTAGGCGAGCCGCCCCTCGAGGCCGCGCAGCGTGAAGTCCGGCGTCTCGCCGAGCGCGAGCTCGGCGTGCAGCGCGACGTGCGCGTCGGTCACCGTGCCGGCGGTGACGTTCGCCGTGACCCACTCGCGCGCGTCGGTCGCCGCGTCGGCGGGCCACCAGGCGGCGAGGTCGTCGACCGGGAAGTGCGCGACCGTCGCGGTGAGCGTCAGCGCGCCGCCCGACGTGGCGTCGGTCCAGTCGCCGGACGCCCGCAGGACGGGCGCGCCGAGGTCGACCTCGAGGTGGCGAAGCGTCGCGGTCGCGCGATCGACGTCGAACGAGCCCGCGAGCGAGAAGCGCTCGATCGCCGCGTCACGCGACCACGGGGCGGGCAGCGTGAGGACTCCCGCCGCGCCGGTCACCTCGAGCTCGGCGTGCTGCACGTCCGCACCGGCGGCGAGCAGCGTCAAGGATCCATCGAGCGGCACCTCGATCCTCGCCGCCGCCGCGGCGAGCGCCTCGCCGAGCGAGCCGGTCTCGGGGACGAGCGCGCTCGCGGCCTGGGCGATCGCCGCCGGCTCGGCGTCGCGGAACGAGAGCGCGACCCGGGCAAGCGCGGGCGGCGCCGGCTGCGAGAGCTGCAGCCGGACCGGGATGCGCTTCGCGCCGAGCACGAGCTCGGCGGCGAGCGAGACCTCGAGACCGGTGCGCTCTCGCTGCATGTCGATCGTCACGTCCTCCGCGCTGCTCGCAAAGCCGCTCACGCGGTCGGTGAAGCCGAGCTGCCCGTCGCGCACGACGATCTTGCGCAGCCAGGCCGCGGCGGGCGCGTCGCCCCGGTCCGCCGCCGCGTCGTCGCTCGCGAGCAGCCGGTCGAGCAGCGACGCTCCCTCGTCGTGCCGCGCGTCGCGACCAAGGCCGAGCCCGATGCTTCCGTCGGGCTCGCGCAGCAGGTAGAGGTGCGGCCCGACGAGCTCGATCTCGCGCGGCGCGATCTCGCCGTGCAGCAGCGCGGGCACGCTGAGCTCCATCGCGAGCTTCGAAAACCGCGCGACGGTCGCGCCGTCCGGGGCGCGGAACTCGACGTCGCGCGCTGCCACGTCGATGTCGTACCAGCGGTCGGTCCACTCGAGCTTGGTCGCCCCCAGGCCGACGCGGAACGAGCCGTCCTCCGGCTCGAGCGCCGCGACGATCCACGGCGTCAAGAAGTCGAGCGACAGCGGGCCGCGCGCGAGGCGGACGAGGAGCAGCGCCACGCCCAGCACGGCGAGCGCCATGGCGAGCGCCAGCAGCCGGACGAGGCGGCCCACGATCCCGCGCCGTGCGCGCGGCCGTCCCCGATGGCGAACCTTGGTACTCGTAGCCAGCCCCGCTCCCTAGAGAACAGATCCCGGAGCCGAGAGCCAGGCCGGGTCAGTCGCCGAACAGCTTCTGGCGGAGCGACGGCGTCGGGGTCGGGCCGGTGATCGGCGCGCTGCGCTCGACGTTGGTCACCAGGATGCGCTGCGGACCGAACGCCGTGTAGCCGATGATCTGCAGGAGCTGGTTCGGCTGCGCCGTCGAGATGCGCTCGAGGATCTCCGGGTCGCCGTTGAAGATGAAGTTCGGGTGGATCGGCTGCACCGCGGCGAGGATGTCCGGGCCGGAGACCTCGCCCGGCGTGAGCACGATGATGTTCATCAAGGCGAACTTCCGGCCGGGCCCGCGCTCGATCCACACGTCGAGCATCGCCCACGGGTTCACCTGCTGCTCGCTCGCGTCGAGGTAGCCCTCGATCTTCACCTGCACCGGCTCGCGGATGACCATGCCGCCCGAGAGGAGCGGGGCGGCGAGGAGGAGCAGGAGGACCGCCGCGGTGCGGTGCCGTAGAGCGCGCGAGCTCACTGGTCGTCCCATGGGTACTCGGCGAGCGGGTACGCCGCGCAGGCGCCGCCCGCAACGTGCCAGTAGTCCTGCTCGTTGAAGCCGCGCGACCAGCGGACGAGGTCGTGGTAGACGGCGCAGCGCTGCTTGCGCTCGGGGAGCCGCGGGTCGCGCTCGATGTCGGCGAGGATGTCCTCGCGCGTCTCGGTGAGCTCGGCAACGCGGATGCCGCCGCCCGCCGACGTGTCGAGCAGCATCGTCTGGCGACCGGCCCACGCCGGCCACTCGGGCAAGTTCTTGCCGCCGCGGTCCGGGGCGCCGTTCCGCGCGAACTCGGCCCAGTAGGCGCGCATCGCCTCGGACAGCTCCTCGCGCCCCGGGCGGTTCTCCTCGGTGAAGATCCGGCGCGATTCCCGCCCGAGGTCGAAGTGGCCGAAGACGAACGGGATCTCGAAGCCGTGCGCCGCGCCGAGCATCTTCGACAGGTCGGTGCCGAGCAGCGTCGGCTCCTCGTCCCAGTCGAAGCGATAGACGTACACGTTCGAATCATTCGCGCGCAGCAGCGCGTTCGCCGGCTCGTCCGCCCCCGTCGCCTTCCACATGCGCGACAGGTACTCGGCGGTCGCGAGGTACTGGTTCTCGTCGACCATGCGCGGCAGGAACCAGAACAGGTAGGTGATCTGCCGGGGGTCGGCGAACATGAAGAGCTTGTTCTCGTCGCGCGTCGTGCCGACGAGCAGCGGGACGTCCGCGTGGCCGCCGGGGCGCGCGAGCTCCTGGAGCGGATCGACCGAGGGGAGCACCTCGCCGTCGGCGAACACCGTCGGCATGTCGATCATGCCCGAGCCCGGGATCGGCTCATAGGCGGTCAGGATGTCGAGCGTGCTCTTGCCGCGCAGGTAGTCGGCGACGTCCGCGTCGCTCATCGCGGCAAGCCGCGTCTTGGCGGCGGTGCGATCGGCCGCGGTCCCGTCGCGCTCGAGAAGGCGAAGCAGGATCTCGCTAGAGCTCTGCGGGTGGCCCGCGCCGGCCGGGTCGTCGACGAGCCGCTCGGCCTGCGCCGGATGGCTCGTGCGGAGCCCGCCGCTCTGCACGATCGCCCGGTGGAAGAGGCCGCGCGCCTGCGGCGCGAGCATCAGCATGTAGACGTTGGTGCCGCCCGCCGACTCGCCGAAGATCGTCACGTTGTCCGGGTCGCCGCCGAACGCCGCGATGTTGTCCCGCACCCACTCGAGCGCGCGGATCTGATCGAGGATCGCGAAGTTGCCCAAGCCCTCCTCGGGGCTCGCCGCGGTCGCGCGGAGCGCCGGCTGGCGGAACCAGCCGAACGGGCCGAGGCGGTACTGGATCGCGACCACGACGACGTTCTCGGACGCCGCGAGGTTGCCGCCGTCGTAGAACGCCGCCTGCCCGATCGTGTTGCCGCCGCCGTGGATCCACGCCATGACGGGCAGGCGGTCCTTGCCGGTCGGGACCTTGCCGTCGGGGAAGCGCGGCGTCCAGATCGACAGCGTGAGGCAGTCCTCCTGCCCGACCGGCGTCCCGGGCTTCGCGTCGGTCACGCCGCCGAACATGCTCGCGTACTGCGCGCACGGCGCGCCAGGGGAGACCGCCTCGCGCACGCCCTCCCACGGCTCGGGCGGCTCGGGCGCACGCCAGCGAAGCTTGCCGACGGGCGGCTTCGCGAAAGGAATGCCGAGCCAGGCGTGCGAGCCGTAGCGGCCCTCGGTCCCGATCACCTCGCCGCTGGTCGTCGTGCGGCGCGTCGCGGGATCGGGCTGCGCGACCGGCGGGGTCGGGGCGCGGCGCGAGCAGGAGGCGCCGACAAGCGCCGTCGCGAGCGCGAGCAGCACGAGGCCGCGAGCGCCGTGCGCGGCGGACCGCTGGGACCGATGCGGGCGTCCCATCCGCTCAGGCGGCGACGTCGCGCTTGCGTAGCGGGCGGTGGAAGCGCGGCTTCGCCGGGGCCTCGAGCGGCGGCGCCGGATCGGCGAGGAGGCGCTCCGCCTCGGCGATCTCGTCGGCGGTGAACTCCCGCGTCGTGCAGCAGAACTCGACCAGCACACCGTTCGGATCGGTCACGTAGATCGAGGTGCACCACTCGTGGTCGATCTCGAGCACCCCGAGGCCGTGCTCCTGCCAGCGGGTGCGGATCGCCGCCAGCTCCTCGAGCGAGCTCGCCGTGAAGGCGAAGTGGTTCACCCACTCGGGGAGGCCCAGGCTCTGCGCGTGGTCGACGCGGAACGAGCGCCCGATCTTCGGGTCGTGCAGGTCCCAGAAGGCGATCATCTCGCCGCGGCCCGTGTCGTAGAACACGTGCTTCGCCCAGCCGCCGCCCGGCGTCGGGCCGGTCACGACCTTGACCAGGCGAAAGCCCATGATGCGGGTGTAGAAGTCGTGCGTGGCCGCGATGTCCTTCGTGGCGAGCGCCACGTGATGGAAAGCCATCCTGTCCTCCTGGCGAAGTCGTCCCGTACGCCGATTGCGGCTTCTACTCAAGCACGGATCGCCGTGCGGCGCGCACCGAGCACGGCGGATGCGACAAGCGTGAAAAACGAGCTGCGCGGGCGGCGCCACGGCCCGCCGCGCCCCGCCGTGTCGGGCGGCGGGGCGGCCCGCCGGAGGGGTGGGCTGCATGCGCGCAAGCGAGCGGCGAGAAGAGCAAGAGGGGGCTTCCCCAGCCGCGGGCCGGGCTGCTAGTAGAGAGGAAATCTGCAGATTTCGCGATGGAGACATCATGCAAGCTAATGAAAAGGTGAGACGCTGGGTCGACGAGATGACGGCGCTCTGCCAGCCCGACCGCGTCGTCTGGTGCGACGGCTCCGAGGAGGAGCGCGCGCGCTTGACCGCCGAGGCCGTGAAGACGGGCGTGCTGATCGAGCTCAACCAGGAGAAGCTGCCCGGCTGCTACCTCCACCGCAGCGACCCGAACGACGTCGCGCGCACCGAGCACCTCACCTTCATCTGCACCGAGACCGCCGAGGAGGCCGGGCCGACCAACAACTGGATGTCGCCCGCCGAGGCCGAGCAGAGGGTCCTGCCGCTGTTCAAGGGCGCGATGAAGGGCCGCACGATGTACGTCGTGCCCTTCCTCATGGGCCCGACCGGCTCGCGCTTCTCGAAGGTCGGCGTCGAGATCACCGACAGCATCTACGTCGTCCTCAACATGCGGATCATGACCCGCATGGGCCGCGTCGCGTTCGACCACCTCGGCGACTCGGACGACTTCACGCGCTGCCTGCACTCGCTCGGCGATCTCTCGCCCGACCGCCGCTACATCTGCCACTTCCCGGACCGCAACGAGATCTGGAGCGTCGGCTCGGGCTACGGCGGCAACGCGCTGCTCGGCAAGAAGTGCCTCGCGCTGCGCATCGCGAGCGTGCTCGGCCGGAAGGAGGGCTGGCTCGCGGAGCACATGCTGATCGTCGGCATCAAGACGCCGGCCGGGAAGACGCACTACGTGACCGGCGCGTTCCCGAGCGCCTGCGGCAAGACCAACATGGCGATGCTCGTGCCGCCGCCCAGCATGAAGGGCTGGGAGGTGACGACGGTCGGCGACGACATCGCGTGGCTCCGGCCGGGCGAGGACGGCCGCCTCTGGGCGGTGAACCCCGAGGCCGGGTTCTTCGGCGTCGCCCCCGGCACCAGCATGAAGACCAACCCGAACGCGATGCGCACGATCCAGCGCAACACGATCTTCACCAACGTCGCGCTGCGCCCGGACGGCACGGTCTGGTGGGAGGGGCACGACGATCCGCCGGTCGAGGGCATGCTCGACTGGCAGGGCCGGCCGTGGGATCCGAAGAGCGGCCAGAAGGCGGCGCACCCGAACAGCCGCTTCACCGCGCCGGCCGCGCAGTGCCCGTCGATCTCGCCGGAGTGGGAAAACCCGAACGGCGTCCCGGTGAGCGCGATCCTGTTCGGCGCCCGCCGCCAGCGGCGCGTGCCGCTCGTCTTCGAGGCCGAGAACTGGCAGCACGGCACGTTCCTCGGCGCCACGCTGTCGTCGGAGACCACCGCCGCGGCGACCGGCAAGGTCGGCGTGCTGCGCCGTGACTCGATGGCCATGCAGCCGTTCTGCGGCTACAACATGGCCGACTACTTCCGGCACTGGCTCGAGGTCGGCAAGAAGCTCAAGAACCCGCCGCGCATCTTCCGGGTCAACTGGTTCCGCACCGACGAGGAGGGCAGGTTCCTGTGGCCGGGCTTCGGCGACAACCTGCGGGTCCTCCAGTGGGTGCTCGAGCGCTGCGAGGGCCGCGGCAAGGCGCGGAAGACGGCGATCGGCTGGGTGCCGACCCCCGACGCGCTCGACCTGAACGGCGTCGACATCTCGAAGGAGGACCTCGAGGAGCTGCTGCGCGTCGACCCCCGCGAGTGGCACGAGGCGCTCGAGCTGCAGCGCGAGTACTTCGAGAAGTTCGGCAGCCACACGCCCGAGGGCATCTGGCACGAGCACCAGCAGCTCGCGCAGCGCATTGCGGCGTGAGGTGCGCGGGGGCTCGGGGAGGAGTGCTGAGCCGGGTGCGTAGGTGACACTTTGGACCGGGGACGGGACGCCCCGGTCCATCAAGGTGTCGGCTTTTTGGATTGATTCGACTGCTGCGGTCACACGTGTGCCGGGGTGGCGCTCGGCACCGTGCTGGCCCGGACCGAAACGCGTGCCGGCTGCCGTCTCGCGGTGAGGCCTCGGCGGAAGTCGCCCACTTGTTGCTTCGCGGCGGCTGGCGGTGGTCCCATCGCGGCGTTTCGAGGTGGTCAGCAAGTTGGGGGCATGCGGTGCGGACGTCGCCGCGTGGCCGCCGGACGGCCGCCGCTAACGGGCGCGCATCGCGTTGCCTCTTAGCTTGAAGGACCTCTACCGCGAAGTCCCGGCTCGCCGCGGCCCGGCCCGGGGGATCCGGCGCGTCGTTCGATGGTGGTCGGAGGTTTGCGGCGCGGTGCGGGCGCGGCCGCGCGGCCGCCGGACGGTCGCTGCCGCCGCCTGCATCACGCCAATCGAGCGTCCATCCACCGCGGTGTCGGATGAAACACAACGTTGCTCTTGACACCGATTAGTCAATCAAGTATTATCGCCCAATCAAACCGCAATCGACCGAGCGGCCCTTTTTTGTTGGGCCAGGCACATGGGGTCGATGATGCATCAGCGCCAGCTCGTTCTCGCTCTCTCCGCGCGTCCGCGTTGGGGCGGCGCACGCCGCGGCGCCGGCCGAAAGCGCGCCCCCCGTCGCCGTCCTTCCGTCCCGCACCGCGCGCACGCCCCGCACACGACGGCCGCGAGCCCGCGCTCGTCGCGCTGCGCGCCCGCCGTGAGGTTGTCTGGCTTCGTGCTCCCGTCGCTTACCGCGCGATGCGAAGCGCTCTCACATGCGCCTCGCGGGACGATTTTCGAGTGGTGCAGTACTCGGTGCAGCGCGATCACCTGCACCTGATCGTCGAGGCGGACGACAAGAAGGCGTTGTCGCGCGGCATGCGCGGCCTCGCGATCCGCTGCGCCCGGGCCGTGAACCGCGCGCTCGGCCGCCGCGGCGCCCTGTGGGCGGACCGCTATCACGCGCGCGCACTCAGCACGCCGCGCATGGTGCGGAACGCGCTCGTCTACGTGCTGGCCAACGCGGCGAAGCACCTGCGGGCGGTCGCCGGGCTGGACCCGTGCTCGTCGGCGCCCTGGTTCGACGGCTTCCGTGAGGCAGAAGCGTGCCCGCCCACGCTGCGCGGGGTGCCACCGACGCGACCGCCGCGGACCTGGCTGCTCCGCGTCGGCTGGCGGCGGTACGGGCTGCTCTCGCGTGACGAGGTGCCGGCTCTACGGAGGCAGTGACGCCGACGGATCGGCGTTGAGAATTGTCGACGCCGCTCGTCGAGCGCGCCCGTTGGGGCCCGCGTGCGCCACGGTGTTGGACGAAAGCCCTCCAGGCCGCCGCCCTCGCGTCTCACCCCGCGCGCCCCGCGCACGGCGGCCACGGGGCCCCGCGCTCGTCCCGGCCTGCTCTCGCGCGACGAGGTGCCAGCTACGCCGGGCCATCCAAACCGTGCGCCGCTCAGGGCCCTAGAACGGCCCCAGCGCCGCCACCTCGTCGATGAGCCGCCGCTGCTCGTCGACCGACACGGGGACCATCCAGCAAGCGACCAGGTGTGGGACGCCAGTGTCGACGAAGCCGACGCGCCGGGCGCGCGTGGGGTCGCCGACGTGGGCGAAGTACACCTTCGTCGCTCCGGCGTCGCGGAAGACGTAGCGCTCGAGCGCCTCGCCAACGCCTCGGCGACGCATGGACGGCTCGACGCACAGCCCGCCCACGAGCGCATAGTTGAACCGCCCCGGCTTCTTCGGAGACTCGTTTACGTGAGTCCGGCCGCTTCGGCCGGAGTGTCCTGAGTGCGGTAGTACGCCGCCTCGTAC
>FWPU01006032.1_pt1 | contig 22499 bp, 18 predicted proteins | sample 2228361 | NCBI WGS metagenome assembly FWPU01 (sample SAMEA103939777, study PRJEB20133) | metagenome
GCCGGCGCAATAGGAAGAATGCCCTGGTTATACATTTGCTCAAGTTCCTGAGAGGCAGATCGCAACGGTCGTGGAGATGAACCATTTGCCAGTTTGCCATTCACCGCTTGTTGAATGCCGTTAATCTGTTGCCACCAGTTCGCTTGCGCTGGCGACTGAAACTGGAAGCGGGCAAAGAAGAAGTCCCGGAAATCGGGCAGAGAGTTGTTTCGTGGAGGCGTTTGGTTGCTAAACCGGGATGTCCATTCCAAAGCCGGTATCACGTTTTCCGGATGGATGACCCCATAGCCGCTTGCCCCTTTCGGGCCCAGAGTTGCATATCGGCTAATCAAAGCCAGAATAGTATGCAAAGGGCCTAGATCGGCATTACGCAAAGGGATTATTTTAATCTCAACGGTTCCCACGCGGCTTTCGCTAAACACGTACCAGCCACCGGCACGCGGGCCTTTCTTTGACTGGTGAACTCTTCCGCTCGGAATGAGAACGTTGTCACCCTGCTGAAGCAAGGTGTTTCCATCGCTTTTTATCTCCAGCCGAAACCTTCGTGCCCACCCCGTTGCTCCAAACAACTGACACGCATCGCACAAGCCTGCATCTTGCAAACGCTGCCATTCTTCTGTTGCCGTAGACTGGCGACGCTTTACCTCGTCGAAAGTGCATACGTGTTCCGTCGGATCACACGCGCTTCCCCCCAATCCCCGCACCAGCGCTTCGTACCACCAGCGCAGGGAGCCGATCAGCCCTGTCTCGTGCAGGCGGTCGCAGCTCTGATCCACGCTGCCCGTCCAGAGGGGCGTCAAGGTGCGCAACTTGATTTCCAGAGTGTCCATATTACACCTCCCATCAGAGTTCAGCCTTCTCCGCACGGCGCGAAACCATCGGAGCAGGGGACGGGTTTCAACCCCGTCCTTACAACGGGTGCATTTCAGTTCTATGGCGAGTTTGCTTCCTCCCAGCCCCGTCTGTTTACGGCGGGGCTGGGGAAACGGCCCTTTCCGCCCCGCCGTGAACTGGCGGGGCTTGGGAAAACGGCACATTCCGCAATCTACCATAAAACTGAAATGTACCCCTTACAACTCCCTTTGGGACTACTATGCGCTACTCCCCTTTGCTCTGCAGCGCGCTGAATCGTAGCAGGACTTTGCCTCCGGTGAAAATTCTCTGGATGGCCTGGTGTTTTGCCACAAAATGCCATCCTTGCAAACGCACAATTCAGCCCAGAGGAGATCCTTCCTCATCCACCCTATACCACCCATTCCCCTTCACCGCGTCCTTCCCCACATGGGTGAACTGGCCCCAGAGGAGCCAGGGCCAGAAGGGGGTCCAGTCATTGGCCTCCAGGACGACGGCGCCCAGCAGACCGGAGATGGGGGATTCGGCGCGGCGGCGGGTGGAGTAACTGCGCACCTCCTCCCAGGTCAGGCGGTTCTCCGCCACCCGCACCCGCTCCGCCGCCGCGATCAGCCCGCGGGGGTCGTCAAAGACCAGAGGGGTGTCGGAGAAGTGGCGGGTCAGCGCCTCCAGCCGCTCCATCAGCCGCTGGAAGAAGGGCCGGAAGCGGAACCGCTCCGGCTTGACCAGGCGGGCATCCTCTATCAGCCGGGTAGGGGTGAGGAACTCCAGCAAGACCCGCTCCCCCGGCGGGTGATGCCGGGTCCACTCCAGCACCTGCGCGTGGGTGACGGGCAGGTCGGGGACGTGGACGGTGGTATCCCCCCCGCGGAGGACGGGCTGGCGCTGGCCGGTGAGGGGGTTTTCCGCCCAGACCTCCCGGATAGCCACCCGTCCCGGCCGCCAGCGGCGGTCGTCCTGGAACACCCGGCGGCCCAGGCCGCCCCGCTCCATCTCCGCCAGCGCCAGGACGACGTAGGGGAAGAGTTGCATCGCGCGGGCGTAGAGGGTGAGGCCAAACTGGAAGGTCTCCCCGGGCCAGTACTGGTAGACCCAGTTGCCGTTGGGCAACTCCACGGCGTGGCCGCTGCCGGGCAGCGGCGGCTGGACCGTGAAGGGGCGCGGGACATCCCGCCCGCGGGGGCCGCGGGGGTCCAGGGTGCTCACCAGGAAGGCCACCGGGCAGGCGGCGGAGAGGGGGCAGAGGGCACACTCCGCCGCCTGCCGGTTGGTGCAGAAGCGATGGCGCAGGGCGTGGAAGAACGCGCCGCGGATGGCCGACCCCTGATGCTCGTTCAGTTCCACGGTATCCCGCGCCTCGGCCAGAACCCAGAGGCGATGGGCAGTGAAGGAGTGCATACACTCTCCTATAGCATAAGCCCAAATTCGCTATCGTACTCTGCTTCTACGACCCATGGCCAACCTGAATGAGGCCTCTCATGCACTTTACCTTCTCTCCGCAATCGACAAAACTGCCCCCAACGTAATGGAACAAGGAGTTGCACTGCCTCAAGCGGTTTATCCTCTTCCACGAGTTGTCGGTATGCCATCTCCAGTCCAACCGGAAGGACCTCAATGCTATCAAATGCCTGGTAGAACTTTTCCTCCAAAAGATCATCCGAGTTAAATGCTCTTAGAGTTCGCAGGGTCGCCTCAAACTCCTCATAAGATTCCTGATAGGTTCGGGTCCAAGTATCGGCGATTTGGCCCTGGTATATTTCATCCAACCACTCAGTAACCTGTTCCTCGTCAATTGTATGGTCGGCGTTTTTGCGTAATACTTGTAATGATGCGCTCACCAAGGAATCTTCGTAGACCCCCTGCCCATCAGCAGGTTGGGTAAATACGCATACAGGCGCCCACTTTTTCAGTCGCCGGCGATTGATTCGCCCAAAACGTTGAATCAGCGCTTCCAGCGGAGCAGGATCGGTATAAATTATGTCAAGGTCAATATCCAGGCTCACCTCAACTACTTGCGTAGCAACAAGAACAATCGGTTGCCTTATCGAAGATTTTGATCCCGCAGCCGCTTGCACAAATCTCTCTTTTTCCAGCCGATCCTTACCGTTGAAGCGACTGTGAAGCAAAACGATCGGTATGTGTCCCTGGAGCCTGCTCTGGAGTTGCTCATAAGCCTGCTGGGTGCGCTTCACGGTATTGCAACACACCATTACAGAGTCCCCTCTTTCCGCCACACGAGCGATATGACCCAGCCAATGGTCTGTTAACAGGTCACCTTCCATCAATTGCAGCCTATGCCGTCGGAACCGGGCAAATAGTTCTGAAGCCGTCGGGATCAGCGTATATTCGCCAAGCGCATCCGCGAGTCTTTCTCGTAAGAGATTGGGTAAAGTGGCCGACATAACGAAGAATCGCGCTCCGAAGTTCTGACGCAGATATTTTACAGTACCCAGAATCATTGCCAAACGGTCAGCCTCATAAGCATGGATTTCGTCCAAGACAAAAGCAGCATCAAAGAAATCGCTCATCAAGGCCTCATAACCTTTCAACCGGAAGGGGGCCTTCAAAATTTGATAGGGACTGAGCACGCGCACCGGAAAATAGTTCAATTGCGCCAGGTTTTTACTCCACCGCGCGGCGTGAGCCGCTTGGCGCGGTGTGTATTCTTCATCCATTAAGCGACGATAGAGCGCCAATACGCTACGACTATGCTCAAGTCCTACTTGTCCCGGAAAGGCTTCCCGATTGAGCCGGTCGTACATTGCATTCATACTGGCTTGGTACGGCAGGGTATAAAACAGGCGCGGGATGGACTGCACACCATCAGCCTGGGCGTATGCCCACAGCAGAGCCGATTCTGTCTTGCCGCTACCAGTCGGAGCGATCAACACCGCCGATCCTTGTGTCCTGGCACATACCTTCTGGTGCTCATAGAGTTGGCTTTCACGGAGTTGTAGACGATCCAGCAGGTCCACAGGATGGCTTAATTGTGGCATGGGGGCTTCCCCAACATGAGCAGAAGCCATATGGTCAGCCGAAACAAGATACCCGCGCAAAGCTAAGGTGCCGATAACAAGGCTGCGTTGCTCACTACGGTTGAGCATCCGGATCCAACGACGAAAAGCCTGTAGCCAGTGCCGGGTACGCAAGGCTCCTTGCTCCCGAAAAATTCGGATCGCCTCTGCAGCGGAAGGTAGCAGAGGCACCCGGATTCCCACCCCTTCCATTCCCAGCGCTTCAATCCACGAGGGTGTGCATTCTCGCAGCCATCGCCACAAACCTGCCAGTACTTCTTCGCTGATTTCAGCAACTCGTTCAGTTAACGGCTCGTCAGCTGGATCAGCGGGGTCCATATACAACTGTGCGATCTCTTCAGCGTCTTTATGATGTGAGACAATGGCTGCAGCGACCCAAAGCTGTTCCTCATCGTACAGAGCATCAGCGACCCAGTCAAGGAAAGCAAGGGAGAGCACCTCATGACGATGGGGCCATCTCTCGCCACCGCGTAGACGCTCCTGGAATCCCTGCGCGGCTTTGCCAAAATCATGCAGAAAACAGGCCCAAAATAGACAGTTCCAGAGGCCAGGAAAACCGAGCATTTCGGGCAAGCGGGGCCGCAAACGGATTGCGTGGGCCAGTTGCTCAAGGACATGCCAGGTATGTCGTGCCAGGCTTTCTGGCTTTCCCTGATCTCCTTTCTCTGCACTTTTCGCCCACAAAATGTCTTCCAACCAATCAGGCCATAAGGGGGTTGTCATCATATTCTCCCACAAAAGTCAGAAAAGCCAGTCCCAGGTGAGCGCCATTGACCTCCGGCGTCGTGGGGTCTACCCAAAATTCGGTATCTATGGATGAAAGATTGGCAAACCGCAAGAAGTCATCACTTAGCACCCGGCGGTTCAGTACCAAATAGCGAGCAAAAGTAGGAGTACGGCCCCGGGCATAGTCCAAGAAGCGGGGCATTAACACAACGTATCCCTGTTTCACCTGTAAGGCCATTCGGTAAGGTGCCAAAGTATGCTCAAAGTAGGCACGTTCGGCTCGCACCAGTTCCACCACGCCGATGCTGGTATAGGTGAAGAGATCCTGAGAACGCCCGAGGACGACCGCGTACCGTGGGCTACGGAAAGCCTCTTCCCACTCCGGGCGATTTATGTACAAAACCAATCTGGGTTTAAAAAGCAATGTGCGGCGGAACGGATTAACTTCCCCTTCCAGCACCTTGGGATACTGGGTACCTCGTATCTTGCCAGTGGAGCGGGTTAATACGTGCACATATTCTACATCATCGCATTTCCCTTGATAGGTAAAATGGTAGGCAAATTCTATCCCCTCCGGTGATACCCACTCTCCTAAAGCACTGCATATGTGTCCATAAATCGTCGCTGGTGGCGGCATCTCAAAAGTCGGTTGAACACCCTGCATAAAATGAGGGTATCGGAAAGAGGTCGTCAACCCTTCCGCGACCACTTTCAGTACTCGCATAGCAACCTCCACGGCGTTAATAAAGGGTAGGGTTTTGCAGCGGTTTAGCCGCTGCAAAACCCTCCGAATAAGCAGCCGTTCTCAGGCAGAGCACCTGATCAATCCAGCCAATGGGCGTTTTCGGGCTTTTGAAGCGCCTCTATCAGAGCCCGAAATGCCTCGCGTGGGTGGCTAATCCGTATCCGTTGCCCTTCCTCGGTCTGGATAAACTCCTCCAGTTTAGTCCGTTCATCGTCCATATAGCCCCGCGTCCAGCCCACATAAACATCGGAAAGTAGATCGTCCTGAAACACCCTCATCGCTTCCCTTAAGGCCTCAATCTTCAGTTCTGGGAGACCGCGCGGATTGGCTCCAATCACATGCCCGAATATATGGTTACCCCCTCGGGTCACGGCCATAATCACTACCACAGGAGATACGTCGGTATAGTGTAGCGCCTGTTTTGCGCCTCCCTCAAGGAGGGCCATGCCCTCAAACAAAGCGGAAATACGCTGGATTCGCTCCTCCAGGGGCAACCGATATGCTTTCTCTTCCGGCAATTCTGTTAATCCAACCCGTTTTGCTTCTTCTATGCGTGTATCATCCAGATTGCGGAAGCCGGTTTTCTGCCGATACCAGAAAGTGCCACACGCGTGCAGGTCCAGAGAGAAAAGTCCCTTGAGAGTAGCCCGATAGAATTGGCTACTGTAAGGTACCGGGTCACCCTCATGCCGGCTCATTGTCTCCCAGTCCTCCACGATGTTCACGGGAGCAATAGAGACCAGAGTGCTCACCCGGAAAGGTGATGCACGGGTTACAGCATCGGTGGTGGGCGTTTCGGATATGCGGGTTTCATCCGCCTCCCGCTGCTCTACGGCAGCGGTTTTCTTGGAAGGAGCGCGCATATATCCGAAAAGATCGTCATCCCACCACCGGATTGGATTCCCATCCGTATAGGCAACTTTTTGTTCCCGCCAGATAGGTGCAGCCTTCCAGGACGGATGAAGTTTTTCCAGAGTGGTTCGCAGCCAGTAGCGAAAAGCCTGGGCAGATACATAGGGGTAAATTCCCTCCCGGGTGGTGCGGATCGCTTTGACGCCGGTCACATTATCAAATAGCCGCCCTGGAACATTGCCCAGGTTGTTCAGCGCCGACGCAGGCGCATCAATAAGGAACAGTCCTGTTACGAATGCCATGGCTTCCTCCTTTTTGGAATATTTTGCTTGCACAAACGGTTTACGAACTCGCTTCTGACCCTTCAGAGATCTCCGGTATCGCATCTGGATGGCTCTTTATCCAGCCTTTAGTGTACAGTTGCTCAATCATGCGAATGAGCACCAGGTCGCGAGCCAACCGCCAATCCGACGCCGGAATCTCGCTGCCCTCTTCAAAAATGGTGATATACGGATCAAGAGTTATGAGAGGAGCATTGCCGTGCCGTATATGGGCCAGATTGGCTTTAATAAGGGCCGTTCGGAAGTAGTCGTAACGGTTTTGAAAGAAAGCGTTGAAGAAGGCCCTATCGTTTTGCTGGCTAATGTAATCCGCCAGGCGATCGCCCAACTCTCGAATTTGCTGGATGCGTTCTTTATCCATATTCATCACCCTCCTTAAGAATAATTCAGTGAGTTTCCAGGAAACAAGATCAGCTTCACCCCGCAACGAATGGGTACGGCGGGGATCACCCTCAGAACGAGAGCGGTTGGGCATGCGCAGGAAATAATGGCGCACAAATTCATGAGCGTTCTGCGGCAAAAGGAAAAGATCTTCGTATATCATATTCCGTTTAGGAGGCATTTCTTGGTCACTTTCACCTCCTTGGCGTTTCCCTTTACGGCCAGGCTGTGAAGACCACCAGGCCCGTCGAGTAATAGCCTCCCACTCAGATTTGTAATCTGGACTAAGGATCTCCCGAAGAAATTCGGTCAGTTCCAGAGGTAAATGGTAAATATCAAGAGATGGAGATGCCCCCAAGTTGCTCAGATGGTAAGCCGTGACCGAGCATGGGCGATGCTCATGAGCCTCGTCTCTTCGGCGCTGTTCTACTTTCAACAACGTTTCAATCAATAATGTCTTGGGTGAAGATCGGGCTTCGGGCATCTTCTTACTGCCTGCTTGCTGGGCCAGCTGTAGCGCCCGACGATTATCCTGTAAAAACTCCCGCGCAAAATCGTAGATGAGATCCGGGTTATCAGAATGCACTGCCAGCAACCGACCACCGCACTTGGCGCAACCTAAAGGAAACGCCTGAATAGCCAGTATGGCTTCACCAGATACAGGTAACCCAGCATCTCCCCAAGGAAAGAAGTTAATTGTACCTTCTCCGGTGAGCAACGGTATGTGCTGGCGAAAAGCCCGACCTGGCGGGAGCTTCTCCGAGAAAGCAATACCGACTGCTGGCTTTCCTGTAAACACACAGCGTTCCTCCAGACGCGGAACTTCCGCCCGATACCCGCGGAGGATCCGGTCCGCATATTCGGTACGCTTCTCTGGTGTTCTCTCAAAGGCTGGCTGAGTGAAGCCGGAGTTTGGGAAGGCAACTGTCAGAAATGACTTCAGCGGATCTATAACATACTGCCTGGCCATAAAGTCAGCAATTCGGTTCAGGTCTTTCTCGGTCAGCGACCGTGGATCCGGCTTTTCCGCGAAAGCAGCAATCGTTGCAATACCTACATCAACAAGAGGATGCCCTGTGTAGTCCAGCATGGTCAACCCCCTTTTGAAAGCATGCGTTTTGAGTGTATCTCTACCGCCCTCCGGTGCTCCTCCCTCACCCTCTCCCGCAGCCAGGCGGGCTCCAGCACCTCCACCCGGCTGCCATAGTAGAGCAGCCAGCCGACCATCTCCGGGGTTACCCCCACGTGGAAGGTCACCTGCACCCGGCCGTCGGGCAATACCTCGCTTTGCTGGCTCTTATGCCAGACTTCCTCCGTCACCCAGCGGCCCGCTTCCGGCTCAAAGAGCAGGACCACCCGCTCCGGCGCTCCCGCCGCGCCCCGCATCAGCCCCCAGGCATCCCCCAGATAGGCGTCCACGTCAAAATCCGCCGGGATCGTGTAGGTCGTATCCAGAATTTCCGCTTCCAGCACCCGGTCTATCTTGAACTGGAGCACTTCCTGACGACGGTGGTCATAGGCGATCAGGTGCCAGGAACGGCCGTAAGCCATAATGTGATAGGGCTCTATGACCCGCTCCGTGGGTTGACCATCGCGGGAGGCCGTTGCATAGCGGATACGGACCTGGCGTCGTTCCGCCATCGCCCGGTGCAGCAGGGCGAGCATTTCCTGACGGTGGGCCTTCACAGCCCGCCGGGGCAATTTCTCCAGTGCGTCGCGCACCAGATGCCGGAACTGGTCCGGGAAGAGAGACTCCAGCCGGGCGATGGCCGCGGCCAGTTCGGCAGAATTGATGCCGGGGATGGCCTGAGCCGCCCGCGCCGCCACAAGCAAGGCCAGGGCTTCGGAAAAGGAATAGGCCGTCGTCGGCAGGTGGGGAAGATCCTCAAAGTAGTAGCCGTCCACGCTACGGCAAAGCGACAAGCGCAGGCCATGGCGGATGATCTGCAGGTCCTTTTGGATCTGCCGCTCGCTCACTTCATAGTGCTCGGCCAACCTGCGCCGTGTCCAGTAGTACGGGGCCGCGGCGATATTCTGGATGATGTCCAGCACGCGGGCGGTGCGTCGCGTTTCCTCCTGTCGCTGTCCCCGAGCAATGCTCAGAACCATGCCATCCTCCGACCGTTTTGTTTCCTATTGTACCACACCAATGCGCCCTCTCTTATTCCCGCGCCAGAGGAGTTTTGCGAACTCAGCCGTTCCCCACCCTATGCATCCATCGCTCGTTACGTGCCACCAATGGGAAATATACCTTGCCCCACCTTGCAAGCCCGCTCCAGGATCTGGCCACCTAACAGTTCTTCTCACAGGACATTTGATAAATTTTCAGATGGGGGCAGAAAAATCCGCGATTATCCGCGTAAATCCGCGTCCAATCGTAAAGCACCCGGTGGCTAATTTTTGGATCAACGGGGTTTGGCGCTTATTTTATCACAGATTGATGTTATTTTATCACAGATTGATGTACTTGTCATCCGAGGTCTCTCTGAATTTTTTAAGAGATTCCCCCCATCTCCTCCGCCCCTCCGCCCCTCCGCTCCTCTGCTCCTCCGCCCCCCTGTGCCCTGCGACTCTGCGACTCTGCACCCTGCTACAGCCGCACCACCCGCGGATGCACCCGGCAGTGTTCCGCCTCAATGATGGCCGCAATTTGTGCCACCGCGCGGTCCAGTTCCCCCTCCCGGTTGACCACGACATAGTCAAAGTCCCGGATGCACTCTATCTCCTGGCGGATTTTCCCGATCCGCTCCGCCAGTTGCTCCGGAGACTCGGTGCCGCGCCGCTCCAGGCGCCGGATCAGTTCCTCCTCCGACGCCGCGGTCAGAAAAATCAGCACCGCCTCTGGGGCCAGTTTCCGGATCGTCGCCGCGCCCTGGACGTCCACCCGCATGATGACGTCCTTGCCGGAGGCGAAGGCATCCCGCACCTGCTGCTTGGGCACCCCCTTGTGCTGGCCGTAGACCACCGCATGCTCCAGCAACTCCCCCTCCCGCTCCAGACGCAGGAACTCCTCGGTGGAGAGGAAAAAGTAATCCACGCCGTGGACCTCGCCCGGACGGGGCGGTCGGTCGGTGGCCGTCACAACGAAATGGAGCGGATATCCCAGTTCCTTCATCCGCCGAAGGACGGAGTCCTTCCCCACTCCGGCAGGTCCGGAGATGACAATCAGTAGAGGGTAATGGGGAAATGGGTAATTCATCTTGCCTGCCTCTTATAAGGACGGTATAATAATTCTCCCACAACTGACGAGACGGAGGAAATGGAAATGCCGGTTTACGAATACCGCTGCCACGACTGTCGTCGTCGGGTGTCCATTTTCTGGCGGACGTTTTCTGAGGCGCAAAACGGGACGCCGGTCTGCCCCCACTGCGGCTCCACCCACCTGATCCGCCTGATCTCCCGCGTGCGGGTGGTCCGCTCCGAGGAGAGCCGCCTGGAGTCCCTGGCCGACGATTCGTTCCTTTCCGATTTTGACGAAAAGGACCCTCGCTCCCTGGCGCGCCTGATGCGCCGGATGGCGGACGAGGTGGGGGAAGACCTGGGGCCGGAGTTTGAGGAAGTCGTGGGACGACTGGAGGCCGGAGAAAACCCCGAGGAGATAGAGAAGGCGATGCCGGAACTGATGGGGGAAGAGGGCGGCGCGGATACGGACCTGGGCGAGGATTGAGCGCTACGGGGCGACATTTCCGCTACAAAACCGTGGGGGCAGACGTTCCTGTAAAATGGCCCGCAGGTCGGCCTGGACCGCGTCCACCGGGCGGGATGCGTCCACAATTACCCACCGCCGGGGCTCCCGGCCGGCCAGTTCCAGGTAGCCGGCCCGCACCCGGCGGTGGAATTCCAGCGCCTCCCGGTCCAGGCGGTTCCACTCTCCGCCGCCCTGCAGGCGCCGGGATAGCCCTTCCTCCGGCAGGACGTCCAGGCAGAACGTCAGGTCAGGGACCAGCCCGCCGGTCGCCAGGTGGAGGACCATCCGCAACGACTCCAGGTCCAGCCCCCGGCCGTAGCCCTGATAGGCCAGCGTGCTATCGGCGTAGCGGTCGCAGAGGACGATGCGGCCCGCGGCCAGCGCCGGACGGATGACCTCCGCCACCAGTTGAGCGCGCGAGGCACAGAAGAGAAACACCTCCGCCCACGGAACCATTCCGACGTGGGCCGGGTCGTGGAGAATCTCCCGCACCCGCTCGCCGATGGGCGTCCCCCCCGGCTCCCGGACCAGCAGCACCGGGTAGCCCTGCTCCTGCATCCACTCGGCCAGCAGGCGGGACTGGGTCGTCTTACCGCTGCCGTCAGGCCCCTCCAGTGTGATGAACATCCATTCCCTCGCGTGAGTATACCCAGATGGTTTCCTCCCGCAGACGGGTCAGACGCTCCTCTTGTCCGAAACGCTCCCACTCCTCCACGGTATACACCAGCACATCCACCGGTACGGGGAGGTCGGCATATGCGCTAACTTCAGGGCGAGAGAGAGCCTCCCCGCCGGAGGGTGAAATAACCCTGCTTCGCAGGCTGGTACGGGCGACGCATGCGTCGCCCCTCCCACGGCGCTTCGGGGCTCGCCACGAGCAGCCCCGAAGGGGCTTTCGCTTTGAGCCCGACGGTTTAGCGTCGGGCGGAGCGCTGATGTTAGCGCATATGGGGGAGGTCGGTGAGATCCCACTCTGCCGCACGGAGTTCCCAGGGAGTGTTGGTGGCTGATACCAGAATCACCCCATCCAGGTCACTCCCCACGCCCCAATCGCCCCGGCTGCGAGAGCCCACATAGCCCACCCGCACCATCTCCGGCCGCGTGATGGCGGCCTTTTTGCCCAGAGGCGAAGGGCATGCACCACCGTGGAGGCGTCAGGCCATATGCATATGGACGAACTGGAGGATTTCGTGGGCATACTGGATCACCTGGTCGCTGTGGATGGGACCGAAGTGCTCAAAGGGGGCGCCATCGGGGTAACTGTTGGGGTCTCGGGGAGGAACGTAGAAACCGTCCAGGACGCGGGCTTTCTCTACCAGGTCGTCGGGGATGGGAACCGTTGAAGGGAGTTGGTGCAGGAGACGGGCGACCACATGCCCCCACGCTTCCTGATGAAGATGCAGGTGCAGGGCTTTCACCGCCTTCTCGGCGGCCTGGTGGGCGGCGAAACAGGCCCATTCGTGCCGTCCGGCGCGGCGGGGATCCTCCGCCTGTTCCAGGTCCCGCCCCGCCTGCCGGAACCAATCCCCCGCCCGCTGCGCCACGGTTACGCTCCCTCTCGTGTGATACGCACCCGCCGATTGGGCTCCTCCCCCACCGAGTACGAAGAAAGGCCCGCCTCGCGGGCCATCTCGTGCTGACGTCGGCGGATGAAGGCGTTCTGCGGGGAGAGTTCCACCTCATCAGCATAGCCGTCCAGAATCCGCCGAATCGCTTCCTCGGCCTCCCGCAGCGCCGCGCCCACCGGGCCGGGCAGATGGTTCTCCGCGGCAATGTCGCTGAGGCAGGCCTCCATCTGGGCAACGGTATTGGCCCGCAGGACGTAGATGGGGATGCCCTTGCGCTCGGCGTCCGTGATCAGCCGCGGGCGCTTGCGGAAGAAGCCCTTGGTGGTCACAAACGCGTCGGCCTGGCCCAGTTCGTCCACCACGTAGACCGGCACCTGCATCCGGCGGGCGGCCCGCTCCAGCCGGTTGCGGGCGATGCCGTAGGGGAAGATGCGCACCGGTTCCTGGACCTTTGGGGAAAGGGGCGCCGGGGTCGGCGCCGGCGCCGCCGTGGATGGCCGCGGGCGCCCGCTCTCCCGCTCCTCCAGCGACGGCGGTTTGGCCTTCTCCACACGGATTTCGCCGCTGGCGTCCCGGTAGCGCAGTTCCGCCTGCAGCGGCCGTCCGCGCAGCAGCGCATCCACCGACTCGGCGACACTGTGGTGGATGAGCAACCGCTGGCGGTCCTGGATTTCAATCAGGACGTCAAACGTCGGCGGAGCGCGGCGCTCCAGGATGGTCTTCTGGGTGCCCCGTCGGCGGGCCTCCTCGTCGGAGAGGGTGACGCTTTCAATGCCCCCCACCAGGTCGGAGAGGGTGGGGTTCAGGAGAAGGTTATCCAGCGTGTTCCCGTGGGCGGTGGCGATGAGTTGTACGCCCCGTTCGGCAATGGTGCGCGCCGCCAGCGCCTCCAGTTCCCGCCCGATCTCGTCAATGACGATGACCTCGGGGTTGTGATTCTCCACCGCCTCAATCATCACCTCGTGCTGGAGGGAGGGCATCTCCACCTGCATGCGGCGGGCACGCCCGATAGCGGGATGGGGAATGTCGCCATCGCCACCGATCTCGTTGGACGTATCCACGATGATGACCCGTTTCGTTTCGGCCAGGACGCGCGCCGCCTCCCGCAGCATCGTCGTCTTGCCGACACCGGGCCGACCCAGGAGGAGGATGCTCTTGCCGCTCTCAATGATGTCCTGGATGATGGCGATGGTGCCGTAGACGGCGCGACCCACCCGGCAGGTCAGTCCGACGATATCCCCCTTACGGTTGCGGATGGCTGCGATGCGGTGGAGGGTGCGGGCGATACCGGCCCGGTTATCAGCGTCAAACTCGCCGATCCGCTCCACCACATGCCGGATGTCTTCCCGGGCGACCTCCCGCTCCCGCAGCACAACCTCGCCGTCGGTGTAGCGAGCGGTGGGCACCCGTCCCAGGTCCAGAATAACCTCTAAAAGGTCGTCCCGCCGTCCGATCCGATTGACCGACTCCCGGATATCCTCCGGCAGGACGTTCAGCAAAGCGTCCAGATCGTCCGTGATATGATTGGTATACCCTTTCTCCACCCTATTCACAACCTTCCACAGATTCAGATATTTCTACGGGGGGCAGAAGGGAACCCGGTGAAACCACTTCTCCTTGTCCCGTTATCAGGCCAATTTGAAAAGTACGGGCGGCTTTCTCGGCGCCCGCGTCTGCCCGAATGCCATACGCGTAGACCAGGTAAGGTCCGGGTACTCCTGCGCCGGACAACTTCCGGCGATAGCCTTCTGAACGCATCCGGTTGGCCCAGTCCTCCACTTCCCGCCAGCCGATGCGCACCTTCGCCTCCACGACGACCCACACGGTTTGCCCATCCTTCGCCGCCGGTGCCACCACATCCACGTCCCCATCCATCCGGAGCAGATAAGGGGGACGCAGCAACTCGTACCCTTTATCGGGCAGGATGACCCGCAGGAGGCTATCGGCATCCCCCTCCGCGGTAGCCCCCACCAGCCGGCTCAGGGAGCCCACTTCGGCGGCAAGACGATCCACCTTCTCATCGGTGCGCCGTTGCGCTTCGGCCAGTTCCTCCACGCGCATCTCGGTGCGCCGTTGCGCTTCGGCCAGTTCCTCCACGCGCATCTCGGTGCGCCGTTGCGCTTCGGCCAGCGCCTTGATCGCCTCATCGGTGCGCCGTTGGGCTTCGGCCAGTGCCTTGATCGCCTCATCGGTGCGCCGTTGGGCCTCCGCCAGTTCCTCCACGCGCATCTCGGTGCGCCGTTGGGCTTCGGCCAGTTCCTGAACGATGCCCTCCAGCCGGTCCAGCCGTTCCTCCGTTCGGCCCAGCCGTTCCTCCACTCCGCCCAGCCGTTCCTCCGTTCGGCCTAGCCGTTCCTCCACTCCGCCCAGCCGTTCCTCCGTTCGGCCTAGCCGTTCCTCCACTCCGCCCAGCCGTTCCTCCGTTCGGCTCAGCCGTTCCTCGGCGCGGGCGTGCGCCTCAATCAGGGCATCCACCCGTTCCCCTAACCGTTGAATGAGTTCCGGCAGGGCGAGCAGTTCTTCGGTGAGCACCAGGCGACGCAACTCCGCCCGCCACTCCGGATGCTCCTCCAGGAGCAGGAACATCTCCATAAATTCCGGCGCCCGAATCATTTTGCCAGTCCTAAAAAGTATCTGTGGAATCGTTCGTCTCGCGTCAATTCGGGATGGAAGGCGGTAGCGAGGAGGTTGTCTTGACGCACCGCTACCGCCGTTCCATCCTCCAGAGTGGCCAGAACCTCCACGCCCGCGCCGACTCTTTCAATGACCGGTGCCCGGATGAAGACGGCATGGAAGGGGGACTCCCCCAGCGCCGGGATCATCAGGTCGGCCTCAAAACTGTCTACCTGACGGCCGAAGGCGTTACGCCGAACGGCGATATCCATCAGTTCCAGCGCTGGCTGACCGGGGACGCCGTCCAGAATCTCCTTTGCCATCAGGATCATTCCGGCGCAGGTACCCCAGAGGGGGCGGCCCGAACGGGCGAAGTCTTGCAGAGGTTGCAGAAGCCCGCGCTTTTGGGCCAGCAGGCCCATCGTGGTGGATTCTCCGCCGGGAATGATCAGCCCATCCAGGCCCTCCAGGTGCTCCGGCAGGCGCACCTCTACCGGCCGGACGCCGATACGGGCCAGCATCTGGGCGTGTTCAATGAAGGCGCCCTGGAGCGCCAGTACACCGACCCGCATTTTCTCCCCGCGTGTCATCGGAGTTACCACCCCCGTACAGCCAGCCGCTCTTCGGCCGGGATCATGCTGATGTTAATGCCGACCATCGGCTCACCCAGGCCCCGGCTGATCTCGGCCAGAATCTTCGGGTCGTTGTAGTAGGTGACGGCCTGAACGATGGCCCGCGCCCGCTTGACCGGGTCGCCGCTTTTGAAAATGCCGCTGCCGACGAAGACCCCGTCCATCCCCAGTTGCATCATCAGCGCTGCATCGGCGGGGGTCGCCACACCACCCGCAGCGAAGTTCACGACCGGCAACCGCCCCAGGCGGGCCGTCTCCACAACCAGTTCGTAGGGGGCGCCGATCTCCTTGGCGTAGGCCATCATCTCCTCTTCGGCCATCGTCGTCAGGCGGCGGATTTCGCCCAGGACGGCGCGGGCGTGCCGCACTGCTTCCACCACGTTGCCGGTGCCGGCTTCGCCTTTGGTGCGGATCATCGCCGCACCCTCACCGATGCGCCGCAGCGCCTCCCCCAGGTTGCGCGCCCCGCAGACGAAGGGGACTTTGAACTTACGCTTGTCAATGTGATGCTCCTCATCGGCTGGGGTCAGCACTTCGCTCTCATCAATGAAATCCACCCCCAGGGCCTCCAGAATCTGCGCCTCCACGAAGTGGCCGATGCGGCACTTCGCCATCACCGGAATAGAGACGGCCTCCATAATCTCCAGGATTTTTTCCGGATCAGCCATCCGGGCCACGCCACCCTGGGCGCGGATATCCGCCGGCACCCGCTCCAGAGCCATTACCGCGCACGCCCCTGCCTCCTCGGCGATGCGCGCCTGTTCGGCGTTGGTCACATCCATAATGACCCCGCCCTTCAGCATCTGAGCCAGGCCGCGCTTGACTGTGTCGGTACCGACTTCCCGCTCCATCTTAACCTCCTCCCAGAAAAATAGTCAGGTACATTCAGCCCATGTAATTCTACCGCTACTTAAAGAAATCGTCAATCCCGCCTTGACAAATTTCTCATTCGTGGTATCATCTAATCAACAATTGAATAGCCCCGGCGGCACTCTTATCCAGAGAGGTGGAGGGACCGGCCCTGTGAAGCCTCGGCAACCAGGGTGAGGGACAGGTTGATGGTTTCCATCAGCGATTGTCCGCTGCCCCAGGTGCCAACTCCGGCAGAACGTGGTCGTTCTGGAAGATAAGAGGCGGCGCGCCAGTCGTGCCCCTTCTGTCTTTCCAGAGGGGGCTTTTTTTCGCCCCTTTCTTCCCCCGCAACGGACCTCAGGGTGAACCGACGGGAGCCCACTTGTTTTGGAGGGAAAAATGCCGAAACGAAACATTGTTGTGACAGAAGCCAGCGGTCATTACATTGAGGACCTCCCTGTGGAGATTGTGGAGCGCAAGGGGATCGGTCATCCCGACAGTTTGTGCGATGGCATCGCCGAGCGCATCTCGGTAGAATACTGCCGCTGGTGTCTGGAAAACCTGGGAACACTGCTGCATCACAACTTTGACAAGGTACAATTAGTGGCCGGAGAAGTAGAGGTGGGCTACGGTGGCGGCCATATGATCCGCCCCATCCGTATCCAGATCGCTGGCCGCGGCACCCCGGCTTACCGGGGCAGGAAGATCCCCCTGGATACGATTGCTATCCAGGCGGCCCGTCAACACATCCGAGAGACGATGCGCTATCTGGACCCGGATCGTCATATGGTCATAGATTCCTTTGTGGGACGAGGGGCCGAAGAACTGGTGCACGTGGTAGATGAGGTGACGGCTAACGATACCAGTTTCGGCGTCAGCCATTGGCCCCGATCCGGGCTGGAACGGGCGGTTTACGAGACCTCTCGCTTTATCAACTACCAGTTGATTGACCAGTTCCCCATCGGGGAAGACGTCAAGGTTATGGGGGCCCGAAGGGGGGATGAAATGGTGTTAACGGTGGCCCTTCCATTCATTGCCGAGCGGATTGGGGATGCCGCCGAATATCTGGAACTGAAACACGCGGCCCAGGCGGCTATCCAGTCCTTTGCCAGCCAGTTAGACACGCGAAAGGTGGTGGTTGCGGTCAACACCGCCGACGACGTGGAAGCCGGTGCGGTCTACTTGACCCTGACCGGGACTTCCGCCGAAATGGGAGACGATGGTGCGGTGGGGCGAGGGAACCGGGTCAATGGCCTGATTGCTCCCTTCCGCTCGGCCAGCCTGGAAGCCGCTTGCGGAAAGAACCCTATCTCTCACGTCGGTAAGGTCTATAACGTGTTGGCCATGCTGGCGGCGCGGGACATCGTGGAACGGATACCGACGGTGCGCGAGGCCACTGTCTACATCCTTTCCCAGATCGGAAAGCCTCTGGACCAACCCCTCATCGCGACCGCTCAGGTCCGCCCTGTCTCCGGCGCGCTCACTCCCAGCATCCAGGCCGATGTGGAAGCGGTTCTGGATGAGCACCTGAGCGGGGTTCACCAGATTCGGGAGCGAATCATCAACCGGGAATTCCCCTTGTTCTGAGTTTCCGACATCTCGGACCCTCCCTTGGCGCTGAAGCGCGACGCATCTTAGGGTGTGTCGTGCTTCAGCGCGTTATTTGTCAAACCACCTGAGTTTTGGTATAATCCTTGTAACTATTTGCGGGGGCTCCTGGCGGGTTGCAGGTCTGCCGCGCCCCCTCTTCCCCGCCGCGGCGGGTTGCAGCCGCTGGCGGATTCGGAAATCATTGGAGCAGGGATAGCGGAAGTGATCAAACGGAAAACGCAGGAACCATCGTACTGGGAGACATTCCAGCCCACCTCTGCTGATCTGGATTACTTGAAGAACCTGTTGATGGAAAGGGAAAGGCCCCTTTCCACCGATGAGATGGCCCGCGCTCTGGTGGATTTTCGGTGCCGCGCCGAGGAGGAGCGGATCGCCCGGATTCTATCCGGAGGGAGTCTTTACCTCCCCAAAAACTCCTACCAGGTGGGGGATACGGTCTTCTTCCCCCAACTGGAGTTTGCTTCCGGTCAGGTGATCGGCATACGGGAAGGGCAAAATCCGGAACTGGGTCCATTTCGGGTCATTCGGGTCTCCTTTCCGGACGGTCGGGTGCGGGAATTTGCGGCGGAACTGGCCCACCATGCTCTGAATGACGTGCCTCAGAGAGACTCGGGAGAGCGATTACTTCCCGAAGAATTATATGCCCGGTATGGGGAAAACGTATGCAAGGCCCTGGTTGCCCGATTAGAAACGGAACCGGCGTTCGTTTCTTGGGATGGAGAGTGGTTCCTGAAAGACCTGTTGGTGGAGATTTCTCCTGGTCAACTGAACGTCGCTGAGGCGGTGCTGGATATGGCCGGAGGAGGGCCGTTGCCTGCCGAGGCACTAATTGGCCATCTGGATATTCCCAAAGAGGTCAACCCGCAATTGGCCATCTTTTCTCTCAATTATGCCCTGTTTGAGGACGAGCGATTTGATGAAGTTGGGCCAGCCGGGGAGATTCTCTGGTACTTGCGACGGCTGGAACCGGCACCGATTCTGGAACCTCCGCACCGTCTGCGGCCCCGCCAGGTGGAGTACGATCACCGACTGCTGGATGAGACGCTCATCAATCTGGAGCGCTGGCTGAACGATGAGTGGTCGGATATGGTCGCATTGCCCAAAGCGGAAGGGCCAGCGACTGTTGTTTTGACGTGTCCTCACCGTCGCTTCGGCACGCTGCCCCTCTCTCCGCCTCTGGCCCGGGTATTCCCGACCGGGCGAACTCACCGAATTCGCTTCACTTTCCGGGAAGAGGAGACCGGTGCAGAGATGCCGGGATGGGTGGTGCGGGAGCATCGCTTCGTTTACGGGTTGGAAGAGTGGTACGAACGGCATGGGCTGCCCGTCGGAGCCTATGTGGAGGTTCGGCGGGCCGAGGAGCCGGGGGTAGTGCTGATCCGTCGCCGCGCGACTCGTCCCAAACGGGAGTGGATAAGGACGGCTACCGTGGAGGAAGGCCGGCTCCATTTTGAGATGGGCCGCCATATGATTTCCTGTGAGTACGACGACCTGCAGACCATTGCCATACCGGACTTCGCCGCACTGGATGCTGTAGAGGAGCGAATAAAACGGGAGCGACGCTCGCTGGCTGATGTGATTGCTGAGATTTTCCCTGAACTGGCCAAGTTGAGCCCGCAGGGAACCGTCCATGCGGCCACCCTCTATAGCGCCGTCAATTTGGTGATGCGCGTGCCCCCCGGCCCTATTCTGACGACATTGGTGATGGATGACCGTTATACCTTTGTGGGTGATTACTACTGGGTTAGCCGGGGACGAAGTCTTGGCTGGTAGAGGATAGGGATGAGCGAGATCAGCCTTTCCGGAAAACGTCTGAGTCGGGTCCGGCCGACCGTGGATACTCCGTTCCATATTAATCGCCGCTGGTGGGAGCAGACTGGCCGGGACTTGCGAGTGGAACTCTGGCATCACCTCTGCCCGGAGCATCAGGCGGCTTTTGCCAATCGCCTGGACGTGGGGACAATTGACTGGGTGGACCCGCATACCGGGGAAGTGACCCAGATGGATGGATTAGAGCATCTGATCCGGGAGCACTGCAGTCATCAGAAAGGATATCTGCGCCCGGAGTTGCCGCTGGTGGATGCGGTCTTTCGGGCCTTTTTAGCCAACGGGAATACGCCGTTATCTCCCCGGCAACTGGCGAGTCTGATCGGACGTTCAGCGGAGACGATTCTGCGCACACTGGCGGGTCGGGAAGTGTACAAGGGGTTGCAGCCGGTGGCCGAATAGGAGCCCCGGATCACTCTCGTTCATACGCCCCCGTAGCTCAAGAGGAAGAGCAGCGGCCTTCTAAGCCGTTGGCTGTGGGTTCGAGTCCCGCCGGGGGTGCTGAGTGCTCCGTATTGCGTATTGCGTATTCCGTATTCCGTATAAGGTTCTCCGCGCTACGGAGTGCTTCCGTACAGGGCTGTATAGACCGCGTAGTGCTCCCGGATTCGCTGCAGGTAGAGCCGCGTCTCCCCCAGAGTGATCCGTTCCAGGAAGAGGTCCCCATCGTCCCCCGCCGCGTCCAGCCAGCGCTGGGCGTTTCCCGGCCCCCCGTTGTAGGCCGCCAGCGCCACATCCAGCCGCCCGAAGCGGTCCCACTGGCGCGCCAGGTACCACGTTCCGAAGCGCACACTGACCAGCGGGCGGTAGAGGTCGCGGGTGGTGTATCCGGGAGGCCAGCCCAGTTGGGCGGCGATCTCCGCCCCGGTGGAGGGAATCACCTGCATCAGGCCATGCGCCGCGGCCGAGGAGGTGGCGAGACTCTCAAACAGGCTCTCCTGCCGGATGAGCGCGAAGAGCAGGAGCGGTGAGAGCCCCTCCCGTTCCGCCTCGTTCACCACAAGGGACTCGTAATAGGTCGGGTAGGACAGGCGGGCCAGGAAAACGGGCGCCTCCAGCGGTGATACGCCGGTCAGTCGCAGGACGGTGGCGGTGGCCAGGATGGAGGACCGGTACAGGCCGATGTCCCGGAAGAGCAGGGCCAGACGGTACTGGGTCAGGGCGTCGTCCGCGGTGGCCTGACGGAGCGCCTCCAGTTCGGCCTTTGCCTCTTCGGGATACCCCAGCCTCCAGAGCTCCAGCCCGCGCACCAGGCGCGGGTCGCTCCAGAGGGCCGGGTCCGGTTCGCTCAGACGGTCCGCAGAGGAGAGGCCCAACCGCTGGGCCAGCCAGGCCTCCGCCTCGGCCCGCATCGCGGGCGTCTCCGGGGTCGGATGGTAGCGGGCCGGCGGGAAGGGCGGGGCAGAGGGGTCGGCCAGGAGGTCGGCGGCGCGCAGGCCGTAGTATCCCCCAGGGTCGGCCTGGACGGCCTGGCTGAGGGCTTCGGTGGCCGAAACGGCCTCGCCGAGGGCCCGGTAGGTCTTACCCATCCATAGCAGGGCCGCAGCCCGATACGGGGAGGTGGGATAGCGTTCGGCCAGCGCCTGCCAGTCCGCGATGGCGGCGTCCCAGGCGCCTCGCTGGTAGTGCTGGAGGCCTGCCCGCAGGAGCGCAGGCGGGGCGTAGTCAGAGGCGGGGAAGGTCGCCGGGATGGCCTCATACAGGGCAGCGGCTTCCTCTATTCGCCCGGCGCTCTCCAGGAGTTGCGCGGCCAGCCAGAGGGCCTCGGGGGCCCGGGAATGCGCGGGAGACCGGGCCGCGAAGGTCCGATAAACCTCTACTGCCCCATCGGTATCCCCCTGGGCGGCCAGAGCACGCGCCCAGTATATCCATCCGTCTCCCCAATACGCATTTTCGGGATGGGTCTCCACCAGAGTCTGGAACTGGATAGCGGCCAGGGCCGGACTACCTGCCGCCAGGTGGGCCAGTCCCGCATAATAGTGCGCGTCGCCGGAGTGGGTCTGGGGGTAGGCGTTGATGTAGCGGTAGAGGGCCTGGACGGCCGGGCCATACGCGCCGCCGTAGTAGTCCACGATGCCGCGGGTCAGGTCGTCCACCGGAATCCCGGCATCCACCAGGACGATGAGGGACTGGTAGGCCCAGGGGCTGGTGGGATAGTTCTGGACAACGTCCAGGTGGCGGGCATAGGCCTCGTCGCCGCGGCCGGCCAGAAGCAGGGTCTGGGCGGCCTGGTGCTGGATGCGGGCGCGGTATTCGGGAATGCGCGCCTGAGCGAGGATGGCATCATACTGGGCCAGGGCGGCGTCGTAGTCCCCCTGCGCGGCCCGCACCAGGGCCAGTTTCTCCCGCATCCCCACCTCAAAGGAGAGGTCAGGGGCGGCATCTATGGCGGACTGGTAGGCCGCCGCGGCCGCCTCGTAGTCCCCCGCGGCGTAGAGGACGTCCCCCAGCCATTCCTGGACGTAGTGGATGATGGAAGAGCCCTCGTTCAGGTAGGCCCGATACTCTTCGGCCGCGCCCATCAGGTCGCCCTGTTCGGTCAGGGCCCGGGCAAGCCAGATGCGGGCGTCGTGGGCATCGGGGGAATCGGGGAATCGTGCCAGCAGTTCCCTGAGGACAGTGGCCGCCCGGGAAGCATTGCCGGCCTGCAGAAGGGCCTGCCCCAGTTGTCGCAGTGCCCCGGGGGCGCGCTCGCCGTTGGGGTCGGCGAAATAGGCGGCCTGAAGGGCCGGGACCGCATTCTCTGGATCGCCGATTTCCAGGGCCGACGCGCCTT
>FWPU01006712.1_pt1 | contig 22492 bp, 14 predicted proteins | sample 2228361 | NCBI WGS metagenome assembly FWPU01 (sample SAMEA103939777, study PRJEB20133) | metagenome
CGGGCCGCGAGCTTCACCCCGGGGGCGATCCGGAAGTACGCGCCCATCTCATCCCGCCCGAGGTTGCCCGACGGGGTCCCCGGGACCGGCGGGGACCCGCCCCCGGGAACCGGACCGGCGGCTCAGCGAGGGGGAGCCTCACGTTGCGCCGAAGCGTAGCGCGGGCCACCGACACGGGCGAGGCCGCGCAACCCGGGAGAGCAGAGCGTGGCCCGTCCCGCCACTCCTTGACCTGGCGGACGCGCCGGTGGGAGCGGATCACCCGGGAGGTCACGGGGACGATGGGGACGAGGGTCGTTCAGGACCTGTGGGGAGCACCAAGGAGCTCGGTCACACGCCCGACGCAGGCCTCGGGGTCCGCTCGCACCTCCCGCGCGCTGAACCTGAGCACCTCCCACCCGGCTTCCCGGAGCTCGCGGTCCCGGATCGCGTTGGCGCGGGCGTCCCGGTGGTACGCGGCCCCGTCCACCTCCACGTCGATCCTCCGGTCACCGAGCTCGACCGCGAGGTCGAGCACCCGTCCACCCACCTCGACGCCGACCCGGACCGGGACGCTGGCGCGCACGAGCGCCTCGTACAGCTCTCGTTCGCAGGGGGAACGGAACCCGCCGCTCGTCAGATCGTCGATGTAGCGGGCGAGCTCGGCGAGGACCGTGCCCGACCCGAGGCAGGCCTCCTTGTCCCCCACGACGATCAGGCGCCGGCGGGCTCGCGTGATCGCGACGTTCACGAGGTTGGGCTGCGCGGCGAAGGTCAGGTGGTGGTCGGGCATCTCCGCGCTGACCGCCGGCGAGAACACCATGATGTCGCGTTCATCGCCCTGGAAGCGGTGGGCCGATGCCACGGTCAGCCCGTCGGCGAGGCCGGGGGTCGATTGCGCCACCCGGTCCCGGATCGCTTCGGCCTGCGCCCGGTACGGCGTCACGACCCCGATGCTCGCCCCGTCCAGCTCGCCACCCGCGGCGAGGCGGTCCAGCTCCTCGACGACGGCGGCGACCTCCGGTGGGTTCACCACGCTCCGCCCGGAGGGGCCCCGCGCGAACCTGCCCCGGACATCGATCCACTCGACGGCCGGGCCCGCGCGCTCCGGCTCCGCGGTGAGCACCTCGAGCCTCGATCCGTAGAAGTGGTCGTTGGAGAAGGCGATGATCCCGAGCCGGGAGCGGAAGTGCTGGTCAAGGAACAGGGGAGCGCCCCGGACACGCTCCGCGGCGAGGCCGAAGAGGCTGGTCTGGCCGTAGGAGAACCGGTCCCACTCCTCCTCCGAGAGACCCCACCGGCGCGCGAGGGACTGGTCCACCGCCCCCCGCAACGAGGTCACGTGGGTGAGCTGCTTCGGATCGCCGATGATGAGGGCCCGCTTCGCACGGTACAGCAGCGGGATCGCCGAGGGGACATCGCACTGCGACGCCTCGTCGATCACCACGAGGTCGAACAACCCCGCTCGGAGTGGGAAGTTGGCCCTGGCCGAGAGGTTCGTCACGCCCCAGACGGGGAAGACCGCGAGCACGTCGGGTACGAGCTCGAGGAGGCGACCGACCCCTGCACGCTCCCCCCGATCTAGCCGGGCGAACCCCTCCGCGAACCGCTCTGCGGCCACCCGCGCACCACGATTCGCGCCCCAGAGACAGCGCGCCCACGCCGCGCGGAAGAGGCGGCGGCCCGCGACCATCCACGGCTCCCGCACCTCCGCCAGGCGGTCCTGGAGCTCCCACCGCTCCGGGAGCTCGCGGAGGCGCTCAGCCACGGCGTCGCGGGCCTCCCGCAGCTCGGCGAGGTGGAGCGCCGCGCGCAGCACCTCCAGCGCCTCTGGGATCGAGCCCTCATCCGGCTCCCCCGGCAGCGAGAGGGCGGGCGCCATCCCCTCCCGGACGGCGGCCCAGAGCGCGGCCACCCGCTCGACGGCTCGCTGCCAGCGGGCCTTCGCCCACGGGAGGAGCCGGGGGCGGCGCCGCGCGACCGGGAGGAGGGCCCGGATCTCCTCGAGGGCCGCCGCTAGCGCCCCCGGACGATCGATCCGCTCCACCCCCGTGGGGGCAGCGGCGAGGGCCTCCGCGTAGGCGGCGTCCCGCTCGGCGAGCTCCCGCTCGAGCGCCGTGCGCCGCGAGGCCTGCTCGTAGGCTGGCCAGAGGTCGCTCGCCACGGCCCGCCAGCCCGCGAGAGCCTCTCCGAGGTCGGCGGGCTCCGGCGGGCGGGCCAGGGCGGTCTGGATGCGCCGGGCGACCTCGCCGCGCAGCCGGGTGGCGCCCGCCCGGATCGGGGCCGCCCGGTGGGCGACCTGGGCGACGCGTTCGAAGACCACGTCGACCGCCTGGTTGTTCTTCGAGGCGAACAGGACCGACTCCCCCTTCGCCATCGCCGCGGCCACGGCGTTCACGAGGACCTGTGACTTCCCCGTGCCCGGGGGCCCGGTCACGACGGTGAAGGGGCGCTCGAGGGCGTTCGTGATCGCCTCGTCCTGCGACAGGTTCGTGGGGAGGACGCACGGCTGCGGCTGCGCGGGAACGGCGTCGGGGCAAGGCTCGGCCCCGAGGAGGATCCCGAGCGGCCCCCTCCGGAGGTCTTCGGCGCGGACCGTGCAGAGTTCCTCGAGGTCCTGCACGAGGTTCCGGATGACCGCACCGCGCTCGCCGGCGTAGAGGATCGCGGTGTTCGACAGGCCGGGGTCGTCCCCGACCGGCTCGAGGGCCTCCGGGGCGAGCTCGAAGCTCGCGGGCACCAATCCCTCGGCCCTGAGAACGTCGAGCCAGGCCCGGATGCGCTCGAGGGGCAGCTCCGCCTCGCTCAGCTCCTCGAGCTCCTCGATCGCGCTCACCAGCCCCTCCCGCTCCTGGCGATCGATCCCGAGCAGGTCGAGCGCGTAGACGTTCAGCTCGGGGTAGGAGGCCTCGAGGACCGCCTCGTACCCTTCCCCGGCGCGCCGGAGGGAGATGGGGACGAAGAACAGGGGTCCGATGACCCTGACGGGGCGGTCGTCCCGAGGGCGGTCCCCGATGACCAGCGGGAAGCCCGCGTACGATTGCTCCGCCGGCCCCGCCATCACCCGCGTTCGGCACCAGCGCGTGATCTTCTCCTCCTCGGGCAGCTGGACCCGTGGCTCCTCCCCGGTGACGAGGCGTTCCGGGCCCTGAGTAAGCAGCACGAACCTGCGGCCGGCGTCGCCGAGGTTGAACTCGACCGCCCGCATCTGCTCGGCCTCGAGGCACGCGACGTAGTAGCGGAGCGGGGGGTCTCGTCACCGAGCGGTCGGGTCTCGTGGACGTGAAGCTCGAGGACACCGTCGTACTCACGGACCTCGCCCCGTACCGTGACCCGGGTGCCCTCCCGCGGAGCCCGACGGGCCTCCCACCAGACGCAGCGGATGCGGCCCCCGTCGTCGGTGGTGAGGTAGGCCTTGACGAAGAGCTCGCCGGTCCGCCGCCGCCGGCTCTCCCAGGCGCCGACCTTGCCCGTGAGGGTCACGCTTGCGCCCACCTCCAGGTCGAGCGACCGACCCGGCCGGTTCATCTCCTGCACCTCCGTCGCCGGACGTCGCCCTCCGCGAGGTCGGGCGGGAACTCGCCGCCCACGTTCCACGGGTGCATCTGCCCCCAGAGTTGACGGCTCACCTGATCCAGGCGTCGGCAACCAGGAACGGGTCCTTGAGCGCGCAGGGAGACCGCCGCGGCACACCGCTGTCGGGGCCGCACGTCCCCCGCCTCCACCCGGGATCGAACTCGCGCGTTTCCCCTCATCGTCTACGCAACCGACGAACGCACCGACGCGAGGTGGACGGCGTGCTGGACCGTGCCCAGTCCGACCCGTATCCTCGGCGTCGGTTCGACCGCGTCCCCGCGCAGACGCGAGACAAGCTTTCACGAAGTGGAACGGAATCCCAAACAGCACGTGGGCGTCCAGCGTTGCCACCCAAGGCCCGCTCGCACGCCCTCGGCCCACTCGCCAATCTCGCGTTCACGGCACCACTGGGGCAGATGCACGCCCTCCCAGGGCCGCTCGAACCTCACCGCATCTAGTCGGCGACCACCTTAGCCGCACAGCCTCGTTGCTCGGTGTTCGGTCTCGACCGGGATTTTGAGCCCCGGCTGAACCGACTCCCTTGCGAGAAGCAGTTGTGCTCTTTACGCAAGATACTGCCTCAATCGGAGATACGGGATTTGGAAGTGGCGACACGCGGTCGCGATACTCATACCAGGAGGCCTATCGTTCACGTCCTCAGTGACAACGCACGCGGGATGGCCGTCACCCCGCAGTTGTAAGGCGAGCGCAACCACGAACGGGTCGCCATCGATGGGTTGATCTGGATTGTCTACTAGCCCCGGACACTGAGTCAGTACGTTCTGGAGGACGGTGCTATCTGGCTCTACCGGCCATTTCATCTTGCGTTCAACGCCGTACATCCAGATACCTGGACCATCCGGATGGGCGTACTCCTTGACCTCACGCATCACCTCTTTGGGGACGACGATTGCGCCGTTCTCCACCGACACCTCGAGCCTCTTTAGGATGTCCCACTGGTCCTTCTTGGGCAGCTGCTTGATTTCAATGATCGAGCTTGCGTCGAAGACGGCGGGCCGGCAATCGTCAAGCGTTCCGCCGAACAGCGTCGCGGAGTGCATCGAATTCCGCCGTCGTCAGGTCTAGCTCGGTCACCACTTCGCGGAGCGAAACGGCTCCGCCGTCGAGCCCGCGGAGCCACACGTCGGCCAACCGGCTTCCATATTCGGCAACCCGTCGCCGGGGGGCTGTAAGTCCACGGCCGCGCCCTCCATCCCTCCGCCGGTCGCCCAGTGGATATGCTTGCTCAACTGCTCCGTACAGGTCGTTGCGCGCTCTCCGCAGCCGCACCAACCTCAAGGCCACAGCACGCAGACTTGCTTTGAAGCGGCGACTGAGAACCTCTACGAATGACGGCTCGATGACTGTTTCGAGACCCATCTCGTCCAAGGCGGTCTCCAGTGCCTGGGCAGGGAGGAGACTCGCAGCTGCGACCTCCTCACACCACCTCTCGACGAGGGCCCCCCCCGATTTGGGACCAGCGAAACCGTGGCATGCGGATCCCTCCCCGAGGGTCAAGTGAGCGAGCTCGTGGAACATGGTGTAGACGCGCGCAGCAGCGTTGTAGGCCGTGTTCACAGCGATGAGGGGCGCCCTCGCGTCCCACAAGGAGAAACCGCGGATGCCGCTCCTACCAAGCGGGAGCTGGAAGACCAGCAGGCCGCGGTCCTCGAATGACATCCGCCATGCTCGCAGTGCAACGTACGCGTCTGGCCAACGCGTCTGCTGCTCAACGGGTACGCCGAGCCATGCACGCAGCCGCGACCCCACTGCCTCGCTCGGGTCCTCGAGCGACGTCCGCGGAACCTGCACCTTCATGTCTTGAGCCCGTTCGAGGATCCACGCGGTCAGGCGTTGCAGTCGCGCAGCTTCGCGCACAGCCCGACGCTCATGGGAGGTGAGATCGCGCCCGCCCAGCCCCGGTGCCTGTCGAAGACGTGCTTGTGCAGGGGAGACGCTTGGCGGCCCTGGGAGGAAGAAGAGAGCGCGCGGCCTCTTCAAGACGCTCACGAGGCGGGAGAATTGGCCTTGCGTTGGCTGGAGCTCACCAGTGATCCACATACGGATCTCCTCCGGAGGGACGTGCAGGCGTGGGGCGATGTCGTCCTCGGAGAGGCCATCCTCGACGAGCGCCCACCGCAAGACCTCCCCGGTGATTGGTACCTTGTGCGTACGAGACATCATTCCTACTGTAGACCGCAGGCCTTGCGGGCCGCGGTCACGGGGTCGGCGTAGAAGATGGGATCCACCGCGTCGAGGATGTCGCCGGGGACCTCGAGGAGGTGCCGCTTGTTCTCCACCGGGAGGATCACCTTCTTCGCGCCGTTGTCCATCACGGCTTGGAGCGGCTCGTGCACACTCGGCAGCGGCAGGATGTTGCCGTGGATCGTCATCTGCCCAAGCACGACGAGCCCCGCCTGGACCGGCTGTCCCCTGAGCAGGGAGTAGAGGGCCACGAAGAAGGCGACGCCGGCCTCGGCCCCCTCCTTGGAGGCCGTGAGGTCCACGACCTGCACGTGGAAGTCGTAGGAGCGGAGGTCGGTCTCGATGCCGAGCTCCCGCGCCCGGGACTTCACGTAGTCGAAGGCGGTCTGGATCGAGTCCCGCATCGCGCGCCCCAGGCTACCGGTGATCCTGAGCTTCCCCGAGCCCGAGAACCTGCTCACCTCGATCCTGTGGATGGCCACCTTGTCCCCGTCGGTGAGGGCCGCCGTGTAGACGGTCCCCGGCGGCAGCGGGTCCGGCGAGATGAGGTCGCGACCCCCCTCCTCGGGGACGCCCACGAACCGCTGCTCCCGGGTCTCGCGATCGATGTACGAGAAGGAGGTCCGCGCGTACTCGAAGGCGCCCATCTTCTTCAGCTGCTCCTTGACCCGCCGACGGCCCTCGAGCGCCAGCTCCAGGTACTCCTGCAGCTCCTCCACGCTCGGGTCCCCGGCAGGGTGGAGGAGCTTCACGAGGCCCGACACCGTCTTGCGCACCGCCTTCACGTCGCGGGCGTTCAGGTGCTCGCCGAGCTCCCAGTGCCTGTCGATGAGATCCGCGTAGCTGCGCTTCCTCAGCTCCCGGAAGACCTCCGCCATGTAGTCCACGACGAACCCGTAGTGGGACGTGAAGAACCGCGTCTCCATCTTCGGCGTCTCCCACCCGGGCAGGTAGAAGTGCAGCCGGTCGATGAAGGCCATGTCCTGCAGCTGAGGCGGCAGCGGCTGCAGGAGGTGGCTCGTGCGCGAGAGCACCTCGACGGGCTGGTCGAGGTTCCCCACGAAGACGATGGACGCCTCCGCCGGGATCTCCTCCCGCCCGCGGGAGAACGAGCCCGACTCCATGTAGTCCTTGAGGATCTGCACCCCCGTAGCTTCGGTGAAGTGGATGCCCGCCACCTCGTCGAAGGCGATCACGTCCCACAGCCCGACGAGGCCGATCTTGTTCGTCGAGAGGTTCCAGAACATCTGGGCCACGGTCGTCTTGCCGCCCGAGACGAGGATGCTGTTCGGCGAGAGCTCCCGGTAGACGAAGGACTTGCCCGTGCCCCTGGGTCCGAGCTCGATCAGGTTGTAGTTCCGCTCGACCATGGGGATGAGCCGGACCAGGAAGAGGAGCTTGACGCGGCGATCGAACTCCGCGGGCTCGAGTCCCATGGAGCGCACGAGGAGGTCCATCCACTCCTCCGTGGCGAAGCGCTCCCGCGCCGCCATGTACTCCCCGAACTCGAGGCTCGCGACCTGGATCGGCTTGAGGGCGGTGATGAAGAAGGGCCGCTTGAGTCCCCCGACCTCCTCGGCCTCGTCGTAGCGGAGGTCGACCTGGGCCCACACGCCGCCCTCGAGCAGACGGCCGTATCGATAGACGAGGTCCTCGGGGATGTGCACGTACCGACTCCCGAGGCCCGCGAGCTCGGCCCAGAACTTCCCCTCGCCCTCGAGGAACCGCACCTTCACCTTGTCGATGAACCGGTGCTCCCCCGCTCGCTTCAGCTTCGCCTGGGCACGCTGGGCCTCGTCGGGCCTGGCGAAGTGCTCGGCCACGGTCTCGTTGACCACCCGCAGCCCGACCTCCACAGCCTGGGGGTCGTCGGAGGCGCAGTACTTCCCCAGGAGGTACTCGAGGACGTAGACGGGGACGTTGGCGCCCACCTTGACCCGGCGGACCAGGTCCTTGCGGACGACCTTCCCCGGGAACGCCTCGTTGGCCTCTCGGTCAAGGGCGTCGAGGACCGCCGACTCAGTCAAGCCCATCACCGACCCTCACATCGGACACGACCTCCGCCGGTTTCGATTCAGCCAGCCGGCGGTCCGTGGCCGAATCGTAGACCTCCAGGGTGACCCGCTCCCCCTTCCTCAGCGGCTTCACCACCCGGAACGTGAGCACCTGCGGCGCCTGCGGATCGGTCCGCAGGCGGACCACACCGGTCGTCTCATCGTACCCCTCGCCGGCGACCAGCCGAGCCACGTCCTCGCCCGAGCGGTCGCGCGCGGAGACCCGAGCCACCACCTCGCCCGTGAACAGGTTCGGCTCGAGGGCGACGCTCGCCGAGAAGACCCCGGTGGTGATGCGCCCACCGGCGACCTCGATACGGACGGTCGAAGGCACGGCCGCCGCCGCCTGCGTGGTCACGAGGATCACCGGCACCAGGAGCTCCTGGGGCGAGAGACCGCCATGGAAGAACCGACGGGCGCCGCCCGCCGCGAAGATGGCGAGACCGCGGGGCACCACGAGGTCGAGGTCACCCTCGGCGCCGAGATCCTGGACCGGCACCCGCAGGGCGCTCTCCGCGGCCTGACCGCCCTTCCCGACCCAGCACCGCCGGTGGAGCGCACCTTGCCCTCCCGGAGCAGGGATCACGCGGCTCGAGCCGACCTCTCGCGACAGGATCAGGAACCCGTGGTCCGCGGCGATCACGAAACGCCCGATACCCGCGGCCCGGAGGCGGGCCACCGCCTTGGCCAGGAGGTCCCGGAGCTGCGTCACGTAGGCCCAGGCGGCCATCTCCCCGGACTCGAACGCTTCGTCGATCTCCTGGGACCGGAGCACCATCAGGCGCGAGCCCTTGACGCGCTCGGCCAGGCTCCTCTCACCGGCCTCGAGGACGTCGCTCAGGGTGAGGTCCGCCACCTCGCCGTGTGCGGCGCGGAGGAGCCCGACCCGATCCGGCACGCCCCGCACGGGCTGGCCGTTGACCGCCACCTCGACGTCACCGCGCGGCGAGAGCGAGAGGCGCACACCGAGCTCCGCCCCGGGCATGAGGCTCGCCATCCCCACGGGCGTGATGGTGGGGGCCGACGCCACCGCCGCGCTCACCTGGACGTCCGGATGGTCGCGGCGGAGCGCATCCGCGAGCTCCAAGCCCAGCTCGTAGCGGAGCGCGTCGACGAGGACGTACGCGAGCGGTCCGCTCGAGGCGCCGACGTCCATCCTGTCCACGGCGACCTCGCGCTGATGCACCTCGACCTGCCGGGGGCGGCTCCTCTCGAGCCCGCCGCTCTCCACCGCCCCCGTGAACCGCTCCAGGAGGACCTCGAGCCACCCCTCGTAGGCGGACCGGGCCCGGGTCACCACCTCGTCGAGGCCCTCCCGCTCGGGCGCTTCGAGGAGCGCCGACTCCATCCGCCGATGGGCCCGGTCCACCCGCCAGCCCTCCTCCGCGTACCACTCGAGGATCTCGCCTGCGGTCCCGGCAGGCGTCCGTCGCTGAGCCAGTTCGACGTTCAGGTCCGCGACCGCCGCGAGGATCTCCCAGAGCGGCTCCCATCTCGACGCCTCTGGGAGGCCGGCCCGCGCCCAGATGCTCCCCAGCCGGTCCCTGGCCAGGCGCGCTGCGGCCTCAGCTTCCGCACCGGCGAGGAGTTCGAGGACCCGGTCCTTCGCGAACTCCTCGAGGACCGGTACGGTGTCCAGGCCCGAGAGCCGGTCGTCCCAGGGCAAGCGATCGCGGAGGCCGAGGTCCATCTCCGCGCGCCTCGCCCGCTCCCGGTATGCAGCCAGGCGGCGGAGGTCAGAGCGCCAATCCCGCAACAGCTTGACGGCCCGCCGGCGCTGGTCGGCCGAGCTCGGGCCGCGGTGCCGCTCGAGCTCCTCCGGGAGCGAGCCGAGCGCCTCCCCAAGCTCCGTGAGCACAAGGTGTCGGAAGACCCGGTCGCGGAGCGCCTCCCCCTCTCCCGTGGGCTCGCCACCCAGGAACTGGCCAAGGACGCTGCGTGCTTCTTCCCACAGCTCGGGACTGGTCAGGAGTTCGTCGGTATCGTCCGCCAGGATGCGCAGGCAGAGCTGGAGTGTATCGGTGGTGCCCAGGATCGCCGGCAGGCGTACCCCAGTCCCCTCGCTCGCGCCGAGGGCCGCCTCCGCCTCCTCCAGCGTCCGCACGTTCGAGAGTTCCGCGATCCGTGCCTCCGTGAGTTTCCCACCCAAGGCCTCCTTGAGGAGGGTCCGGAGGCGCAGCTTGAACACCGTCCCCGCCTCCCGCGCCTCGGCCAGGGGGTCAGCCTCCTTCGCGGGCGTCTCCACGGGCAGGTAGACCACGAGCCGTGGGGGCTCGGCGCTCCCGATCAGCGGCTCCATCGCCCTCCGCAGCCGGTACCAGCTGCCCTCCCAGCACAGGAGCGCAGCGTCGTCGGGCAGGACGTCTTCCACCACCTTGGCATATTCGCCCTGCGGGTCCTCCCACACGACGAGCCCGCGCGACGCGACCTTCTTCTCGAGCTCGCCGCGGAGGTAGGCCCGCACCTCCGACATCACAGCACCTCCCGGAAGCGGGCCACGCTCGCCCACCCGAACCGCCCAGCCTTGAGGAGCTCGCGGGCCTGCCGGGGATCGCCGGGGTTCTTCCGATCCGCCTTCCCGGGAATCCTCCAGACAGGCATGAGGTCAGCCAGGGGCGCGGCGCAGAGGACGATGCCGTCGTCGAGGTCCGGATCCCAGCCGAGGTTCGCCACGCGCTCCGCTTCCGACCGGAACGCGACGACCTCGTCGAGGAGGCTTTCCTGGCCTTCGAGGCGCTTCGCGAGCCGGTGAGCCTCGCTCCCCGAGGCGGCCCGCACCTGACGGACGAGTCCCTCGACGGATCCGCGAAGGCCCTCCTCCTTGCGCCGCGCCTCTCGGACGAGGGCGAAGAGGCTCTCTCGCGAGAGGGTCGGCGCGTAGACCCAGATCCCCCACTCCCGGGAAGGCACGCAGAGCTGCCAGTAGATCGGGGCTTTCCGTCGGGACTTCGAGTAGCGGCCGAGGTGGGACTTGAAGAAGTCACGCCGCAGGTAGCCCCGGAGGTCTCGGCCGAGGATCCGCTCGCACTCCTGCAGGATCTGGTCCGGATCCTCCAAGAGGACCTCGGCGGCGGCGTGGATCCTGCGGACGACGTCCCAGGGATGGCCCTCCTCGTCGAGGAGGATCCGGTCCGGCGGGAGCTCGAGCGGGTAGCCCGCCGGTGCCTCCCGGGCGGGGAGGCCGTCGGGGCCGACGAGCATCCCCGGGGAGCAGATGAGCACGGGCTCGAAGGCGTCCGGCGCCGCCGGCGCGAGGGACGGATCCCGGCCGATACGCACGTCCCAGCGGCCGAAGGCGCAGCCCACGAGGTAGGAGATCAGATCCTCCGCGGAGCGCCGCGGCTCCTCGGGCGGGAGGAGGCCCAGACGGCGGCGGGCCTCGACAAGCACGCTCGGATGGCGCCGGAAGGCGTGCGCGAGGACCTCCAGGCGGCGATCCACGAAATAGGACTTGGTGGCAATCGTGCGCGAGCCGCCGCGGGTCTCCACGAGCTCGTCGATCACCTTGTCGATGGGCATCTCGTAGAGGCGGGCGAACTCGGCCTCGTCTCCGGGGTCGAGCGAATCCGTAGGGTGAGAGCCGGCGTGCGGCCCGTATTCCTCGTCGAGGTAACGCTCGGCCTCGGTGTCGAGGGCGATGGCTTCGTGGAGCATGCGCTCAGCCTCAAGGCTTGTGTCGATGCCGGCGACGACGCTTCCCTCATAGGCGTCGAGGGCGGCGCGGGTCCGCGCTTCGAGGGTCGAGCCTTCGTAGCGGACGCTCGCTGGGCAGACGAATCGACGGGCCGTCTCGTCGGACTCGTCGAACGATGCGCGTGTGTTGACCAGCTGACGAACTGATTCGGTGAGCGTGCGTTCAGGTTTGCCTGCCAGCACGGCGCCCGGCCAGGGGAGCCTCTGGACGAGACCGACCCCGTAGTGACGCGCCGCGGTCCCAGATACCGTCTCCTCTCCCGCGGGGACCAGTCCGTCGACGAGCGCCGTGGTGACGCGGTCGTTGAGGGTTGCTATTGCCAAAGTACTCGTACGCACGTCCCTTGCGACAATCGCCGGTCCGGTGACACTGAACACCGTTCCGGCGGGTAGGGCCTGGGGGCTGAATCCGCTCGTGGTGCGCTCGGGCCACGTGAGGCCCGGACGGAAGTAGTACTGGGTGTTCTGGACCCTAGCCTGCTCGAACTCTCGGATCCGGCGACCGTCTTCTTCCCAGTCCACCACGAGGTGGATGTCGGCGTAGTAGGGCGAGTACTCGCCGCCCTTGGCGAAGGGGACCCAGCGCTTGTCCTGGAAGGTCTCCTCGCGGCTGCGCGCGATCCTGCCCGGGTCGACCTCCCAGAAGGCCCGGACGAAGCGGAAGTCGTCGGCCGTGGCCAGCCCCTGACGCACCTCGGCGCCGTTTCCCTCCAACGGCGGGAAGTCGGTGAAAAGGCGGCGGATCGAGGCCGGGACCCAGTACGCGAGCGGCGCACCGGGGACCTCCTCGAGCTCCTCGGGGGCGACCCGGTACACCCTGGGATCAGTCCCGCCCATGCGAGCGGCCGCGACTACATAGGAGAGCGCGGAGGGTCGGTCGGTGTCCTTCAGCAGCCGGAGGAACGTCGTCATTTCGCCAGCCCTCCGCCAGTCGGCGGCCACCACGTAGGCCGCGGCCTCGACCAAGGCGCCCTCCATCACCCCGTGGCCGAGGTCCGCCAACGCGACCAGGCGGTGCCGCAGGAGCACGTCCTTCCTCCATCCCTCGAAGGTGGTGAGGAAGAGCCCCGCCCGCGAGGTGATGGCGCCTAGGTACCCTCCCTGGCGCAGCAGCTCGACCCCGCGCCCGACGAACGCAGCGAGGAGATTGTGGTCCTTCCAGGGGATCCACGGGTACGCCGCCTTCAGGTACGGCTTGGTCTCCGGTACCGGCTCTCCGAAGGGCGGATTCATGAGCACGGCGTCGTAGCGCCCCCGCATGGCTTCGACGAAGCCGACCGCGTCGGTGGCCTCGGCGGCGAGCACCCGCTCGGCGGCGCTGGACGTGACCTGTCTCGCCACCCCTCGGATGGCATCCAGGATCGCGGCCTCCGCTTCGGCGAAGGCATCGCGGGCAGCGCCCTCGAAGAGCGTCCCGGCGCCGCCCCCCGCCCGGCCTTCGGCGTAGGGCCGGATCTCCTGCTCCAGGGCGGCTTCGACCCTCAGCAGCGACCCCAGGACAGGGGCGTCCTGCAGGACCTCGCGGATGCGATTGGCCAGGCCGCGGAGCGCTGGGTCGGCATCGCTAAGGACCCGCTCCCAGATGCCTCCGTCGTCCGGCAGCGGTCTCGCAGTGAAGACGTTGGGTCGCGGCAGCTCCGCATCCCGCGCCTGGCGCCGGGCCCGAAGGACGAGCGCGGCCGCCGCCACCTGGGCGCACCGCGGATCGATGTCGATGCCCCAGAGGCAGGGCAGGATCCGGGGGGCGGCGTCGGCGGGTCCGACGCCGCGTTCCTTCCAGGCCCGTTCGAGCACGTCGTAGCACCCGAGCAGGAAGTGGCCAGATCCCACGGCCGGATCGAGCACCCGGACCTCCTCGAGATCCAGGGCTCGCCCGGTCTCGCGTGGCACCTCCACGAGCATGTGGAGGTCCTCGCGCAGCGCCGAGCCCGGGTCCGCCTCGAGGAGGCGACGGCCCAAGGTGTTGTGGACGAGGAAGTCGACGACGTAGCGGGGCGTGAACCACTGGTTTCGGATGGCGAGCTCCCGGGAGTCCCGTGGGGCCGCTTCCTCCCGGGCTTCCGCCCGTTCTTCGTCGCTCACGAAGTACTGGTACGTCCACCCGAAGGCCTCGGGGTCCGCCCAGACGCTCGCCAGCTCCGGGTCGGCGAACACCGCGACCAGCTCGTCGAGGGCCCTCGGCGACGGCTCCAGCGCGAGGAGCGGGTTCCGCGGGTCGAACAGCACGGGCGCGTCGTGCGCGAGCTCATCGGCGCACAGCCGCAGGTAGGTCCAGTAGCCCGCCGTCGGATCCTTGGCGAGGAGCGGGAAGATCTCGAGGACCTCCCGATAGCCCTGCGAGTCCTTGCCCTGTGCCAGGGATGCCGGGAGGAGCCCGACCGCCTCGGCGACCCGGACCGCCACGAGGCGGGTCAGGGTGGTGAACACCGCCTCCCGGAGCAGGCGGGCGGCAGCCTCACCGGGCCGCAGCCCGGTCGCGGTGAGGTGCTGGAGGACACCCAAGAGTTCCGTCCGGCCGGCGCGCTCGGTCGCGCTCAACCTCAGGCGGGCCTCCTCCTCCACCTCGCCGGAGGGGTGGATCCCGAAGCGGGCCTCGAGGACGTCGCGGAAGTCCGCCTCCAGGATCCGCCGGGCCTGGGTGATCGCCTTCTGCAGCCGGGGTCGCTGGCTCGCGTCCATGGTCAGGAGAGGAGGAACCGCTTCCCCTCGGCGAGGGCCTCCTCGGCCGCCCGCCGGATCCGTTCGAGGAGCGCGTCCAGCTCCTCCTGGTTCGAGATCGCGCCTTGGTAGAGATCGCGCACCCGGACCCGTACCACCTCCGCCGCCGCGGCCAGCTCCTCGAGCCCGGCCGCGATCTGCTCGGCGAGGGATCCCACGGACCGTTGGTTGGCCCGGAGGACCGCGATCGGCGGACCCGCCTCGGGTGAGGCACCCACCGGGGGCACGAGCTGGGCGAGGGGGCGGAGCGCCTCATCGAGCGCGACCTGCTCGATCCGGTCCCCGAACCGGGCCCGGAGGGCGGACCGCGCCTGCTCCACGGCATCGCGGAGGGCCTCGGCCGCGTCCTGCCAGGCCCGTCCGCGGGCCTCGAGGTGCTCCGCGACGATCGACCGCACGGCGCCGAGGGTCTCGACCAGCCGCAGGGGGTCGCCGAGCAGCTCCTGCAGGCGGGCGAGCCGCTCCTCGGCCTCGGGCCCCAGGTCCTCCGGCCCTTGTCTGAGCAGCTCACGGGCCCGCCGGAGCAGCTCCAGCGTGGGCTCGCCCAGGGCGTCGTCGAGCCGCGCCGCGGCCTCCCGCGCCTCGCGCAGATCCGACCAGGTCTCGTCGGCGGTCTTGATCGCCTCGTCGTCCGGGGCGCCCTGGAGAGTGGAGATCAGGCGCTCGGCGCGCTCGAGGAGCTCGGGGACGGCGAAGCCCAGCGCCTGGAGCTTGCCCGCGACGGTCGCGAGGGTACCCCGGCTCGCCGCGAAAGCGTCCCGGATCCTCGCCGCCAGCTGGTCGGGGGCGATCGGCGGCCGCTCGCCGGTCAGCTCCTGCAGGCGCCGCGCCACCCGCGCCCGCATCTCGGGGTCCACCTCGCGCTGGGGAACGAAGGTGGCGGCACGGAACCCCGGTAGGGTCTTGAACACCTTCTCGAGCCTGGGGTCCTTGGGGTTGGTGATCCTGGCCCCCTGGTGGAGGACCTCGACCACGCCGGCCCGCAGGAGCGCCGCCATGAGCACCCGGACGACGTCGACGGTGGCGCCGTAAGGGGGCCTGGCAAGCTGCGCCTCGAGATAGCCCCCAGACGCCTCCTGTCCGTAGCTCGCCCGGTCCTCCACGAGCTGCCGGACCGTCCGCAGCGGCTCCTGGTCGGCGGCGACCTCGACCCCCTCCGGGGTCGACCGGAGGATGCGGATACCGTCCTCCCTCAGGTACGACGGCAGGCCGTCGAGCGTATCGGCCTGCAGCAGCCGGATGGCGTCGTCGGCCCGCGCCGGCGCGGCGAACTCGCGGAGGCGCGGGAAGATCCGGTCGACCTTGGCCGCCAGTGCCGTCCTCAACGACCCCCGGACGTCTCCGGCCGGGGGATCCTCATCGAGGCCATCGAAGAAGAGCGTCCCCCGCCGCAGGTCCTCTGCGAGCAGGTCACGGAGCCGCGCCTCCAGGCGCTCGAGGCGCGCGCGTTCCTCCCCCGCCAGCGTCGTCTCCGCCGCGGAGCGGGGCGCCCCCTCCCGGCGCTTGAGCATCTCTCGGCTGCGGTGGAGCTCCCGCGCAGTCTCGAGCGTGTCCCCGGAGGGCTCGTAGGCCCAGAAGAGGGTCGTGCGCTCCTCCCGCGATCGCTCGCGGAGCTCCTCGAAGGATCGGGCGTCGCGCTCCTCGAGGACGCAGGCGAGTTCCCCCTCGAGGACCCGGTCGTGGTCGACCCGGAGCTCCACCCGGAAGGTCCTGCCGACCTCGACGGTGAGACCCTCGAACAGCTCCCGGACCGCGGCCCGGCGGATCGCCGCCCATTGCGCGGGCTTCATGTCGATCCCGCGGCGCTCCCGCTCCCAGTCCTTCTCCTCCGGCGACTGGAGCTTGTAGCCCTCGGGGGTGACGCGGACGACGTCCTCTTCCTCGAGCCGCCTGAGCGCACCGGCCACACCCTCGCGGAGGGACTCCGCGTCGATCGCCGGGTGGAGGAGGGCGGCGAGGTTCCCCGCGTCGAGCCGGAGCGCCGGGACGCCGCCGATCAGCGCGACCGTCTTCGCCACCGGCACCTCCAGGCCCTGCTCGTGGCGCGCCGCGAGCTGGTCCACCTCGCTGCGCCAGGCCGTTGGCAGGATCGACTCCAGCAGGTCGTACGCCATGGCTGCCGACACCAGCGGCCCCACCTCCGCCTCGGCGAGGCCCGTGCGGGGGTCGACCACCAGCTGCTGGGCGAGCTTGATCAGCGTCCGGTTGCTTCCGCCGAGCATCGGTCCGCCGCCGCCCCGCGCCCGATGCGCGGAGACGGCGTCGATGAACAGCTGCACCTGGTAGGGGAGCAGCGGGTAGAGGCGGACGAACTCCTCCTCGGCGAAGTCCCGCTGCCGGGCCGGGGAGTCGAGCCGGGTGTGGGCGAGCAGCTTGTTCCGGTGGGCCCGGAAGGCCTGGCGGAGGGCCTCCGCAGCCTCGGCCCGCTTGTCGAGGACCCGCCGGGCCACCACCTCCTCGATGTCGCTCTGCACGAGATCGACGGTGAGGGGGAAGCGATCGCGGACCCGTGCGAGCTCGATGCGGCGGCCCTCGAGGCTGTCCACCACGTCCTCGAGCTTCTCCTGGGAGGTCACCGCGAGGAAGATCCTCCCCCGCTGCTTCTGGACCGCGTGGGCGAGGCCCATGAGGTCGAGCATGCGCCTCTCGTCGCGGGCGACGTACTGGCCGACCTCGTCGACCACGAAGGTCAGGCGGGCCGCTCCGTTCCCCCGCCGCCTGAGGAGCTCGAGGGCGCGCCCGACGAAGGAGTTCGCATCGAGCACCGGCTCGGCCGTCGCCCTGGCCCAGCTGTCGGGGCTCGGATAGGTCTCCGGGCGGAGCAGGTGGAGCGCGTGGGAGGCCTCGTTGCGGGCGAGCGCCACGTTCCGCCGCTGCCGCCACGTCCCCCGTCCCTCGACGGCCTTGGCGAAGGCGTCCTCGAATGCCCCGAGCTCCCCGTCCCCCTCGAGCTGGAACTCGAGCTCCGCGAGCTGGATGTCCCGGGAGTAGTCGAGGCGCTCGAGGAGCGCGCGGTACAGCGGCAGCACGACGCTCTCGCCCTCCCGCATCACGTTCCGCGACGCGGAGAGATCGACGAAGACGGTGATGGAGGGCGCGCGCGAGTGGATCGTGGCCAGGAGGGCGCGGAGGCGGTCGTCGTCCACCCGTGCGAAGAAGCGGTCCGCGGCTCGCTTACCCTGGATGATGGGATCCTCGAGGAGGTAGCCGAGGACCTTCGCGAACGACGACTTCCCCGACCCGAAGAACCCGCTGATCCACAGGTTCGTTACCTCGCTCGGCCGATCGATGCTCTCCTGGTACGCGTCGAGCACCCGCTCGAGCTCGTCCCGGATGTGATCAGTCACCACGTACTCGTCGATCTCGTAGGCGACCGTCTCCTCGTCGGAGAGGTCGACCTTGATCACCTCCTCGATGCGGCGCTCGATCGACTGGCGGAACAGGTCCCGGATCTTCATGCGCCCTCCCGGGGGATGATCTTGGCCCGGTAGCCGTGGGTGGGCTCGCAGCGCCCCATGAAGGAGAGTCCGGAGGCCCCGACGAGCCTCCCGGGGTAGAGGAGCACCACCGGCCGCGTCACCCGCTCGCGCAGGTCGTCGAGGATGGCGGAGGTCCGGTAGGAGGGGAACAGGGCACCGGCCCGGTACAGGAAGACGGCCACCCGCTCGGGAGCGTCCTCGAGCCGCTCGACCACGCGATCGGCGATCGAGGGGGGCCCGTTCAGGATCTGCCAGATGGCGGTGTGGATCCGAGCCAGGACGGAGGCGTCGCCTCCGGCGCCCTCTTCCTCCGCGACCAGCGCGTCGGCGAACCCCGACTCGTCGATGGCCTGCCAGAACAGCTCGGCCAGCGAGATCGCGGCGCACTCCACCCCCCTCGTCGACAGCCAGGGGCGGAGGTCGTTGAGGTCCCTGCGGACGGCGAACTCCTCCTTGGGCGGATACACGTACACGACGTACGGCGGCGTCCGGCCGGGGTAGGACTCGGCGTAGAACGCGGTCACCTCCTCGCCGAGCTTCCGCATGGACTCAGGCAGCGGGGACACGGCTCACCTCGCTGAGGTCCGTGAGCACCCAATCCACACGGAGCACGCTCCCCGCCTCGTGGAACCGCAGGACGCCCTGGCGATCCGCCTGGAGGAACAGCCGGCGGACCCCCTCGGGGTCGAGCAGGTACCACCGCCACGCCTCCGATGCCATGAGCGCGCGGGCCGAGGCCAGCCGCTCCCGCTCGCGGAGCGCCACGTAGGCGAAGCCTCGCATCGAGAGGTGCGGTGGCCGGATCCGCTTGCGACGGCCCCCTCTCGGCCCCTCGAGGATGCCGAAGTCCCGCAGCGTAGACAGGAGACCCCGGGCGACCCGCTTCCGCGTGTACTCGCCCCACGCAGGAGCCCTCGGCTCGTCCCGAAGCCACGCCACGACGTCCCCGACCGTGACCTGCGCGTTGCCGTCCCGCCAGTAGCGCTCGTACAGCGGGCCGGCGGCGAAGGCGGCGAGGACCTCATCGCTGCGCGCGGCCTCGTAGTAGCAGGCCTCCCGGAACGCCCGGGGGTCGCCCGCCAGGGACTTCAGGCCCCGCAGGACACCGGGACCGGGTGCCAGGAAGCGACGCCGGAGCGGGCCGAGGAGGTCCTCCTGGCGGGAGGTGGACCTGCCGAACCAACCGGAGGCGCGCAGCCGCTGGAGGTTGTCCGCGACGCCGAGGTCGGGATCCCAGGCCTCCACCAGGCGCTTCGAGTCCTCGAGGAGGGCCCCGCCCTTGATAATCCGGGAGTTGAACATCCTCAGACCTTGAGGTCGAAGTACGGGAGACGCAGGGCGGCGGGGTCGTCCGCGTACGCCGCGGCCAGCTGTCGGACGATCTCTGCGCTCCGGTCCGCCTCTTCGAGTTCCGCGCGGGAGACGGAGCCGAGCCGACGCAGCGGACCGAGGAGCTCCCCGGCGGGGGGCGCGATCTCCGCCCATCGCCGGAGGCCGTCGACGCACGTCTCCCTGGTCCACCCACGGAGCTCCGTCAGCAGACCGTCCCCCTCCCCCTCCACCTTCCGCTCCCGGAGCCATCCGAGGGCGACCCCCTTGGCCGGGAGCTCGTCGGAGAAGAGGTGAAGGGCGTCGCGACGAGCGAAGGCCTCCGCGTGGTAGGCGCTGGCCGACAGCACGGCGCCCTCCAACGCAGCGAGCAACCAGGTCCGCCGGAGCCCCTCGCCGAGGACGTAGCGCCCCGCCTCGCCGAGCCCCCGGGCACGCCACCACCCGAACAGGTCCACCTCACCGAGCCGCGCCACCGCGAGGACGAGCGCAACCTCCACAGGCACGTCGAACTCCAGCCGGCCTGGGCGCGATCCCGAAGTGGCGGCAGCTTCCGGGGGGAGACTCACGTTGCGCTGTAGGATACCGTCCCCAGTCTTGGCCGGAGCGAGCGCAGGTTCGCAAAGCCATCCAAGAGGTCGTCGGTTGGGTCGAACTCGAGCTCCTCCGGCGGGAGCGGGACCACGCGTTCGGGCGGCGTCACGCAAGAGGCCGTCCCGCACTGGCCGTCGGCCGGGAGCAGCTTCAGGAGAAGCTGACGGGGACCGACCTCCTGCACGCCCTGGACGCGCCAGGGCCGGTCGCCGCGGTCGCCCTCGCGGAGGGGGAGGGTCATCGTTGCGCCGAAGGATAGCGCCCGCGTCCGACACGGGGAACCGCTCGATCCCGGCCCTCGCTCGCGCCGACGGTGCCGGGGCCCCGCGGAACCCGGGTGCCCGATCCGGGCCGGACGGGACGCCGGGCGAGGACCTACCCGCCGTCCGCCCAGAGCTGCGAGACGTAGCGGTTCGCCGCGTCCGCCAGGGCGGTCGCCCGTTCCTTGAGGAACTCCTCGTACCGCTCGACGGTGAGCTGGCTCCTGGGCGGCACGAGCTGCTCCGCCAGGAGGTCGTCTTCGACCCCGTGGCGCTCCAGGTAGTTCATCGGGTCGCGGGCGCCGAACCGGATGTTGGTCGTCGGCCCCATCACCGCGATGTTGGCGAAGACGTCCCAGAGCTCCTCCGGCACCCCCCGGCTCCGCAGGAAGGCGCGGGGGAAGATATGGTGCCACTGCGGGCTGAAGCTCTCGAGGAGCTCGACGCCGTGGAAGCCGAGCCGCTCCTTCGACACCCAGTCCCGGGCGCCTCGGTCGTACATCACGAGGTACAGGACGAGCCGGAGCACGCGGTCGCGGTAGTCCCGGAGGAAATCGTCAGGCGTGAAGGGGTCCCATGGGCCAGCGAGCCGCCTCAGCCCCTCGAGGGCTGACGACAGATCGGAGGCCTCCCGGATGGCGCGCACGTCGGCATCGAGCGCGGTCAGCGCCGACCCGCCGTACCTCCCGGTCCGGGTCACGTGGATCAGCCAGCCGAACGCCCGGCCGTCCGAGGTGGCCGGCGGATGCCGATCGACGAGGACCGAGAGCGGGATCAGCGCGTTCTTCGTCGGGAGGACGTCGGCGGAGAGGATCCCCCGGTCCTCCACGTACCGGATGGCGCTCCTCCACGCCTGGGTGGTGCTCGCCCACGCCTCCCCGAGCGCTCCCGACACCCACCAGCCCCGCGGGATCTCCCTGAGCCTCGCCTTGCCCAGACCGATGGCCACGAGCGAGCGGAACACCAGGTTCGGGTCGAGCTCGAACCCCGCGTCCTCGAGCTCCCTGATGAAGGGCAGGAACTCCCGGCGCACCCATCCGGGGTTGCGCGAGGCAGCCAGGGCCAAGGCGATATCGGCCTCCGTGACCTTCGTGCCCGCGCTGTTCAAGCGGGCGAAGATCTCCGTCACCTCCTCGAGATCCATCGAGACGGTGATGACGGGGATCTCGAGCTCCCGCACGTTCCGCAGGCGGTCCAACCGGGTCCACAGCCTGCCGAAGCTCGCCGCCGGCAGCCCGAGCGAAGCGAGCAGCGCCTGGACGATGGTGCTGAGTTCCTCGTCGTCGGCGGCGAGCACCTGCCGGACGGATACCCACGCCTTGCCGCTCTCCCCCCGCATCGCCGCGGTGCGCAGGCTGAAGTACGGTTCCTCCTCGGCGAGCACGTTGAAGCGGACGTCGTGCCGATCAAGCTGCTCGTTCCAGTCCGTCCCCCACCAGTAGGGCTTCCTGCCGAGCAGGAGGCAGAGGGCGGTCGTGCGCTGCTGCCCGTCGACGACCCACGCGGCCGGTTCCTGGAGGTCCTCGGCCAGCCGCGGCTCGACCTCGTTCGGTGCGTACCAGACGAGGAAGCTGCCGATCGGGTAGCCACGCCAGAGCGAGTCGATCAGGTCCTTGACCTTCTGCGGCGTCCATACGAACCCCCGCTGGAACTCCGGCATGCCCCACCGGTGGGTCACCGCCTTGTCGACGATCTCCCGAACCTTCGCTTGCTCCAGCCCCATGTCGATCCTCCTCCACGCGGCCCCGCTCAGGCCCGAGACCGCGCATCATGCCACGACGGGCAGGGTTCGGGGAGGCGGGGCCCCACCCGCGCGAGGCAGACGTCCCGCGCTACACGGCGAAGTCGGAGGGCAGGTACATCTGGAACCCCAGCCGCTCGACGAGCCCCGGGGCAAGCTGGTTCGTCCGCTCGCGCACCCGCTCCATCCCCCGGGGCGTGATGGGGACCTGTTGGAGCCCGCTGAACAGGAGCAGTTCGAGCGAAGCGGTCAGGCAACCAGTCGGCGATCCGCTCGTACCCACACACGGCCGATGCCCTCGTCCGCCATAGGAAGTCTTCGATCCGTCGCCGGCCGACCCGGAGCGTTCCACAACCCCCCAGGTAGAACGACCCTTACCTTGCAGCTCCCCTCCAGCAGCTCGCCCAGGTCCTCCAACGTGACCCGTCCCCGCCGCTGATCACCGCAGTAGATGCACCCCGGCTTCCCGTGGAACGCCAGGTACAGGATCTTGAACCTGTCGTACTTCCTCTGCCGCCACTTCCTGAGGTAGAAGTCGAGCTCCTCCCTGGTGCCCACGTCTCCGCGGCGGAACGGTACGCGGACAGGCGCTTGTCCCAGGAACTCGAGGAGATAGATCACGGTCGAGGCATCGTCCGGTCTCAGCCACCAGTCCGCCTCCTCGAGACAGAAGATCCCACTACCCCGGATCAGCGGCGTGTACGCCATCCCCTCGTCCCCCCTTCCGAACGACTCAGCCCTTGAACACGAGCTCGGAGTGCCATCCCAGCAACCCGGGTAACGTCCGTCAACTTGCTGACTTTGCCAGCTGAGGGGCACCCCTCCACCGTTCGTTCATCTCCTCGGTCACCCCGAACATGATGC